>Ga0075163_10003994_pt1 | contig 19811 bp, 15 predicted proteins | sample JI1023141ADNA_FD_71478 | JGI IMG/M metagenome (GOLD analysis project Ga0075163, IMG submission 71478) | Wastewater effluent complex algal communities from Wisconsin, to seasonally profile nutrient transformation and Carbon sequestration -... | ecosystem: Engineered > WWTP > Effluent > Algae...
CGCACGCTGATGCGCGACGTGTTCGACCTGCCCGATCTGGCGGCTATGGACGACGGCATTGCCAACGGCACTTACCAGCCCCGCGCCGGGGAGCCCCAGCCGCTTGCGCTGTTCACCGCGCCCCGGGTTGACTATTCCCTGCACCGGTTGCGCCACTACACCGGCACCGGCCCGGAGCACTTTCAAAACTTTGTGCTGTTTACCAATTACCAGTTCTACATCGACGAGTTCATCGCACTGGGTCATGCCGCCATGCGCGACCCCAACAGCGAGTACATCGCGTTTGTGGAACCCGGCAACATGATCACCCGCCGTGCCGGTTTGCCAGCGCAAGCCATCGATGCGCTGGGCAAAGAGCCGCCCCGCATGCCACAAATGCCGGGTTACCACCTGGTGCGCGCGGACCGCGCCGGCATCAGCATGGTCAATATCGGCGTCGGGCCGGCCAATGCCAAGAACATCACCGACCACATTGCCGTGTTGCGACCGCATGCCTGGATCATGCTGGGCCACTGCGCCGGCCTGCGCAACAGCCAGCAACTGGGTGACTACGTGCTGGCCCATGGTTATGTGCGGGAAGACCATGTGCTGGACGAAGAACTGCCGCTGTGGGTGCCTATCCCCGCGCTGGCCGAAATCCAGGTCGCACTGGAGTCGGCCGTTTCCGAAGTCACGCAACTCAAAGGTCCGGAGTTGAAAAGCATCATGCGCACCGGCACCGTGGCCAGCACCGACAACCGCAACTGGGAGTTATTGCCCGACAACCAGCCCCAGCGCCGCTTCAGCCAGAGCCGCGCGATTGCGCTGGACATGGAGAGCGCCACCATCGCTGCGAACGGATTTCGCTTCCGGGTGCCTTACGGCACCTTGCTGTGTGTCAGTGACAAACCGCTACACGGCGAGATCAAGCTGCCCGGCATGGCCAACCACTTTTACCGCGAGCGGGTCGACCAGCATCTGCGCATCGGCATGCGCGCCATTGAGCTGCTGCGCGCCCAGGGCACCGAACAACTGCACAGCCGCAAGCTGCGCAGTTTTTCGGAAGTGGCGTTCCAGTAACACGCGCCAGACGTCTTTATGGGCCACATCGACATCTACACGATCCTGGTGCTGACGGCGATTAATCTCGCTACGGTGTCGATCGCCTTGCCGTTGATCATGGGCCGTGGCATCAGCCAGGCCGCACGTATGGCGCAGGGCAGCCTGATTTTCCAGACGCTGGGCTGGGTGTTCATCATTGCGTCGGACCAATGGAACGGGCACTGGCTGGACCTGGTTTTGTCTACCTGCAGCATGGCCAGCGCATCGCTTGCCAATTACCTGATGTTCTTGGCCCTTCAGGATTGGCTGGGAGCACGCCCGTTGCGGCGCACGCTGCTACTGCTTACGGTGTTGATGCCTTTGGGGTACGCACTGAGTTTTTCAAACTACCCGGTACGTGTGGGTTTTGCCAATTTTGTCTTTGCGGCGCAATTGCTGGTGGTGGCGCGGGCGGCCTTGTGGCCCGAACGCAGTAAACGCGGCGCCACTTTGCCCTGGCGCGCACTGATTACCCTGTGTTACAGCGCGGTGGCCCTGGTCACCGTGGGTCGCGGCATCCTGGGTGGCTTCTACCCGGAGCTTTACCCCAACTTCCAGGCTTCCCACCCGGTGAATGTGGTGGCGCAACTGACGGCCAATGTCGCGTTGGTCCTGACCGCAGTGGCCGTGCTGGTGGCCTGGCGCGAGGAGGCCGACGCCAGGCTGCGCGAGCAGGCCTACACGGACGGCCTGACCGGACTCCTGAACCGCCATGGCTGGAATGAACGCGCCCCGATTCTGTTTGACCAGGCCCGCCGTCACCGCACTGCTTTGGCCCTGATCATGTTGGACCTGGACAACTTCAAACGCATCAACGACACCAGAGGGCATGAGGTGGGAGATCAGGTTTTGCGCCTGTTCAGCGACGTGTTGCTGTACCACCGGCGCAGCGGCGATCTGGCGGCCCGTGTGGGAGGCGAAGAGTTCGCACTATTGCTGCCATACACCGACCGGGTGGGTGCCATTCAGATTGAGCAGCGTTTGCGCGTCTCCCTGCATGACGCATGTGATCTGCATCCGTCGTTGAACGTTGACTACAGCAGCGGGCTGGCCATGTTGAATGCAAACGATGCGTCCCTGACCGCGTTTATGGTCAGGGCTGATACGGCCCTGTACCGTGCCAAGCACGAAGGGCGCGGCCGTTTGGTCGTGGTGGGCTGAATTGCCCATCACAGCAAGAAGGACGCCATAGTGGCCTTGGCCACCGAATTTGCATTTTTGCTGCGCCAACCCTGCCACTCTTTCGGCCTGAATCCAACTGCGGCTTTGTCGAACTGGCTTGTCTTATAAATTGCACACAATTTAATTGTGTGCAATAATTCATTCCATGCACAACACATCGACACCCAAGCGCCTGGATCCCGCCCTGCTGCTGGACAACCAACTGTGCTTTTCGCTGTATTCGGCGTCACTGGCAATGACCAAGCTGTACAAACCCTTGCTGGATGCACTGGCCCTGACCTACCCGCAATACCTGGTGATGCTGGTGTTGTGGGAATCCGACGGGCCGACGGTATCGGCCATGGGTGAGCGCCTGTCACTGGATTCGGGCACGTTGACGCCGTTACTCAAACGGATGGAGTCGGCCGGCTGGCTGACTCGCCAACGCTCCAGCGAAGACGAGCGGCGGGTGCACGTCTGGCTGACTCAGGCCGGGCACCAGCTGCAAAGCCAAGCGGCGCATATCCCAGGCTGTGTGCTGGCGCAAAGCGGCCTGTCGTTGGCCGATTTGATAGGGCTGAACCAGCAAATCAAGAAGCTGCGTAGCGCGATGCATGCGCCGGGCGCGGCGGCCAACCCATCCACCATCACCACACAACCATGACGCCCCCCCATGAAAAACAGTCGCGCCACCGCCTCCAGAAGGTCCCTCCAACACATGCTCAGGGCGCTGCTTTCACACGCACGCCTGTTCGCAATGGCCATGACTCTCAGCTTGGGCCTGGCCGCCATCAGCCAGGCGGCAGACACGGCCGCCGCTGCAGTGAAGGTGGACGACAACAGCTTTCGTTGCATGCGCCAAATGACGCCGGTGCGCCACTTCTTTGTGGACAATTTGACGGGTGACATTGCAGGCACCCTGGCCGCGGCCAACGCGCCCAAGGGCGCACCCTACCCTGCGGGCTCCGTGGTGCAGTTGGTTCCCACCGAGGCTATGGTGAAACGCGAATCCGGTTTTAGCCCGGCGACTGGCGACTGGGAGTTCTTCGAACTCGACGTCACCGAAAAAGGCGCCAAAATTGGCAAACGTGGATTTGCCGAGGTCAACAACCGCTTTGGCAAGAACTGCTTTGCGTGCCACGCACCGGCCCGTGAGCCCTGGGACTTTATCTGCGAAAGCAACCATGGTTGTGACGCCATACCAATCGACCACAAGATGACCGGCGCCCTGCAACGCTCCGACCCGCGTTGCGGCCCGGCGGTACCAGAAGCCGGTGACACGATGGCGCTGCTGAAGTTGCGCGCTCTGGTCACCATTGGCGCCACCGTTGGCTGGTTCAAGAGCCTGTTCTGAAACCCCCAAAACGTTTCGCCTTATTTCTCTCACCCACCCGCTCCGAGCTGGAGCATTTACCCAAGAAAGCACACCACCATGGCAACCAAAGTTGAAAAAGTCATTTACCAAGCCCACGCAAAGTCCACTGGCGGGCGTGACGGTACCACCCGCACATCGGACGGCCTGCTGGACCTGAAACTGGCCGTGCCCAAGGAAATGGGCGGCCCCGGCAACGGCGTCAACCCCGAGCAGTTGTTTGCCGCAGGCTACAGTGCCTGTTTCATCGGTGCCATGAAGTTTGTTGCGGGCATGCAGAAGATTGCCCTGCCAGCCGACACCAGCATTGACGCGACCGTGGGCATCGGCCAGATCCCGGCCGGTTTTGGAATTGAAGTCCAGTTGGTGGTGAGCATTCCCGGCATGGAGCGCGCCGCCGCCCAGGCTTTGGTGGACAAGGCCCACGCCGTGTGCCCCTACTCCAACGCCACCCGTGGCAACATCGAGGTGACCATCACGGTTGCCTGAGGCGCCGAACTGTCGGTACCATCGGTAGCCGCTCCTTATTGGCCCACTGCGGGCCGGTACCGATTGTTGTGAGCCAAATCAGGCTATAGCCCACGTGGAATATAGGTTTATTGCTATGAATTCAAGAGTGTGGCAGCCAAAAACTTTGGGTGACTATGAACACTGACGAAAAATCCTGTCCGGTATGTGCTGAAACCATCAAGGCGGCAGCCATCAAATGCCGTTTCTGCAATACGGACCTGGCCAGTTTTGCTGCCGCGCAGGAGGCGCAAACGGAACGTGTGTTGTTCACCGGCCACCCTGCCGTTATCTTTTCTGCCTGGCAATGGATCGCCGTTGCTTTGACGCTGGGTATTGCCTACATCTACTATTGGGTGCTGAGCTTGGGCACCCATTTCGAAATCACCACGCAGCGGGTTCGAGTTGAAAAGGGTGTTTTTTCCAAGTCCAAGGAGAGTGTCGAGCTTTTCCGCATTGACCACTTTGATGTACACAAGCCCCTGGGCATGCGCTTGCTTGGCCAGTGCCTGCTGGATTTGAGCTCCTCGGACACCAACTTTACGAATATCGCCCTCTACGGCGTTGCGGAACTGGAAACACTGGCAGACACCTTGCGCGAATGCTCATTGCGTGAGCGCACGCGGCGAAAGGTGACGACCCTGGTTCAGGCCTGATGAGGACCTTGCTAGCGTCAGTATTCAGCTTTTGGTGAAGCACTTGCCGCGCCGGTTGACGAAGCATGCAATGGCCGGCCGTTGAAGGCGGAGAGACTTAATCCCTGCGAATCAATGCCGGTTCGCCATTCATCGATGCTATTGAAGACCAAATTGCAGCCAACACACCGGTATTGACCGGACGGTCGCATGCCTCCCGCCTCATCCCGACTAATGACTGGCTTGTAACTGGCTGCACCACAACTGCGGCATCGATTAACTGGCTTCATGCCAAAAAGGATACCTTCAATTTCCAGAATCCAGTGTGCGCCAGGACACAACAATGCGAAAGACTGTGGTCGACCTGGGAATTTCTCTGCACGGCCCTGCTGGAAGACCAGAACATGGGGCGCTCAATCTCATTTGCATCCATTGTTTTTGTAGAGGATTGTCCCCAATGCTTTCGAACCTAGGGTTTACCCGCATAAATTAACGGCACAATGGTCGCTATACGACCGGCGTTTGAGCTGGCCTTGGGCATTTGACGCCCGCTTAAGGGTTGGTAATCATTTGCCTGCCCCCCACCAATCGGATACCGCCACCATGAACATGATTCCCACTCAAGAATTTGTCGAAAACGTCACCTACGACGAACTTGCCATCGGGCGCAGCGCGCGCCTGTTGCGCACGCTGAGTGTGGCCGACATCCAGGCTTTTGCCGCCGTCTCCGGCGATACCAATCCGGCCCACCTGGATGCCGAATACGCCAACGACACCTTGTTCCACGGCGTGATTGCCCATGGCATGTGGGGCGGCGCATTGATTTCTGCCTTGCTGGGCACCCGTTTTCCTGGAGCTGGCACCATCTATCTGGAGCAGGTGTTGCATTTCGTCAAGCCGGTGCGGGTGGGAGACACGCTGGCGGTGACGGTCACCGTTTTGACCAAAGACGACGCCAAGAAGGCAGTGGAGATGGACTGCCAGGTGGTTAACCAGAAAGGCGAGCGTGTATTGCATGGCACCGCCCGCGTGCTGGCACCCACCAAAAAAGTGCGGCTGGCCAAGATTGCCGGACCACAAATCCAGCTTTTTGACCCCGAGGCCCGCTTTAAGGACCTGCTGGCGCTGGGCAAGGACCTGGAGGCCGTGCGCTGCGCGGTGGTGCACCCGTGCGACTTCGGTTCGCTCAGCGGCGCCATGGACGCGGCCCGCTACGGCCTGATCATCCCGGTGCTGGTCGGCCCCGAGGTGCGTATCCGCCACGTGGCGCAGGAAGGCGGCATCGACCTGAAGGGTGTGGAAATTGTCTCCGTGCCCCACAGCCACGCGGCGGCCGGAGCGGCCGCCGACATGGCGGCCAATGGAGAGGTCGAGGTGCTGATGAAGGGTAGCTTGCACACCGACGAGCTGATCCACGCGGTACTCAAGCACCCGGGATTGCGCACCGAGCGGCGCATGTCCCATGTGTTCCGGTTTGATGTGCCGCTGTACAGCAAGCCGCTGCTGATCACCGATGCCGCGCTGAACATCCGCCCGACCCTGATGGAGAAGGTGGACATCATCCAGAACGCCATTGACTTTGCCCGCATTCTGGGAGTTCACACCCCCAAGGTCGCCATTCTGTCGGCAGTGGAAACGGTCAACCCCAGCATCCCCTCCACGCTGGACGCAGCGGCCTTGTGCAAGATGGCCGAGCGCGGCCAGATCACCGGCGGCCTGCTCGATGGCCCGCTGGCCTTTGACAACGCCATTTCCAGTGAGGCGGCCCACATCAAGAACATCGACTCACCGGTGGCCGGCCATGCCGACATCCTGGCCGTGCCCGACCTGGAAAGTGGCAACATGCTGGCCAAGCAGCTCGAATACCTGGCGGGCGCTTCGGGCTCTGGCCTGGTGCTGGGCGCGCGCATTCCAATTGCGTTGACCAGCCGTGCCGACGGGCCGACCAACCGCGTGGCCTCGGCCCTGCTGGCCCTGCTGGCCGCGCACAATGCGCGGCGCAACCATGCCCGCAAGAACTGGAACAGCCTGCCCTAAGTAAGAAAATCACCCATGGCCATTCTCGCTGTCAACGCCGGGTCATCGAGCCTGAAGTTTTCCCTGCACCCACGCTACGGCGAAGAGGTAGGCCCCAGTGTGCTCACCGGCAACATACAGGGACTGGAGCCCGGCGGGACGCCCGAGATGGGCTGGTCTTTCAACGGCGCCTCACACCAGCAAGCGCTGGCCGACGGTGCCGGCAGTTCGTTCGCCCGCGCGCTGGCGGCGTTACGCAGCCTGCTGGCCCTTGAGCCGGGCGTGCCGCGCATCGCGGCCGTGGCGCACCGTGTAGTGCATGGCGGTGCCGAGTTCCGGACCAGCGTCATCGTCACCGATGCCGTGCTGCAAAGTCTCACCAAGCTGAACTCGCTGGCTCCCCTGCACCAGCCGCACAACCTGGAGGGTGTGCGCGCCTTCCGCGAGGCCTTCCCCGAGTTGCCGCAGATCGCCTGTTTTGACACGGCCTTCCACGCCACCCTGGACGAGGTAGATTACACCTTTGCGCTGCCCCAGGCCTTGACTGAACAAGGTGTACGCCGCTATGGTTTTCACGGCCTGTCCTACCAGTTCATCATGGACACGCTGCTGCGCGCCAGCCCGCGTGCCCGTGGTCGCGTGCTGATGGCGCACCTGGGCAACGGCGCCAGCCTGTGCGCCGCACGCGAGGGCAGAAGCTGTGCGACCACCATGGGTTTCTCGGCGTTGGATGGCCTGATGATGGGCACGCGCACGGGCTCGCTGGACCCCGGTGTCATGCTGTACCTAATGGAGCAAGGCTGGGACCACGAGCGCTTGCAGACGCTGCTGTACAAGCAGAGCGGTCTTTTGGGTGTGTCCGGCATCTCGGCCGATATGCGCCGCCTGCGGTCTGACGGCTCGGCTGCAGCGCAAAAGGCGATTGCCCTGTTCACCCACCGCGTGGTGCGTGAGAGTGGGGCCCTGACCGCCTGCATGAGCGGCCTGGACGTGCTGGCCTTCAGCGGCGGCATTGGCGAGCACGATGCCGTACTGCGCGAAGAGGTCTGCGCCAGCCTGGCCTATCTGGGGGTGGAGATCGACCCTGCGCGCAACCTGGCCGCCGTGGGCAGTGACACCTTGGCCGTGCACGCAAACAGCAGCGCGGTAGAAGTATGGGTGGTGCCAACCGACGAAGGTCGTGTGGCCGCCCGCGATGCCGCACGTCTGCTGGGATGACACCGTTGACTCAAGGAAACGCATGAGTGCAACGGCCATCAGCATCGGGCCTATTGCACTTCCAACCCAACTGCTCATCCTGCTATTTTGTGCCGCTGTAGCTGCAACCGTCGGCCATTTGGTCGGGCGAAGTCAAAAAGTCGGCATCAGCAGCACCTTAACCGACATGGTATTGGCAGCGGGTGTCGCCGCCCGTGTTGTCTTTGTTGTGTCGTGGTTCGAAAACTACCGCAGCGCGCCGTGGAGCATGCTCGATATCCGCGACGGCGGCTTCACGCCTTGGGCAGGTGTACTTGCCGCTGTTCTTGTCGCGCTGTGGCAAGGCTGGCGACGTGCAACGCTACGAGGTCCGTTGTTGGCGGGGCTTTTGGCGGCTACCGTGATGTGGTTCGTGTCGCCCGCGGTTCTGCGCTTGGGCAGTGGTCCGGCACTGTCCGATCTGGACGCGATGTCGTTTGTCACGATGCAAGGAACGCCGGTCAGCCTGGCAAAGCTGACGCAGGGCAAACCTCTGGTTGTCAACTTGTGGGCCACCTGGTGTCCGCCATGCCGCCGGGAGATGCCCGTGCTGGCTGCCGCGCAGCAGCAATTGCCAGGTGTCAGTTTCATATTCGCGAACCAAGGCGAGAACCAAGTCACCGTGCAGCGGTACCTTACTGCGAGTGGGCTGACTCTTGCCAACGTGGTTCTGGATCATGGAAAGAAGTTGGGGCAGCAGCTCGGCTCAACCGCACTGCCCACCACATTGTTCTTTGACACTAACGGCCGGTTGGTTGACACCCATCTCGGCGCGTTGTCGTCGGCAACGCTGGCCAGCAAACTGAAAAAATTGGAGGCGTCAGGCCCCAACTTTGCCGCTCACTGAGCAACTGGGCATTTGGGTTGCCCAGCCCGTCTTTCGAGGGTAAAACTGAAACCGGCAATGAACTTCATTGCTCGGAAGGAGTTATGTGCCGCCTGTTAGTCGTAGGCCACCAGACGGGGCAGTTCTGGCTGTGAAAACAAGCTTTGCTGAAGCTGGAGTACGGCGGCCTGGCGCTCCGACTCCGACGCCTGGGCGTTGCTTTGCAGCACTTTGCTGCGCTGTTCCTGGTATTGGGCGATGCGGGCTTTCCAGATTGTTTCTTCACGGTCCACGTCGGCAAGCCGGGCAGCGGCCTCGGGATCAAAGGCCTTGGCCCGCATGCGGTAGATGTCGTCTTCGCTGGCGCCTTTGGCGCGTAATTCCTGCGCTTGTTGCTCCACCCGCACCACCACCAGACTAGCCTCGCGTGCCTCACGTAGAACGGGTGACATGGCGGTGTCCAGAGCGGCGAGTTGCTGCTTCTTTTGCTCGGCATTCAAAGCCGGGTTTTGACTGACCTCCAGCCGGGCCACGGCGTCCATGTCATAGGCGTCATCAAAGCCAAACATGCCCTGGGTTTCCTCTGCGCTGAAGTAGCGTGCGCGCAGGTCCTGCATGGCCAACATGCGTGCACGGATCGCCTGCACCGCGTTGCCGCTGAGCTCGGGCTTGCTTTCCAACACCAGCAGTTCGCGCTTGAAAGCGATGTACAGGTCCAGCAAACGCTGGGCTCTTTTGGCCTGAGCTGGGGGCAGACGGCGTTCCAGCTCTCCGCGCAAATGGGCGGTGATGCCCTCAATGCTTTGTTCACCCATGGCACTGAGGTAGTAGTCAAACAGGCGCTTGAGTTCGCCATACGCCAGCGGCCCGCTACTGGCATCGGTAGCGCCCGCTTGCAACCCCTGCAGGTTGCCATCGGGCACCGTATCCAGCATGGAGCGGACAAAAGGTTTTGTGCCAACTGCCGCTGTGGCAACAGGCGGGGCAAGATCCGGCGCGGAGGGGCTGTTGCTCTGCCAGAGCATCAGCCCACCGATCAGCAGAGCCAGCGTTGCCAGCCCCCAAACGAGTGGGCGCGCGCGGACCTGCATGGCGGGCTTAGAGGCCCAGGTTGCGCAGCCGATTGGCGTGCTGGCGGTAGATAGTGACCGGATTCGTTTCAAACAGATTGATCAGGCCAACGGTCTGGTTCACTTCGTCCATGTGGTTCATGGCGTAGTCGTCGCGGATGACACGACCCAGGTGGGTGGAGCAGCTTGCCACCAGGCCGTCGTTCTTGGCGCCACCAAAAGCCAGCGAGGTCAGCGCCAGGGCCGGATCGAGTGGGTCAAACACGTTGGTGTAAGACCTGGCACCGCTCCACGAGAAATAAGACACTCCGCGAGAAGTGTAGGCACCCTCGCCACACGCAGTGGTCGGCACGCCGCCTGGGTGGGCCTGGTTGAACTTCAAAGAACCGGCCGTGCTCAAGGACTTGGCCGCTGCCAAAGCGTTTTGGGTCATGCCTGAGCCGCCCGACAGAAAGTTGATCACCGAAGCCAGGCCATTCGTGACCGACACGATAATGGTATTGGAAATCGATCCGGGAGGTGCCACGCCCAACAGCACATCGGCGACCGACGAGCCTTTGTGCACCCCGCCCACCGAAGTGGCCGAGGCCACCAGGTCCGGGCGCACGGAGGCCACATAACGAATGGTCGGTCCGCCATGGCTATGGCCAATCAGGTTGACTTTTGCGGCACCGGTGGCAGCAAGGATCTGCTTGACCTGGGTCAGCAATTGTTCGCCACGCACTTCCGTGCTGTTCGCAGCCGAGACCTGGGTCACGTAGACCCTGGCACCGTCAGCGCGTAAAGCGGAGGGTATGCCGTACCAATATTCCACCGGTCCGATATTGTCAAAGCCAAACAGACCGTGCACCAGCACGATGGGGTATTTGGTCTGCGTATAACCGGCCGCCAGAGCGGACGCGGGAAACAGCGACAGTGCCAATAGGCAGGCACCCAACCAGGTCATCACAATTTTCTTCACAATAGTCTCCAGAAAGGGCGACAACGCCCAAGGGTTGATAGGAATCCATCTCTTACCTCAGTGCGACCTCTGGGGTGCGGGCGCTGTCGCTGGGTGACCTGGTCCCGGTTATTTGTACCAACCGGTCGGGGTCTAAAAAAGCACGATCGTGCGTTTTCGCAATGGTAAGGCGGTGATCCTGTTTTGTCATGCTGGTAAACCCGGATGACGTGAATTCTCTAGTCGAAGTGAAGTGAGCCAACGGTCCGAAAAGAACCGAAAAAAAAGCCCTACCGCGCATCACGCGGCAGGGCATCAAGTGAGAAACCCGGTGAATTTAGAAACGCCAGCCTAAGCCTATACCGAAGAGAACGGGGTCGACCTTGAAGCTACCCTGGTTCGCAGCGCCAACATACACGTCGGTTCCGATATACACTTTTTTCAAGTCGAAGTTCAGAACCATATTCCCGCTCAGAGGGATGTCCACACCCAGTTGCAGCGCGCCGCCCCAACTGCTCTTGTCAATCGATGCAGCTCCGGCCAGAACGTCCACATTGGAGAAAATGGTGTAGTTGATACCGGCGCCTACATAAGGCTTGATGCCACCATTGGTGTCAAAATGGTATTGCGCCAGAAGAGTCGGAGGAAGATGGTCCAGGGTACCGATTTGTTTGCCCAGCTTCGAAGAGCTGAGTTCCTGCTTTTGGGGAACCGTCAAAATCAATTCCACGGCGAAGTTCTTGTTAAAGAAGTAGCTGATGTCTACTTCGGGAATCCACTTGTCATTGATGGACAAACCCAAACCGGTGTCGTCAGTGTTGGCGCTTTGCAGGCTCACTGCACGGGCACGCACCATCCACGGGCCTTCTTTGGATTGCTGGGCAAAAACGGCACCTGACATCAGGGAGCACACCACGGCAGCGGCAAGGATTTGCTTTTTCATAGTCAATAAATCGTTTATTACAGGGAAAATTCCCAAAACGCATTGAACTACTTCAATAAATGAACGGATTGATCCAAATCAGGGTTTACCCGAATTTAGTCGACAAATCACTGAATGTGGTGCCAAGGCTACGACCTGCCGCCTGCCACCTTCGCGCTCACACCAACACGCCGATACAACGGCACGACTTCAACCGCTAACATCACCCCATGCCCGCCTACACATTTGAAGCCCTGGACGCCAACGGCAGTACCCGCAAGGGAGTCATTGAAGCCGATACCGCCAAGGCGGCACGGGGTTTGCTGCGGGCCCAGCTGCTGGTTCCCATGGTGCTGCAGCCCGTCAGTGGTCAGGCCAATAACGCCGCCGAAACCGGTACGTCCATCGCGTCAACCACGCTCTGGAGTTCGCGGGTGTTCAATGCCACCGCGCTGGCCATCTGGACCCGGCAGATCGCGGGTCTGGTGGCCTCTGGCTTGCCGTTGGAGCGCGCGCTGACCGCCTTGTCTGACGAGTCCGACGACGAACGCCAACGCAATTTGGTGGCCGCGTTGCGGGCCGAAGTGAATGGCGGCACCGCCTTTGCCACCGCATTGGCCCAGCATCCCCGCGAGTTCTCCGCAACCTACTGCGCGGTGGTTGGGGCCGGTGAACACAGCGGCCACCTCGGTCTGGTGTTGGAACGCCTGGCCGATGACCTGGAGCAAAGCCAGGAGCTCAAATCCAAGCTGGTGGGCGCCGCGCTCTACCCCGCCATTGTGACCCTGGTGGCCATCACCATCGTGATGTTCCTGCTGGGTTATGTGGTGCCGCAGGTGGCGGAGGTGTTTGCAGGCAGCAAACGGGCCCTGCCCATGCTGACGGTGATCATGCTGGGCTTGGGCAATTTTGTGAAACACCAGGGCTGGTTGATACTGATTGCTCTTCTTTTAATAGCTGCTGGCGCCCGTTTGGCGTGGGCTAGCGCCTCATTTCGTGAAAGATTTGATGCTGCATGGCTGACCGTTCCGGTGCTGGGCAAACTCTCTCGAGGCTACAACACGGCGCGTTTTGCCAGCACCTTGGCCATGCTGGCCGGAGCGGGCGTGCCGATTTTAAAAGCCCTGCAGGCGGCGGCCGACACCTTGTCCAACCGGGCCATGCGGGCGGACGCGATGGATGCATTGGTGCTGGTGCGTGAAGGCGCACCGTTGGCCTCGGCCATGGCGCAAAAGAAACGTTTTCCCGGCTTGCTGGCCATGTTTGCACGCCTGGGCGAACAAACCGGTCAGTTGCCACTGATGCTGGAGCGCGCAGCGCGCCAGATCAGCACCGAAGTGCAACGGCGTTCATTGCAACTGGCGACCCTGCTGGAGCCGCTGTTGATCGTGACCATGGGGCTGGTCGTGATGCTGATTGTGCTGGCCGTTCTCTTGCCCATCATCCAGCTCAACCAATTGGTGCGTTGAACAACGGCGATGGGCTGCCCGAAGCGGCCGTTCTACATGCCGGCCTGGGTCACCCAGCCGGAAAGCAGGCCCAAGTCCAACACGGTGTTGTTGCTCAGGGGACCGAGGTAATACAAATGCGGCGTCCCGGTGTCATTGACGGCCAAGAAGTGACCGTTGGCATAACTGCGGTAGCGATAGCCGGTGATCGTCTGGGTAGGTTGGCCGCGGCCAAAAATACTCGCATAGGTTTTCTCGGCCCACACAAACACCTTGTCGGCATCGGCGATCAGGGTTGAGACACCCGTGCTGACCGTGATGGTCTGTGCCGATGCACTGGCGCTTTGACCGGTGGTATTGGACACGCTGAGCGTGACGCTGTAGGTGCCTGCCACCGTGAATACATGGCTGGGATTCTGTTCGGTCGAGGTTGCCCCGTCGCCAAAGGTCCACAGATAACTCAGCACGTCACTGGTTAAGGTGCTGCTGCCGGTCCCCGTGAATTGAACGGTCAATGGTGCCGTGCCGCTGGTGGTGGTTGCAGAGATGCTGGCGCTGATGACGGCCTGCGTCACACTCTGCAGCGTACCCTTGCGGATGGTGTGATTGCCGCGGTCCACGATATACAGGTTGCCACTGCTGTCCACCGCGACATCCTTGGGATTATAAAAACTGGCCGACGTGCCGGTGCCGTCCGCCGAGCCGGTACTCCCTGTGCCCCCGATGGTGGTCACGACCCCGGCGCTGGTGATCTTGCGGACTACCTGGTTGTCGGTGTCGGCAAGATAAACCGTGCCCGAGCTGTCGGCGGCAATGCCGGATGGAAACTTGAAGCTGGCAGCGGTGCCCGTACCATCCGTCTTGCCCCCGCTGCCCGTGCCGGCCAGTGTGGTCACCACACCGGTCGGCGTCACCATGCGTACCGCGTGGTTGCCGTGGTCGCTGACATACAGGTTTCCGGCGCCATCCACAGCAATGTCAAACGGCACCGAAAAGCGGGCAGCACTTCCCGTTCCATTGGTGAAACCATTGGTGCCGTTGGTGCCTGCCAGCGTGGTCACCACACCCGTGGCGGTGACCTTGCGCACCGCTGCGGTTGACTCCACCACATAGACATTACCGGCACCGTCCACCGTCACACCATAAGGGCTCATGAAACGCGCGGCCGTCCCTGTGCCGTCGGTGCTGCCGCCTGCGCCAGCGCTGCCCGCGACGGTCGTCACCACACCAGTAGCCGTGATCTTGCGCAACGTTGAGTTGCCGGTGTCGGCAACATAAACGTTACCCGCGTTGTCAGCGGCGATGCCCAACGGGGCTTTAAAGCGCGCTGCAGAACCCGTCCCGTCGGTACTGCCGAAGCTGCCGCCTTTGCCAGCCAGTGTGGTGACTGTGCCGTCGCTGGTGACCTTTCGAATGCTGTGGTCGGTGGCGTCGGCTACATACAGATTGCCCGAGCCATCCACGGCCACGGAGTAGGGGTCCTCAAAACGAGCGCTAGTGGCGCTGCCGTCCACGCTGCTGGTGCGCCCCGCCGTGCCGGCCAGCGTGGTGACGGCGCCGCTGGGGCTGATCTTGCGCACGGTGTTGTTCAGCGTGTCGGCCACGTACAAGTTGCCCGCGGTGTCGATGGCCAGGCCCGACGGTCCGTAGAACAGCGCGCTGCTGAGGGTGCCGTCATTGCTGCCAGCTGTGGGAGCGGTTCCGGCATGGTTGCTGACGATTCCTTCCGAAGTGACCTTGCGTATGACGTTGGCACTGTAGTCGCCGACAAACAGGTTGCCGCTGGAATCCACCGCGATGCCGCGTGGTTCACCAAACTTGCCCGAGCCGCTGGCCAGTGTGGTCACCAGCCCGGAGGCGGTGATTTTGCGCACATCGCGGTTACCACTTTCAGTTACGTAAACATTGCCGGCACCGTCCAACGCAAGACCCTGCAGGGCCATGAAGCGTGCCGCCGTGCCCTGCCCATCGGTGTTGCCCGAAACATCGGCGCCACCCGCCAGTGTGGTAACAACACCGGCCGAGGTGACTTTGCGCACCATATGGTTCTCATAGTCGGCAACAAAGAGTGTTCCCGAGCCGTCGATGGCGATGGCCCGCGGCTCATGGAATTTGGCCGCTGTGCCGGTGCCATCCGTGGTGCCACTGCCGCTACCACCAGCCAGCGTGGTGACAACGCCGGCGGGGGTGATCTTGCGGATGGCATTGTTGTTGGTGTCGGCCACAAAGACGTTGCCCACACTGTCTACGGCGACCGCAAAAGGCTCGTTGAATTTGGCTGCTGTGCCGGTTCCGTTCGTATTGCCACTACTGCCGGCGGTGCCGGCCAGTGTGGTCACGACACCGGCCGCAGTGATCTTGCGAATGGTGTTGTTGGTACTGTCGGCCACGTAGACATTGCCGACGCTGTCCACCGCCAGCCCACGCGGGGCGCTGAACTGCGCGGCACTGCCAGTGCCATCAGCGCTGCTGACAAGAGTGCCCGCCACCCCCGCCAACGTGGAAAAGACGTAACTCACATCAGCGGCGGTAACCGCCGCAGGTGCCAGAAACGAAAAACCGACCAGCGCGAACGCCGCTAAAGACTGTTTGCCCTCGATTCGAATCATGCTGTAACTCCGGTTCGCCTGACGTTGGCTTGCGAAGCATATTCTGAATTTTGCGCGCCGAACAGTCCCGCTCACCCCTCCGGGTGCGTCAGGTCCCCACGCTACCTTTGCCTGGCTTCCCTTTCGAACACTCCTGACTTCGGAACGTCACGGCGCTGGCTTGGTCATCGTGGCGCTATCCAACGCGACCAAGGTCTGCGCCAGAGCCCGGCCCGTCATGCTGGCACCGGTCTGCAGCGTGATTCCGGTCTGCGACAGGATGTTTCCTTCAAAATGCGCCGTGGTACCAATCGTCACCTGGCCAGCCACTTGCCAGAAGATGTTTTTGGCCTGTGCACCGCCGCTCAAGGTCATGCGTTTACCATTGCCCATGATCAAATCGCCCGTCATCTGGAAGATCCACACATCATTGGCGCCACCAGAGATGACCACATCAGACGGTATGGAGACTGCGCTTCCAAATTTGTACAGACCGGGGACCAGGGTCAAGCCCCCGATGTTGCCGCTGTTGAGGTTCAAAAAGTCGGGCGTAGGCCGACCAGCGGCATCGGTGTAGGCCGTCTGCATATCCAGGATCGCCGTCGTCAGGTTGCTTGGCGTTGGACCTGCCATATTGGCGGCATAGACCTTGCCACCACCTACCACCTGGGTCGAGGTGGAAAATACATTGGTGGAGTCAGCCGTCAGCGAGAAGCCGGTGACAAAACTCGCAGCGGCAGGACTGACGCCAATGTCGCCCGTCAATATGGAAGCCGGCACGCTGGAGATGCCGGTCTTGGCCAGGATCAGAAAATTGCCAGCGGTCCCAAGCAGGACAGGGGCTGGCCCCATCACGGGGGGTATCACAGTGGCGGCGGTGGTCCAACTCCAGCTGAAGTCATTGGCCATAGCGATGCCAACCACGCTTTTGGCGCCGTTGCTCCCGCCCTTGATCGTGGCGGTGTAGCGGGTGTTGTTGGCGAGTGGGTTGCTTGGGTTAAAAACCACGCTGTTGCCAGAATACCCCACGGTCCCCGGCACTGCTGTTGTTCCCTGCATCAGGGTGATGGTCGCGCTGGTGATAGTGGCGGAGTCCATCGGCTCACTGAAGGTGGCGCCCACTGTTGCGTTGGTGGAGATGTCAACGCCGCCATTGTGGATGGTGGTTTTGCTAACCGTTGGCGTCGTGTTTGCGATGATTGTGTAGACCTTGGCGTACTTGTTATTGGCTGCCATGTCAGTGTCATTCAAGCCATAGGCAACATAGATGTCGGCGCCGATCAAGCTGGTCACGTCCAGATTGCGCACCACCTCAATACTGCGGTCTACCAGTGCCGCATTTGCGTAAACTGGCACTGCCCCGGACAGATACGGCACCCAATGGGCGCCATCATTGAAGAACCACATCTGCTGGAAATTGACCCCGAGATAGTAGTTGCCGTTTTTGCCAAGGTCGGCGTCCGCGACCTTGATATTGCCGGTCAGAGTCAGGTTACTGGTCGGTCCGCTAGCGACTGCGGAAAAACTGGCTGTTGGAGCGGCCATTGCCTGTGTGGTGAACATCGCCGTGAGTGCGAGCAGCAGGGCGAAAAACCACAGATGGGGTTTGAAATAGTCCAGTTTGAGTTTCATTTTTTTCCTTAGGCGCATGGGTTTGACGGATTTATCTCCCCGCCGACAGGACACCTTAAATTAAAAAATGTGACTCGTCTGTGCGCTGGCTAACACTCGCGCCGATTGACACACATCTTCACGCGGTTTTCGCAGCCGCATCCACAAAGCGCACCCAAAGCGATCTTCTACGGCGTGCGGTACACCTCTTTGTAGCGGGCGCTGCTTATCATCTCTGTCAAACTGGTGCCGTAACCTACAAACATCGGAATACCCGACGCCGCTCTCACATCCACTCCCGTGAAGGGCTGTACGGAATACGAAGGCGGCAGGTTCCCGGAAAAAGCCTCTGGCACCGTGCCACCAGACCACAAAGTCCAGGCCGTTCCGTTGAAAGCGAACCAGTTGCTGCCCGCTAAGGCCAGCACATAAATGGCGCCTTGTTTTCCCACGTCAGTTGCAGCCATCGCAGCGTTCACCGTCAGGGTCATAGCGCTGGTGGCCCCGCTGGCCTGGGCCGATGCAGCAAACACGTTGACCTTGGGCGTCAAGCGCAACAAGACCGTGGCATTGGCCGGTAGGTTGAGCCTGGAGCCACTGAGCGCAGTAGCGGGCTCCGTGCTGGCACTGTCGCTGACAGTGGAAATGCTCAGCGCGTAGTCGGCGAGTGTCTTGCCGTCAGAAAAACTGACGGTGCTGCTATTGGCTGTGGACGTCGGGTTGGCCAGCAGGATGGCCCTGGCCCCCTTGTCGTCTTGCGCGGCAAGCGCCGCGCTGCCGGTTGCCGTGCCGGTAACTGCCAACACCTGTGGGTAGGCGGTGAAATCGCGCCAAAGGCTGAAAGCCTCAGCCACTTTCTTGGCGCGACCATCGCCGTAAAACATGCCGTAAAACTCGGGTGAATTGGGAGCCGGGTCGGTGCCGCGGTAGAAGGTAGATTGCCGTACCCCAGCGTTCTGCAAGTTTATCCAGGCTGCGGTCATGTAGGCGGCACCCTGCGCGTTGTAGCGCAACTGGCCGGCGGCGCTGCCCGCGCTGCCATTGGGCGTATTCCACTCGGTGATGTGCAACTCCACCGACGTCAATCCGCGGATGTCAAGCTCATTGCGGTAGAACTGGGCGCAGCTGAGGTAAATGGCGGCATCCGTGCCGTAAACATGGAACGACAAGAAATCCATCGGCGTTCCGTTGGCCTTCACATGGTCAAGCAGGCTGCGCACCTTGGCTTGGCCCTGCGGCGCCAAGCAGCCGCTGGGAGCCCAGCCTGGGCCACCTATCTTCAGCGTAGGGAACGCGCTGCGCACCGCCTTCGCAGTCGTGTCGTACAACTGATTGAAATCATTGCTTGTCAACGGGGACGGCCAAAACAGGGGATTGTCCGGCTCGTTGCCAATTTCGACAAAACGAAAGGTCGATGTGTAGCCGCCCCATTGCCCCAAACGGTAGTGTTTCAGCACTTGCACCGCCGCCTGAGACCAGTTTGGCAACTCAGCTGCCGTCGGAGGAGCGACGTTGTTATACGAGTCGCCTATCCGAAAATAGGGTTCAAACCCACCATTCACAATGGCTGCAAACACCGAGTCGCTGGAGCGCTGGTAGTTGACGTCGAGCGCGCCGGTAAAGTTATAAGACAGTTGTTGCAAAGGGTCCCTGCTGCGGTCGGGATACAACGTAGCCATATCCAGCGGGCCGTAGTAGTCGTGTGTCCGCACCAGATTGACGCCACGCTTTTTGTACAACGTCGTCAGATCCACATTGCCCGCATCCCCTTGCGGCCCAGGACCCACGTTTAAACCCAACAGGGGTTGGATACTGGCCCCAGTTGCCGCACCAATGCTCAACGTTTGCGCCTGCACTGCAGTAGCCAGCGACAACGCCAGCAACCCCAGTGCGCGAAAGGCGGCCCGCGGTCGAATTGGAAACTGATACATGCGCGCTCCTCCACTTGTTGGTCGACGTTTGTCAAATATGCAGCGCATGCCCCAGCGCCCGCAGCGCCGCCTCTTGCACCGCCTCGCCCAGCGTGGGGTGCGCGTGGATAGTTCCAGCCACGTCCTCCAGCGTGGCACCCATTTCCAGCGAGTGTGAAAAGGCCGTGCTCAGCTCCGACACGCCCACCCCCACCGCCTGCCAGCCGACGATGCGGTGGTTGTCGCGCCGGGCGACGACGCGCACAAAGCCGTCGGTCGATTCGAGCGTCATGGCGCGGCCGTTCGCCGCAAAAGGGAAGTGGGCGTGGATGCAGTCCAGCCCGGCCTTGGCCGCCTCCAGCGGAGACTGCCCTGCCACCACCACTTCAGGGTCGGTGAAGCAGACCGCCGCGATGGCAGCAGGGGTGAAATGGCGGCGTTTACCCGAAATGATCTCGGCCACCATTTCACCCTGCGCCATTGCCCGGT
>Ga0075163_10003995_pt1 | contig 19810 bp, 17 predicted proteins | sample JI1023141ADNA_FD_71478 | JGI IMG/M metagenome (GOLD analysis project Ga0075163, IMG submission 71478) | Wastewater effluent complex algal communities from Wisconsin, to seasonally profile nutrient transformation and Carbon sequestration -... | ecosystem: Engineered > WWTP > Effluent > Algae...
GGTGCAGAAGCTGGCCGCGCAGGGCGTGGCGGACAAGTGGGTGCTGCAGGCCATGAACGCGGTGGAGCGCCACCGCTTTGTGGACCCGGCGCTGGTGAACCAGGCCTATGAAGACACCAGCCTGCCGATCGGGCTGGGCCAGACGATTTCCAAGCCGAACGTGGTGGCGCGCATGATGGAGCTGCTGCGTCATGGGCAGCCGGGCAAACTGGGGCGGGTGCTGGAGATCGGCACCGGCTGCGGCTACCAGGCGGCCGTGCTGAGCCACCTGGCCACCGAGGTGTACAGCATCGAGCGGCTGCGCGGTCTGCATGACAAGGCGCGCGACAACCTGCGCCCGTTTCGGCTGGCCAATGTGCATCTGCTGTTTGGCGACGGCATGGCCGGGTTTCCCAAGGGCGCACCCTATGCGGCCATCATTGCTGCTGCCGGGGGCGAGGCCCTTCCGCAGCCCTGGCTGGAGCAGCTGGCGGTTGGTGGGCGCCTGGTGGCGCCGATGGTGACGGCGGCGGGCCAGCAGGCGCTGGTGGTGGTGGACAAGACGGCGCAGGGGTTGCAGCAGACGGTGCTGGAAGCGGTTCACTTCGTCCCCCTAAAATCTGGCATTGCCTAATGGGAGTTGACATGGCTGGTCGAATGAATCGGATCGGGTTTTTTGCCTTCTGCCTGGCGCTGGCCATGGCGCTGGGCGCCTGTTCCAGCAAGCCGCAGACCAAGGCGCCCGTGGAGGACCGCTCCGCCACGGCCACGCAGCCTGCCGGCGCGGCCGACGCCAAGCCCCTGCCCGGGGCCGAGAACGCCGGCAAGCCGGGCTACTACACCGTGAAGCGTGGCGACACGGTGATGCGCATCGGCCTGGAAACCGGGCAGGCCTGGCGCGACATCGTGCGCTGGAACAACCTGGAGAACCCGAACCTGATCGAAGTGGGGCAGGTGCTGCGGGTCGTGCCGCCGGTGGCAGCCACGGCTGCTGCGAGCCCTGCGACAGGCGCCGTGTCCAGGCCGGTGGCGTCGTCATCCGTTGCGCCGGCGGGCGCGACACCGCCGGTGGGCCAGGCGGCACCAGCGGCCAGCGCCGCCGCGGCTGCGCCGGCTGCATCCGCATCGACAGCCCCAGCGACCGCGACGGCGGGCGAGGACGAGATCGTTTTCATCTGGCCCGGAACAGGCGCAGTGATCGCAGGCTTCGACGAAGCCAAGAACAAGGGGCTGGACCTTGGCGGCAAGGCCGGCGACCCGGTGGTGGCCGCTGCCGACGGGCGGGTGGTCTATGCCGGGGCCGGCCTGCGCGGCTACGGCAACCTGGTGATCCTCAAGCACAACAACACCTACCTCACCGCCTACGCCCACAACCAGACCTTGCTGGTGAAGGAAGACCAGACGGTGCGCAAGGGCCAGAAGATCGCCGAGATGGGCAACAGCGACGCCGACCGGGTGAAGCTGCACTTCGAGATCCGCCGCCAGGGCAAGCCGGTGGATCCGGCCAAGTACCTGCCACCGCGCTGAGCGGGGTCGCGCGGCTCGCTCAGCGCGACCCAGTGCTTGCGGCGGGCATTGCGGCCGCCACCTCGCGGCCAAGCTCGATAACCGCCATGGCGTAGTAGCTGCTCCAGTTGTAGCGGGTGATCGCATAGAAGTTCTCCGTGCCTGCCACGTAGCTGGGCGGCGCATCGCCATTCTGCAATTCCACCAGCGCGAGCGGCCCCTTGTGGTTGAGGGCCACGCCGTCGAGCACAGCCCCTTTGGCGGTGAAGGTCTCGACGCTGAAGGTAGGCAGGATGTCCGGGGCCAGCAGGGCATCCTTGTCGAGGCGCTCCGGGTCGAAGCGCACAGCGTAGTGCGTGGGCATGCCGGGCTGCCAGTTGAACGCCTTGAAATAGCTGGCCACCGAGCCGATGACGTCGGCTGGGCTGCTGCTGAGGTCGATCCGGCCGTCGCCGTCAAAGTCCACCGCGTACCTGACCACGCTGGACGGCATGAACTGGGGCATCCCCATGGCGCCTGCGTAGCTGCCCAACGGGGTCATCGGGTCGGCGCCGGTACGCTGGCTCAGCGACAGGAATTGCTCCAGTTCACCGCGAAAGAACTCCTGGCGCGCGGCGGCGCGGGGATGGCTGGTTGGGAAGTCGAAGGCCAGCGTGGCCAGCGCGTCGATCACGCGGTAGCTGCCCATCTGCTGCCCGTACACGGTTTCCACGCCGATGATGCCGACGATGATTTCGACGGGAACCAGATACTCCTTGGCCGCACGCTCCAGCGTGGCGCGGTTCGCTTGCCAGAAGGCCACTCCGGCGCGAATCCGGATCGGGTCGATGAAGCGGCTACGGTAGACCCGCCAGTTCTTGGCGGTGCCGGTGGGAGGCGGCAACATCAGTCGCGGGACACCGGGCAGGAAATGCGCCTGCCCGATGGCCTGACGCACCCAGTCGCGGTCCAGGTCGCGGCGCGAAGCCATGTCGTCGGCCCAGCGCATGACGTCCTCGCGCGTGGCATAGACCGGCCCTTGCACCGGGATGCGGGCCGCGACAGGCCGCGAACTGCCGCCCGCCTTGTTTTTTGAGGTATTTTTGGCTGTCCCCAGCGTCGGAAGGCCGATCGCTGCTATCAAAAAAAGAGTTGTCGCAAACAGTTTCTTCATCGGTCAGGCCAGGCCAGGTGATTGAATTCGCGTCGCAGTGTAGCCAGTTGCTGGCGCGAGGCTGCCTTGGACGCAACGGGGGCGTAGCGCAGCTGCTCCAGTTGCAGCAGCCACTGCTGAAGCGCCCGCGCCCGTGGTCCGGACCCGAAGTGCTGGCCGGCCAGTCGAGCGAGTTCACGGGGCGGCGCCTGCGCGGGACCCGCCACGCCGGCGGCGGCCAGCTTGCGCCGGGCTCGCGACAGCAGGCGCAGCCAGGGGTCGTGCTGCGTCTGCTCCCACAGCGTCCAGGCGGCGCCGACCAGGCTGGCCAGCACCAGGATGCCCATCAGCAGGCGGGCCAGGTCTTCCCAGCTGGGGGACTCAAAACCCAGGTTCTTCAGCAGGTTCAGCTGCTTGCTCTGGGTGTAGTTCAGCACCCACTGGTTCCAGCTGTTGTTGATGGCTTCCCAGCTCTCGCGCAGGCGCGCCAGCAGATCGGGACTGAGCGTGACCAGCGCCGTCGCAATCACCCCCTGGGGCGCCTGCAGGCGCTGAAACGTACCGATGCGCCCGGGCGACACAGCGCCGGTGGGGTCCACACGCACCCAGCCGGCACCGTCTTCCCAGACTTCGGCCCAGGCATGCGCGTCGCTCTGGCGCACGGTCCAGAAGCCGTCGACGCTGTTGACCTCGCCACCCTGGTAGCCGGTGACCACGCGCGCGGGCACGTCGAGCGCGCGCATCAGGATCACGAAGGCCGAGGCAATGTGCTCGCAGAAGCCCTCGCGGCGATCGAACCAGAATTCGTCGGCGCTGTGCTGGCCGCTGACCCCTGGGTCGAGGGTGTAGCGGTAGCCGCCGCTGCGCAGGCGCTGCAGCACGGCCTGCACCAGCACCGGCGCCGGTGCGGTGGCCAGCGCTGGGTCGCGGCGCAGTTCGGCGGCCAGCGCGATCGTGCGCGGGTTGAAGCCCGCCGGCAGGGCCACATCGTCACGCAGGGCAATCAGCGCGGCGCCGCTGGCGCGGGTCGGTCCATAGCGGAAATCCGGGTGGCTGGACGCGCTGTATCGCACGATGTCGGTCAGGGGCCGGCTGGTCAGCCACTGCAATTGCGGCGTCTGGCGCAGCTCGAAGCCCGGCAGGCGCGGCGCCTGTGCGGTGGCGTCGACGACAAACAGCCAGGGCCGGTTGCTGGGCTCCAGCGTGACTTCGTAGTTCAACGGCGGCCCCAGGACGTTCAGGTTCGCAGGCATTTCGCGAACAGCGGGCCGCGGGGTCGGCGGCAGCCATTCGCGGCCGTCGAAGCGGCTCAGCACCGGGCCGCGAAAATACAGCACGGATTGCGGCGGCGGCCGGCCCTCGAACTTGATGCGCATCGCGATGCTGCTGTCCAGCGCCAGGCTGGCGATGTTGCCCACCTGCATCGTGGCCGACAGCCCGCTGCGCCCGCTCATGGCGTCCGACGGAATGCCCCATAACGGCGCCAGACGTGGAAACAGCACAAACAGCACGGCCATGATGGGGGCGCCCAGCAGGGCCATCCAACTGGCGGTCTTGAGCGCCGTCGTGAGCGGCGGGCGGCCGACGACCAGATGGGCATTGACCAGCGCCGTCAGCAGCCCGAGCAGCGCGATCAGCATGGCCGCAGCGGTCAGCAGGGACTGGGAGAAGAAGAAGTTCGTGAGCATCGTGAAGAAGCCCAGGAAGAAGATCACAAAGGCGTCGCGGCGGGCGCGCAACTCCAGGGTCTTGAGCGCCAGCAGCACCACGATCAGGGTGACGCCGGCGTCGCGCCCGAGCAAGGTGCGGTGGGTCCACAGCGTGGCGCCCATCGTGAGGGCCAGCAAGGCGAGCCGCCAGCCCAGGCTGGGCAGGTGGCGGCCCGCGACGGCAAGCCAGCCGCGCCAGACCAGCACGCCGCCAGCCAGGGCCGTGCACCACAGGGGCAGATGGCCGACCTGCGGCATCACCACCCAGGCGATCACGACCAGCAGGAACAGGGTGTCCCTGGTGTCCCGGGGCAACGTGGTGAGGCGGTTCAACACAGCGCCAGGGCCTCCAGACAAGCGAGCCGGTGCGCGGGCCCGCTGGACGGTCTGAGTTGCAGGGCGGGCAGGCGCAGGCCGAAGTCCACGCCCAGGCGGTCGGCCGCGAGTACCCAGGCGCAGAGCCGGCACAGCCGGGCTTCCTTGCCGGGCAACCCGGTCTGCTCGTAGTCGAGCCAGAGCTCATGGCGTTGCGCCTGCTGGGTGTCGCGGCTGATGAGTTCGTCGGCCTTGGCCAGCTTTTTCCAGAGGACGAGTTTGCGGGGGTCGCCGCGGCGGTAGGCGCGCACCCCGTCGAACTCGCCACTGCTCTGTGCGTTGGCGGCATGGGCGCCGCCAGAGCGGGGCTCGCCCGGCGGCAAGGGGGGCGGGCGGAGTTCGGGCGAGGGGTAGACCACGACCTCGGCCGCCGGGCGCCAGACCGTCCAGACCCGGAAGGTGCCTAGCGGATATCGGGTTTCGGCCGTCAGCGCCGGCACGCGGTGGCGTCCCCGCTGTCCCGGCTGGAAGGCCACCTGCAGACGGGATTCACCTTGCGCGGGGACGTCGGCCCAGGTCCAGTGCCCCGTGCCCAGCACGCTCATGGCGATGGCGCGCCGCGGACTTCGCCGCTCATTGGTGAGCTGGATCTCCAGCGTGGTCGTCGCCGTCGCAAAGGTGGGTTCCGGCGTCAGGAGGTGCAGGCGCAACCCGCGCAGGGTGCCGTGGCAGACGTGCATGCCGACCACGGCGCTGCCCGCCAGCAGGAAGGTCAGCAGGTAGCCCAGATTCAGTTGGTAGTTGATGGAGGCGACCAGGAGCACGAGCAGTGTGGCGCCGAGCATGAGTCCGGGCCGGCTGGGCAGGATGTAGACGTTGCGCTGTGTCAGCGTCAACGTGTCGGACAGCGGCAGGCGCGACTGGAACCAGCGCTGGAACCTCGAGCGCAGGCGCCCCGGCCTGGCGGAGGCAGGAGAACGGGCCCCCAAGGGGCTGGGGCCCCCGTTCGATGGCCCCGTGCTCCATCCCGGCGCTGCGCTCATGACAGTGGCACGGCCTCGAGCATGGCACGCACCTGCTCCACCGCGCCGCGCCCGGCGTCGCCGACCGGGATCAGACGGTGGGCCGCGGTCTGCGGCAGGATGGCCTGAACGTCGTCGGGCGCCACATAGTCGCGCCCGCTGATCAGCGCCTGCGCCTGCGCGGCACGCACCAGGGCGATGCCGGCGCGCGGCGACAGGCCCTGCAGGAACCAGCGGCCGGATCGGGTGGCCGCGATCAGGTCCTGGACGTAGTCCAGCAACGGGTCGGCAACGTGGACCTGCTGGACCGCCAGCTGCAGTTGTTGCAGCTCGTCGGCCGCAAGCAGCGGCTGCAGTTGCGTGACCATATCGCGACGGTCGCTCCCTGCCAGGAGCTGACGCTCAGCCTGCCGGTCGGGATAGCCGAGCGAAATCCGCACCAGGAAGCGGTCCATCTGGGACTCCGGCAAGGCGTAAGTGCCGAGCTGGTCGTGCGGGTTCTGGGTGGCGATCACGAAGAAAGGCGAGGGCAGGGCGCGGGTTTCGCCTTCGACGGTGACCTGTTTTTCCTCCATCGCCTCCAGGAGGGCGCTCTGGGTCTTGGGACTGGCGCGGTTGATTTCGTCGGCCAGCAGCACCTGAGCAAAGACCGGCCCCGGGTGAAACACAAAGGCCTCCTTGCTGCGCTCGAAGACGGCAACGCCCGACAGGTCGCTGGGCATCAGGTCGGCGGTGAACTGCACCCGCGAGAACTGCAGACCGAAGGTGCGCGCCAGCGCGTGGGCCAGGGTGGTCTTGCCCACCCCCGGGACGTCTTCGATCAACAGGTGTCCGCCGGCCAGCAGGCAGGCCACGCAGTCCTGAACCTGGGCGGATTTGCCCACCAGCACCGTGTTAAGCTGATCGAGAATTGAAATGATTTTCTGTCGTGCATCCATGGCAGGACGTTATCCGAAAAACTGAAGACATGGGCCTCCCGTGAACAAAACAGGCTATTTCACGCACCCCGATTGCCGCAAACATGAAATGGGGGCGGGCCATCCCGAGTGCCCCGAGCGGCTCGATGCCATTGACGACCACTTCCATGCGACCGGCCTGCGCGATTCCCTGGACCGGCGCGAGGCCGATCCGGCTTCGCTTGCGGACATCGAACTGGCCCATGGCCGCATGCATGTGGCGGCCCTGCGCGGCCTGAGCGACGTGCTGCGCGAAGAGATCGAGGCGGGTGGACCGACGCACACCCAGGTCGACCCTGACACCTCCCTCAATGTCCATACCTGGGATGCCGCCTTGCGCGCCGCCGGCGCCGCGCTGGCAGCAACCGATGCGGTCATGGCGGGGGAACTGGACAACGCCTTCTGCGCCGTCCGACCGCCGGGCCATCATGCGTGCCGTGACAAGGCGATGGGCTTCTGCTTTTTCAACAACGTGGCGATTGCGGCCAAGTACGCGCTGGAGCGTCATGGGCTGCAGAGGGTGGCCATCATCGACTTCGACGTCCACCACGGCAACGGCACCGAAGACATCGTCGCCGGGGACGAGCGCATCCTGATGGCCAGTTTCTACCAGCATCCCTTCTATCCGGTCGGGGGTGCCCGCTCGAATGCTCCGAATCTGGTGAACGTGCCGGTCCCGGCCCATACCCGGGGCATGGATGTGCGCGAGATCGTCGAGATGATGTGGATTCACCGGCTTGAGGCCCATGCGCCGCAGATGATCTTCATCAGTGCCGGCTTCGACGCCCACCGCAGCGATGACCTCGGCCAGATGGGCCTGGTGGAGCAGGATTTTGTCTGGATCACGTCGCGCATCATGGACGTGGCCCGGCGCCATGCCGGCGGGCGGATCGTGAGCTGCCTCGAGGGCGGCTACAACTTGGGCGCCCTGGCACGCAGTGCGGAAGCCCATGTCCGGGTGCTGGCCGGCCTGTAGTTTCCTTCATCCTGAAAGCGCGGCGGGCCTGCCCGGTGGCCGCTTCAACCCTTCCGCTGATTCAGCCAGAATGCGGCCATGAACCAACCAAAGAATGCGCTGCCCGAAGTGGATGCGCCGCTGCTGCACAGGTGCGACGCGCGCGGCGTGCACGTCCTCACGCTGAACACCCCCGCTCGATTCAATGTGCTCGGAGAGTCCATGCTGGGCGCCCTGGAGTCTGCGTTCGAGCAGGTTCGCGCTGACAGTGCGGCCCGGGTCGTGGTGCTGGGTGCCGCAGGCAAAGCGTTTTGTGCCGGCCATGATCTCAAGGAAATGAAGACCCACACCGACCTCGACTATTTCCAGTCCCTGTTCGCGCGGTGTTCCCGTTTTATGCTGGCGATCCAGCAATTGCCGGTGCCCGTGATTGCCCGTGTTCAGGGACTGGCGACCGCGGCTGGCTGCCAGCTGGTGGCGCAATGTGACCTGGCTGTGGCTGTCGACACGGCGCGTTTCGGCGTCAACGGCATCGATGCCGGCCTGTTCTGTGCGACGCCCAGTGTGCCGCTGGTGCGCAACATGGCGCCCAAGCTGGCCATGGAGATGTTAGTGACCGGCGAGTTCATCACCGCCGCCGAGGCGAAGATGCGCGGCCTGGTGAACCGGGTGGTCGAGCCGCCCCTCCTGGACGAAGAAGTCGAACGCCTGGTGGGCGCGATCCTGTCCAAGCCCGGTCAGGCGCTGGCCATGGGCAAGCAGTTGTTCTACCAGCAGCGGGAGATGGGGGTGGCCGGCGCCTACCAGCTGGCCAGCCAGACCATGGCGTTCAACATGGTGCATCCGGTGGCGCAGGAAGGCGTGCAGGCCTTTGTCGACAAGCGGGAGCCGCAATGGCCGACCTGAAACCCCACCTGCCGCGGGCCCAGGATCTGGACAGCTGGTTCGCGGCGCTGATGCAGACGTCGACGTTGACGGAGCTGGGCGTGTTGTTTGCCTGCGGTGCACTGGCCTGGGCCATCGTGTGGGTGGCGCGTCGCGCGGCAGAACCGCAAGGGCCATCGGTCCTGTTCGGTCGTCGCGTCATCGATGGTGTCCTGTTTCCGCTCATCTGGCTCAGCCTTGCGTATGTCGTTCAGCTGATGCTCGCCACCTGGCTTCCGCTGGCACTGTTCCGGATCGCTGTGCCCGCGCTGGTCTCGCTGGCCGCCATCCGAACGGGTGTGAAGGTGCTGCAGGTGGCCTTCCATCAGACACCGTGGGTGCGCTGGCTGGAGCGCACGATCTCCTGGGTGGCCTGGCTGGCCATGGTCCTGTGGGTCAGTGGACTGCTGCCACTGGTGTTGCACGAGCTCGACCAAATTCACTGGAAGGTCGGGTCCAGCAATCTCTCGATCCGCAACATCATCGAAGGGGGCCTGACCGCCGGTGCGGTGCTGATCCTGACCTTGTGGATCTCGTCCGCGATCGAGGCACGGCTGCTGCGCTCGGCGACGGGCGGGCAGCTGTCGCTGCGCAAGGCCGTAAGCAACGCGATCCGTGCCCTGCTCATGTTCGTGGGCCTGCTGCTGGCGCTGTCGGCGGTAGGCATCGACCTGACCGCTTTGTCGGTTCTGGGCGGCGCGGTCGGCGTGGGCATCGGGCTGGGCCTGCAGAAGCTGGCCGCCAACTACGTCAGCGGTTTTGTCATCCTGGCCGAGCGCAGCATGCGCATCGGTGACAACGTGCGGGTGGACAACTTTGAGGGCCGGATCACCGACATCAACGCGCGCTACACCGTGATCCGGGCAGTGACCGGACGTGAATCCATCGTACCGAACGAGATGCTGATCAACAACCGGGTGGAGAACCTGTCCCTGGCTGATTCCAAGGTCTGGCAGTCCACCGTGGTGTCTGTAGCGTACGACAGTGATGTGGCGCTCGTCAGCCGCCTGTTGACCGACGCGGCCCTGGCCCAGGAGCGCGTCCTGCGCAACCCGGCCCCCAGCGCGGCGCTATCGGCCTTTGGCGCCGACGGGCTGGAGTTCACGTTGGGCTACTGGATCGAAGATCCGGAGAACGGACAGCTCAATGTGCGCTCGGCGATCAACGTCGCCATCCTGGACGCCTTTCAGCAGAACCACATCGAGATCCCGTTCCCGCAGCGCGTCATTCACCAGGCCGCGCGGGAATGAGGCGGGCGACCCGGTCGCCCCGCTTGCTCAGTTCATGAACGAGGGCAGCCACAGGCTCAACTGCGGAAAAGCCACGAGGATGGCCAGCATGATGACCTGAACCAGCACGAAGGACCACACGCCTCGGAAGATGTTGCCCAGACCCACTCGCGGCAACAAGGTGTTGATGACGAACAGGTTCATGCCGACTGGCGGCGAAATCAGCCCGATCTGGATCACCATCACGATCAGAACGCCGAACCAGACCGGATCAAAGCCCAGCGCCACCACGATCGGGAAGAACAGCGGGATGGTCAGCAGCACCATGGTCAGCTCTTCCATGACCGTTCCCAGGATCACGTAGATCACCATCATCGCGCCCACGATCATCACCGGCGACAGGCCGAGGTGGGTGATCCATTCCTTGAGGTCGCCAGGCATGCTCGTGAAGTTGACAAAGTTGGCGAAGATCGTCGCCGCAATCAGCAGCGTGAACAGCATGGCCGTGGTGCGCGCGGACTCGATCAGCACGTCCAGGGTGGAGCGCACCGTGAGAGCCCGGCGCGCGACGGCGAACAGGAAGGCGCCGGCGGCACCGATGCCAGCGCCCTCGGTCGCGGTGAAGATGCCGCCATAGATGCCGCCCAGAACGACGATCACCAGCAACAGCACCCCCCAGATGCCGCGCAAGGCCTTCCAGCGCTCCGCCCAACTGAATTTCTCGCCGGCCGGGGCGTGCTCCGGGTCGCGCGAGGTCATGATCACCACAGCGACCATCAGCAGCGCGGCCGTCAGCAGGCCGGGGATGACGCCAGCCGCAAACAGCTTGCCGATGTTGGTTTCGGTCACGATGCCGTAGATGACCATGATCGTGCTCGGAGGAATCATGATGCCCAGGGTGCCGCCAGCGGCGATCACGCCGGTCGACAGCGAGTCGCTGTACCCCAGCTTTTTCATCGACGGATAGGCCACCTTGCTCATGGTGGCCGCGGTGGCGATCGATGAGCCGCAAATGGCGCCGAACCCGGCGCAAGCCGCGATCGTGGCATGGGCCAGGCCGCCGCGCAGGTGGCCGATGAACACGTAGGCCGCGTGAAACAGCTCATGAGCCAGTCCCGCTCTTGCGACGAAGTTGCCCATCAGGATGAACAAAGGGATGACTGACAGCGTATAGGCAAATCCGGTTTCCTGAACCACCTGCGCCGTGCTGGCCAGGGCGGCCCCCCAGCTGCGCGTCAGGCCGATGCCCACGATGCCGACCAGCCCCATGCCAAAAGCCAGCGGCACGCGCAGCAGCGCCAGCGCGAAGATGGCTATGAATCCGATCAGGGCCTCGGTCATAGCGTGCCCCCTTCGCCTTCTTCCATTCCTTGCGAGGGCCGGATCGTGAATGCCAGGTGCACCAGTCCGGTCAACATGCACAGCACGCTCATGCCGTAAATGAAAGGGGCCTTGAGGATCTTCAATTGCGCCGTGGTTTCGCCGCTCTCCAGGAAGTTGCCACCGGTCTGCCACATCAGGACGCCCAGTCCCATCAGCGCAGCGCCGCACAACAGGTGCACCAGCACACGTTGCACCAGGCGTACGGCATCCGGCAGGTAGGGGTCGAGCGAGTCGAAGACGACATGTTCACCACGCAGGGACACCAGGGGCAAGGCAGCAAAAATTACCACGACCATTAGCAGCTCGGTCAATTCCAGCGAACCGGTGATCGAATGGGAAAGGAGCTTGCGCCCGCCCACATCAAAGAAGGTCAGGGCCATGATGCCGAACAAGGCCACGCCGGCCAGCACGCCGCAAATGGTTTCGAGGAGCTTTTTCAAGTTGGAATCACCTGGTCAAACAGAAAAAAGGCGGCGCCCACCGTCAGTGGGGGCCGCCCGGTCAGCCGAGTATGTCGCTGATTTTACTTCTCGAGCTTGGCGATTTCCGCGCGGAATTCGGCCAGCACTTTGGCCGGATTCTTCATGCCCTTGGCTTCGGCGCTTTTGATCCAGGCCTGCTCAAGGGGAGCGGTCTTTGCCTTGACGTCGGCCACGAACTTGGCATCGGCCTTGGTGACCACGACCCCGTTGGCCTGCATCAGGGCCAGGGCGCGCGTGTCGACCTTGTCCCAGCCGCGGCCGAAGATGCGGGCAGCGGTCTCGCCCGAAATGGCGTCCACGGCCTTCTTCTCTTCCGGGGTCAGCTTGTCGTACTTCGCCTGGTTCATCATGAACACGAAGCTGGTGTTGTACAGGCCCCCAGGGAAGGTGGTGGCATGGCGGATGATCTTGTCGATCTTGAAGGATTCGGTCGATTCGGCGGGGAACAACGTTCCGTCCATGACGCCGCCCGCAAGCAACTCATACGAATCCGGCGCCGGCTTGAGCGTGACGTTCATGCCCAGCGACTTGGAAATCTCGTTCACCATGCCGCCGCCCACGCGGAATTTCAGTCCTCCCAGGTCGTCCACCTTGGCGATCGGACGCTTGGTGTTGAACACGATGCCGGGACCGTGGGTGAAGAAGGCCAGCACCTTGACCCCCTGGTGTTCGGCGGTGAACTCCGGGTACTTGGCGGCGATGCGGCTGTACGCGATGGAAAGGGGCTCCGAGGTGTTGCCCAGGAACGGCATCTCGGCCATCTGGGTGTAGACAAAGCGGCCCGGCGTGTAGCCATGCACGGTGAAGGAGATGTCGGCCAGACCGTTCTTGACGGCATCGTAGGTCCCTGGCGCAGCGGTGACACCGCGGGGCAGGAAGTTGCACTTCATCTTGCCGGCGGTGTTTTTCTCCAGCAAGTCACACCATTCTTTCTGGGCCATGCTGGCGGTATGCGTCGGGGCCAGCCAGCTCGAAACGGTAAATACCGTGTCGGCACGGGCCATTCCAGTGGTCATGGCGGCGGCAGCGGCGAGAAGGGAAAGGGCAAATGATTTCATCAGGGCACTCCAGGGGCGGTTTTGTTGCGCTGCAGACTGTAATCGACTCTATGGACCGCCGATGTCCAGACTTACCCGAATTAACCAACCTTGCGGTCGGTTAATCATTTGTCGTTCCGTTGACAGAAGGATTGGATGCCTGCGTCTAAACTTGCAGCTGCCCGTGCCTATAATAAAAAGCACGATCGTTCGATTTTCTGTCGCAGTTCGCGCGAAGCCGGTCTTGCGTTCAACCTTGCACCTCTTTCAGCATCACTATCTGGAGCACACACTCATGAAAGTTCTTGTCCCCGTCAAACGCGTGGTTGACTACAACGTCAAAGTCCGGGTGAAGTCGGACAACACGGGGGTGGATATCGCCAACGTCAAAATGAGCATGAACCCCTTCGATGAGATTGCGATCGAAGAGGCGGTTCGGCTGAAGGAAAAAGGCGTGGCGACGGAAGTCATCGCCGTCTCATGCGGTGTCGCCCAGTGCCAGGAGACGCTGCGCACCGCCATGGCCATCGGCGCCGACCGCGCCATCCTGGTGCAGACCGACGTCGAGTTGCAGCCGCTGGCCGTGGCCAAGCTGCTCAAGGCGCTGGTGGACAAGGAGCAGCCGGGCCTGGTGATCCTGGGCAAGCAGGCCATCGATGACGATTGCAACCAGACCGGCCAGATGCTGGCCGCGCTGGCCGACCTGCCCCAGGGCACGTTTGCCAGCAAGGTCGAAGTCGAAGGCGGTGTGGTCAAGGTCACCCGCGAGATCGACGGCGGCCTGGAAACCCTCTCCATGAGCCTGCCGGCCGTCATCACCGCCGACCTGCGCCTGAACGAGCCACGCTATGTCACCCTGCCCAACATCATGAAGGCCAAGAAGAAGCAGCTCGACACGGTCACACCGGCCGATCTGGGCGTCGACGTCGCGCCACGCCTGAAGACGCTCAAAGTGTCCGAGCCGCCCAAGCGCGGCGCCGGCATCAAGGTGCCGGATGTCGCCACCCTGGTGGACAAGCTTCGCAACGAAGCGAAGGTGATTTAACCCCCTGCGTCGGCCTGGCGGCCGCCTTCCCCCAAGGGGGACGAACCCGGTGGCCCGGCAAAGCCGGCTCCACGGGTTCCCTGGCATCAGGCCCGCGCCGATCAGCGATTACTGAAAAAAGGAATAGGACCATGACTTCTCTTGTTATTGCCGAACACGACAACACCTCGATCAAGGGCGCGACCCTCAATACCGTGACCGCGGCCCTGGCCTGTGGCGGTGACGTCCACGTGCTGGTCGCCGGCGCCAATGCCGGCGCGGCCGCCGCGCAGGCGGCGCAGATCGCCGGTGTGAGCAAGGTCATCCACGCCGACGGCGCGCAGTTCGCGCATGGGCTGGCGGAAAACGTTGCCGCGCAGGTGCTTGCGATTGCCGGTGCGTACTCGCATATCCTGTTCCCCGCCACCGCGGGCGGCAAGAATGTGGCGCCGCGCGTGGCCGCCAAGCTGGACGTTGCGCAGATCAGCGACATCACCAAGGTTGAAGCCGCCGACACCTTCGAGCGTCCGATCTATGCCGGCAACGCGATGGCCATCGTGCAAAGCGCGGACGCCACCAAGGTCATCACCGTGCGCACGACCGGTTTCGACCCAGCAGCCGCCACGGGCGGCAGTGCGGCCGTGGAAACCGTCGCAGGTGCGGCCGACAGCGGCAAGAGCTCGTTCCTGGGCAGCGAGATTGCCAAGAACGACCGCCCCGACCTGACCGCGGCCAAGATCGTCGTCTCGGGTGGACGTGCACTGGGCAGCGCCGAGAAGTTCAATGAAGTGATGACCCCGCTGGCCGACAAGCTGGGCGCGGCCATCGGGGCCAGCCGCGCGGCAGTGGATGCCGGCTACGCCGCCAACGACCTGCAGGTCGGGCAGACCGGCAAGATCGTGGCGCCGCAGCTGTACATCGCCGCCGGCATCTCGGGCGCCATCCAGCATCTGGCCGGCATGAAGGATTCCAAGGTGATCGTGGCGATCAACAAGGACCCCGAGGCGCCGATCTTCTCCGTCGCCGACTACGGACTGGAGGCTGACCTGTTCGTGGCCGTGCCGGAACTGGTCAAAGCGATCTGACACCGGACGCGCTGAAAATGGCATCGTTCGCGATGCCATTTTCGTATTTGGATACCGAATTTCCCAGGAGACACAATGAGCTACATCGCACCCGTCAAGGACATGCTCTTCAACATCGAGCATCTGGCCCGCATCGACCAGATCGCGCAGATCCCCGGATTCGAGGACGCCGGGCTCGAAACGGCCCAGGCCGTGCTGGAGGAGTGCGCCAAGCTCAACGAGAGCGTGATCGCGCCGCTGAACTGGGAGGGCGACAAGTACCCGTCGTCCTTCCATGACGGCAAGGTCACCACCACGCCAGGCTTCAAGGAGGCCTACCGGCAGTACACCGAAGGAGGCTGGCAGGGTCTTCAGCATCCGGCGGAATTCGGCGGCCAGGGCCTGCCGAAGATCATCGGTGCGGCGTGCGGAGAGATCCTGCAGGCGGCCAACATGAGCTTTGCCCTGTGCCCGTTGCTGACCGACGGCGCCATCGAGGCCCTTTTGACCGCTGGCAGCGATGACCTCAAGGCGATCTACCTGGAAAAGCTGATCTCCGGGCACTGGACAGGCACCATGAACCTGACCGAGCCGCAGGCCGGCAGCGACCTGGCCGCCGTGCGCACCCGGGCCGAGCCCCAGCCTGACGGCACGTACAAGGTGTTCGGCACCAAGATTTTCATCACCTACGGTGAGCACGACATGGCCGAAAACATCGTCCATCTGGTGCTGGCCCGGGTCGTCGGCGCACCCGAGGGCGTGAAAGGCATCTCGCTATTCGTCGTGCCCAAGTTCATGGTCAAGGGCGATGGCAGCCTGGGCGCGCGCAACGACGTGCACTGCGTGAGCATCGAGCACAAGATGGGCATCAAGGCGTCGCCGACGGCGGTGCTGCAGTTCGGCGACCACGGCGGTGCCGTGGGCTATCTGGTGGGCCAGGAGAACCGCGGTCTGGAGTACATGTTCATCATGATGAACGCTGCCCGCTATGGGGTGGGCGTGCAGGGCATTGCCGTGGCCGGCCGGGCGTACCAGAAGGCCGTGAGCTACGCAAAGGACCGCGTGCAGAGCCGCCCGGTCGACGGCTCGATGAACACCAGCGCGCCCATCATCCATCACCCGGATGTGCGCCGCATGCTCATGACCATGCGCGCCTTCACCGAAGGCTGCCGGTCCATGGCCAGCGTGGCGGCCGCGGCCTTCGACGCCGCGCACCACCACCCGGACGCCGAGGTGCGCAAGCAGAACGCGACCTTCTATGAATTCATGGTGCCGCTGATCAAGGGCTACAGCACCGAAATGAGCCTGGAAGTGACCTCGCTCGGTGTGCAGGTGCACGGCGGCATGGGGTTCATCGAGGAAACCGGCGCGGCGCAGTACTACCGCGACGCCAAGATCCTGACGATCTACGAAGGCACCACGGCGATCCAGGCGAACGACCTGGTGGGCCGCAAGACGGCGCGCGACGGCGGGCAGACCGCCAAGGCGATCGCGGCACAGATCGAGGCGACCGAGGCGGAACTGATGCGCAACGGCAGCGGCGACGCGGAAGCCGTGGCCAAGCGGCTGCGCGCCGCGCGCCGGGCCTTCCTTGACGTCGTGGATTTCGTCGCCGGCAACAGCAAGGCCAGCCCCAATGCGGTGTACGCGGGCAGCGTGACCTATCTGCTGCTGGCGGGCAACCTGGTGGCGGGCTGGCAGCTCGGGCGCGCCCTGTTGATAGCCCAGGAACAGATCGCCGAGGGCAAGGACGTGGATTTCATGAAGGCCAAGATTGCCACGGCCCGTTTTTACGCCGACCACATCCTCAGTCGCGTGCCGGGCCAGCGCGACAGCGTGGTGGACGGGGCGGACAGCGTGACCGCCCTGGCGCTGGAAGCGTTCTAAGACCGTCCGAAAGGTCATCTTTCAATAGCAGGCTATGACCAGTTGACGCTGGGATAGCCTGTTTTTCATTCATATTTTCTTTCCCAGACGCCTGCCATGTCCCATCTGCCACCGCCTTTGAACCGCCTGCCGTTTCCGGTCATCGGGTCGCCCCTTTTCATCATCAGCAACCCGCAAATGGTGATCGAGCAATGCAAGGCCGGCGTGGTGGGCTCGATGCCCGCTCTCAATGCCCGGCCCGCGGCCCAGCTCGACGACTGGCTGGCCGAGATCACCGAGACGCTGGCTGCGTACGACGCGGCGCATCCGCAGGCACCCTCGGCCCCGTTTGCCATCAACCAGATCGTGCACAAGAGCAACGACCGGCTGGAGCAGGACATGGCCCTGTGCGCCAAGTACAAGGTGCCGATCGTCATCACCAGCCTGGGCGCGCGCGAGGACGTGAACCGCGCGGTGCAAGGCTGGGGTGGCGTGGTGCTGCACGACGTCATCAACAACGTGTTTGCCCACAAGGCCATCGAGAAAGGCGCCGACGGCCTGATCGTGGTGGCCGCAGGGGCGGGCGGCCATGCCAGCGTGAAGAGTCCGTTTGCCATGGTGCAGGAGGTGCGCCAATGGTTCGACGGCCCGCTGGCGCTGTCGGGCTCGATCGCCAGCGGCGGCGCCATCCTGGCCGCGCAGGCCATGGGTGCGGACTTCGCCTACATCGGCTCGGCCTTCATCGCGACGCACGAGGCGCGCGCGGTCGAGGGCTACAAGAAAATGATCACCGAGAGCGACTCCGACGACATCGTCTACTCCAACTTCTACACCGGCATCCACGGCAACTACCTCAAGGGCAGCATCCGCAATGCCGGCATGGACCCGGACAACCTGCCGATGAGCGACCCGAGCAAGATGAATTTCTCCACGGGCGAAGGCGGCAAGACGGCCAAAGCCTGGAAAGACATCTGGGGCTGCGGCCAGGGCATCGGCGCGATCACCGAGGTGGTGAGCACCGCGGACATGGTCGCCCGCTTCAAGCGCGAGTACCGCGAGGCGCGCGAGCGCCTGCTGGCGATGCCGTACTGACCCGGCGCCAGCGAGATCGGTCCCGGCAAAAAGGCCGCTCTTGACGGGCGGCCTTTTTTTTTCGCGCGGCGTGTCTCGAGCTCAGCCCGCACACCCGCAACCGCTGCCCGAACCACACCCGGCCTGGGCCATGGGCTGGGGTTCAAAGCGGGGGAACAGCACGTTGTTTTCCAGGTGAATGTGGTTGATCAGGTCGTCGTGCAGCTGGGCGATGCCGGCGTACAGCGCGCGCCAGGTGTTGCAGGCGCCGTCCGGCGGGGTGGCGTCCTGGGTCATCCCCATCAGGTGCTCCAGCATTTCACCGTGGCTGGTGTGCTCCTGGCGCATGATGCCGATGGGGTAGGCAATCATCGCGGTGCCGCCGGCCCTCAGGTTGGGGAAGATGATCTGTTCTTCCTTTTCCATGTGGTCCAGCAGTTCTTCCTGGGCCTGCTCCAGCAAGTCCGCCAATCCGGTGGGCACGGCCGGGTGGTCACGATGCACGGCTTCGACACGGCGCGCCATGCGGATCAGTTCGGGCAGTTGCTCGCGGTGCACGGCGTGGTAACGCTCCAGGATGTGGTCGATCAGTTCGGGGGAAGTGCCGGCGGGCGGCGCATCGTCGCTGCGGTCCAACGCGGCCAGCTCCTGGACCAGCGTGCTCAGGTCGATCTGCTTGTCCAGCGCAGCCTGGCGCAGGCTGATCTGGCCGCCGCAACAGAAGTCCAGCTTCAGACGACGGAAGATCGCCGTGGCGCCCGGCAGGGCAACCGCGATCTGGCCAATGGGCTGGTCCGCCAGCGCGGAGGGGACTTCAATGACCGGGGTCTCGATTCGTGCGTTCATGGCATGGCTTTCTTTAAGATTCATTTAAGATGTATCTATTGTTCTATAAAATGCATTCCGTGTGAATCTTTAACCCTGTGCGCGGTCGGGTCATACCGATGCCGACGCTGCCACTGACCGGAGATCCTGCCCACCATGCGCCTGACCCAATGGACCGACTACAGCTTGCGCGTGCTGATGTATTGCGCCGCCAGCGAGGGGCGCGCCAACCCTGTCACGATCAGCGAGATCGCCCAGGCGCACGGCATCTCGCACAGCCACCTGACCAAGGTGGTGGTGGAGCTCGCAGCCCACGGCCTGCTCGGGACGACCCGGGGTCGCGGCGGCGGGCTGCGGCTGCTCAAGCCGGCCGGCGAGATCGTGGTGGGGGAGGTGGTGCGCCTGAGCGAAAGCGACTTCACGATGGTGGAATGCTTCGACCGGGCGACCAACCAGTGCGGCATGGACGGCCATTGCCGCCTCAAGGGCGTGCTTGATGCCGCGCTCCAGGCCTATCTGCAGGTGCTCGATCGCGCCACGCTGGCGGACCTGGTGGCCACCCAGGACGCGCAGACACTGCACCCGCTGAAGCGCCCGCTCGCGCGTTCGCCGGGTCTGCCGCCGGCCCTGCCGCCTGGCTGAGCGGCCTTCGGGAAATCCCCGGGTCGTGCCGGGCCGGTGGCGGTCCCAAACGGGTGGATACTTGCTGCGTCCAGCGCCTGTCGGCCCTTCGCGCCGCCGCGCCCACCGTCATCAACCCAGGAGAAGCGTCCATGAGCATGCAAACCAAGTACCTGCTGAACGAAAGCCAGATGCCGAAGTTCTGGTACAACATCCAGGCCGACCTGCCCAAGCCCCTGCCGGCGGTGCTGCACCCCGGCACGCTGCAGCCGATCGGGCCGGCCGATCTGGCTCCGCTGTTCCCGATGGAACTGATCCTGCAGGAGGTCAGCACCGAGCGCGAGATTGAAATCCCCGAGCCCGTGCGCGACATCTACAAGCTCTGGCGCCCTGCGCCGCTGTACCGCGCGCACCGCCTTGAAAAGGCCCTGGGCACGCCCGCCAAGATCTTCTACAAATACGAAGGCGTCAGCCCCGCCGGCAGCCACAAGCCCAACACCGCGGTGCCGCAGGCCTTTTACAACGCCGCCGCCGGCGTGAAGCGCCTGACCACCGAGACGGGCGCAGGGCAGTGGGGCACCTCGCTGGCCTTTGCCGGCAACGTCTTCGGGCTGGAGGTGCTGATTTTCCAGGTGCGCGTGTCCTACGACCAGAAGCCCTACCGCCGCGCCGTGATGGAAACCTACGGCGCGCGCTGCCTGCCGTCGCCC
>Ga0075163_10003996_pt1 | contig 19809 bp, 1 predicted proteins | sample JI1023141ADNA_FD_71478 | JGI IMG/M metagenome (GOLD analysis project Ga0075163, IMG submission 71478) | Wastewater effluent complex algal communities from Wisconsin, to seasonally profile nutrient transformation and Carbon sequestration -... | ecosystem: Engineered > WWTP > Effluent > Algae...
ACGCCGCTCGACGCCTCGCAGCCCGCCGAGGTCCGGCGCGCGCGCGCGCTCGAGCTCGTGCGCTCGGTCGTCGCCGCCGTCCTCGGCGGCGCCGCCGACGGCGTGCGCGAGGACCGGCCGCTCGCGGAGATGGGCCTCGACTCGCTGATGGCCGTCCGCCTGCGCAACGAGCTCGCCGCGCGCAGCGGCGCCGCGCTGCCGGTCACCCTCGTCTACGACCACCCGACCGCCGGCGCGCTCGCCGACCTGCTCGTGCAGCTCACCGGGCGCACGACCGTCGCCGCCCCGACCATCGACCTGCCCGCCGACCCCGACGAGCCGATCGCGATCGTCGGCGCGGCCTGCCGCCTCCCGGACGGCCTCGACGACCCCGAGTCGCTGTGGCGCGCGCTCGACGAGGGCCGCGACCTGATCGGCCCGTTCCCCGCGCGCTGGGACACCGCCGCGATCTACGACCCCGACCCCGAGGCCCCGGGGAAGACCTACGCGCGCGAGGGCGGGTTCTTGCGCGACCTCGACGGCTTCGACGCCGCGTTCTTCGGCATCGCCCCGCGCGAGGCCGCCGCGATGGACCCGCAGCAGCGCGTGATCCTCGAGACCGCGTGGGAGGCGATCGAGCGCGCCGGGCTGCGCCCCGCGGACCTGCGCGAGCGCCCGACCGGCGTCTACGTCGGCGCCGCGCGCTCCGAGTACCTACAAACTGCCCCGCTCGCGGCGATGGACGGCTACGGCGGCACCGGCACGGCCGCGAGCGTCACCTCGGGCCGCATCGCCTACGCGCTCGGCCTCCAGGGCCCCGCGATCACCGTCGACACCGCGTGCTCCTCGTCGCTGGTCGCCATGCACCTCGCGTGCGCGGCGATCCGCGCCGGCGACTGCGAGGTCGCGCTCGCCGGCGGCGTCCAGGCCCTGATCTCGCCGGCGATCTTCGTCGAGTTCAGCCGCCTGCGGGGCCTCGCGCGCGACGGTCGCTGCAAGGCCTTCGCCGAGGCGGCCGACGGCGCCGGCTGGTCCGAGGGCTGCGGCGTCGTCGTGCTCAAGCGCCTGTCCCGGGCCCAGCGCGACGGCGATCGCATCCTCGCGGTCGTGCGCGGCACGGCCACCAACCAGGACGGCCGCAGCCAGGGCCTGACCGCCCCGAGCGGCCCGGCCCAGGCGCGCGTGATCCGTCGCGCGCTCGAGCGCAGCGGCCTCGGCCCCGACGCGATCGACTACGTCGAGGCCCACGGCACCGGCACCGCGCTCGGCGACCCGATCGAGGCCGGCGCCCTCGCCGAGGTGTTCGCCCCCGGCCGCGCGCAGCCGCTGCTGCTCGGCGCGCTCAAGTCCAACATCGGCCACACCCAGGCCGCCGCCGGCGTGCTCGGCGTGATCAAGGTCGTGCTGGCGCTGGCCCACGAGCGCCTGCCCCGGACCCTCCACGCCGAGCGCCCGAGCACCCACGTCGACTGGGACGCCAGCCGCCTCGCCCTGGTCCAGCGCGCGACCCCGTGGCCCCGCAGCCCCGGCCGCCCGCGCCGCGCCGGCGTGTCCTCGTTCGGCGTCAGCGGCACCAACGCCCACGTCATCCTCGAGGAGCCGCCGACCGCCCGCGACTTCGATCCAACTTCTTCTTCGCCGACCCACCGCGACGATCCAACTTCCTCGCCGACACACGCCGAGCCCGCTCCTTCGCCGACGCCGCGCGACGAGCCCGCCCTGCGCGCCCGGCTCGCCCCGCTCGTGCTCTCGGGCCGCGACGAGCCCGCCCTGCGGGCCCAGGCCGCGCGCTGGGCCGCCTTCCTCGACGCGCGCCCTGCTGTCCCGTGGACGGACATCCGCGCGACCGCGGCGCTGCGCCGCGTCCACCACGACGAGCGCGCCGCGATCTCCGGCGCCGACCCGATCGCCGCCCGCGAGGCCCTGCACGCGCTCGCCGACGGGTCCCCGCACCCGGCCCTGCGCCGCGCCCGGGCCCGCGCCCGCGGCCGCGCCGTGTTCGTGTTCCCCGGCCAGGGCGGCCAGTGGCCGGCGATGGGCCGCGACCTGCTCTTAAACTCCCGCGCCTTCGCCGACGCCGTCGCCGCCTGCGACGCCGCGCTGCGCCCGTTCACCGGCTGGTCGGTCACCGCCGCCCTGCGCGGCGACGCCGACGCCCCCGACCTCGCCCGCGTCGACGTCGTCCAGCCGACGCTGTTCGCCCTCGCGATCGGTCTCGCGGCCGTCTGGCGCGACCTCGGCGTCGAGCCCGACGCCGTCGTCGGCCACAGCCAGGGCGAGATCGCGGCGGCCGTCGTCGCCGGCGCGCTGTCGATCGCCGACGGCGCGCGCGTCGTCGCCGTGCGCAGCGGCCTGCTGCGCCGCCTCGCGTGCACCGGCGCGATGCTGGTCGTCGAGCACGCGCTCACGACAATCGAGCCGCTGCTGCGCCCGTACGGCGACGCCCTCGCGCTCGCCGCCGTCAACGCCCCGGAGTCGCTGGTGCTCTCGGGCACGCCCGCGGCGATCGCCGCCCTCGCGGCCGAGCTCGAGGCCAGCGGCGCGTTCGTCCGCCGCGTCGACGTCGACTACGCCTCGCACTCCGCCGCCGTCGACCCGATCCTCGCCGAGCTGCGCGACCTGCTGGCCCCGCTGCGCCCGCGAGACGCCCGCGTCCCGCTCTACTCGACCGTCACCGGCGAGCGCCTCGCGGGCCCCGCCCTGGGCGCCGACTACTGGTGCACCAACCTGCGCCGCCCCGTCCGCTTCGACCGCGCCGTCGCCCGCCTCCTCGGCGACGGCCACGGCGTGTTCGTCGAGCTCGGCGCCCGCCCGACCCTCGCCGTCCCGCTGCAACAGCTCGGCGGGCCCCACGACGCCGTCGTCATCGGCTCGCTGCGCCGCGACGTCGGCGGCCTCGCCCCGCTCGTCGACGGCCTCGCCGAGCTGCACGTCCACGGCGTCCCCGTCGACCTCGCGCGCCTGCTGCCCGCGCGCCCGCCGGTGCCGCTGCCGACCTACGCGTGGCAGCACGAGCGCTTCTGGATCGACGACCCGCCGGCCCCCGTCGCCGCCCCGCCGCGCATGGGCCTCGGCCGCGGCCGCCGGACCACCCTGCGCCCCGGCGCCCGCATCTGGGACGTGACCCTCGACCCCCGCGCGCTGCCGTGGCTCGCCGACCACCGCGTGCAGGGCGCGATCGTCCTGCCCGGCGCCGGCGCGATCGAGCTGCTGCTGACGGCCGGGCGCGAGCTGCTCGGCGACCGCTTTGCGATCGCCGACCTCGAGTTCGAGCGCCCGATCGAGCTCGCCCCCGACGCGGCATGGACCGGCGAGCTGCTCGCCCTCCCCGACCCCGACGGCTCTTCTTCTTTTAAAATTCGCCTCTCACGCCCCGCGGACCCCGACGGCGACGGAGATTGGCTCGAGCACGTCCACGCCCGCCTCGTGCCCGATGACGCAACCGAAGCGCCACCGCTCACGACCCGCGCGCCCGGCGACGCCACCGAAGTACCCCCGCTCGCAACCCTCGCCCCCGACGACGCCGGGCTGCCCACGCTCACAACCCTCACCCCCGACGACGCCGAGTTGCCCACGCTCGCAACGTGCCGCGCCCGCTGCACCGTCGCCGTCCCGCGCGAGGACCACCTGGCCCTGCTGCGCGCCCGCGGCCTCGAGCTCGGCCCCGCGTTCCAGACCGCCGCCGAGCTGTGGCGCGCCCCGCAGGGCGCCGACACCCGCGAGGCGCTCGGCCGCCTCGTGCTCCCATCATCCCTCGCCGGCCACGCGCACGAGTTTCACGCCCACCCGGCCCTGCTCGACGCGGCGCTCGGCCTGCCCGCGGCCGCCTCCGCCGACGACGACGCGGCCGACGGCGTGTGGCTGCTGCGCCGCGTCGCCCGCCTGCGCAGCCGCGCCGCGCTCGGCCGCGAGATCTGGGCCCGCGCGACCGTCCGCGGCGCGGGCGACCGCGTCGACGCGACGATCGAGACCTTCGATCAAACAGGCGCGGTCCGCCTGACCGCCGAGGGCGTCGAGCTGGTCCGCATCGCCGCCGCCCCGGCCCGCACCGCCCCGTGGATCGGCGTCCGCTTCCACCCCGCCCCGGCCCCCGCGATCGTCGCCCGCGAACCCGGCGTGTGGCTGCTCGTCGGCGACCCCGGCCCGCTCGGCGCCCCGCTGACCGCCGCCCTCGCCGCGCACGGCCAGACCCTGCGCCACACCCCCGACCTCTCGACCCTCGACACACTTCACGACGCCCCGCTGCACGGCGTGCTCGTCCCCGGCGCCGTGCGCCCGCTCGAGTCACACACGACCGACGCACCGCAGGACCCCGCGCCCGCCGACGTCGACGCCGCCCTCGCCACGATCGCCACGACCCTCGACATTTTAAGAAAGCTCGCGCACGGCGGTCACACCCCGACGCCGCGGCTCGTCATCCTCACCCGCGGCGCGCAGCCGGTCGCCGACCCCCATCTTAAACAACCAATCCTTCAGGTCGCCGACGCGACGCTGTGGGGCCTCGGCCGGACGATCGCGCTCGAGCACCCCGAGCTCGCGTGCCTGCGCGTCGACCTCGACCCCATCCTTCGCGCCGACGAGCCCGCCGCGATCGCGCGCGAGCTGCTCGCCGCGCCGGGCCCCGACGAGGTCGCCCTGCGCGACGGCGTCCGCCTCGTCGCCCGCGTCGAGCGCCTCACCGACCTGCCGACCCGCACCGGCGCCGCGATCCACGAGGACGCGACCTACCTCGTGACCGGCGGCCTCGGCGGCCTCGGCCTGCTCGCCGCCGGCTGGCTCGCCGACGCCGGCGCGCGCCACCTCGTGCTCGCCGCGCGCCGACCCCCGACCGCCCCGGAGCAGCACGCCGCCCTCGCGGCCCTGCGCGCGCGCGGCGTCGACGTGCGCACCGCCGCCGTCGACGTCGCCGACGCGGACGCGGTCGCCCGCCTGTTCGCCGGGCTCGCCGGCCCGCCCCTGCGCGGCGTCCTGCACCTCGCGGGCGCCCTCGACGACGGCCTGCTGCTGCACCAGACCGGGCCCCGCGTCCGCGCCGTGTTCGCCGCCAAGGTCCTCGGCGCCGTGCACCTGCACCGCGCCACGCGCACGCTCCCGCTCGACCACTTCATCCTGTTCTCGTCCGCCACCGCGGTGCTCGGCGCCGCCGGCATCGGCAACTACGCCGCGGCCAACGCCTTCCTCGACGCCCTCGCCCACCACCGCCGCGGCCGCGGCCTGCCGGCCCTCGCCATCGACTGGGGCCTGTTCGCCGGCCACGGCATGGGCAGGACCGCCGACGACCGCGGCCGGGCCAGCGAGCGCGGCGTCCGGTCGTTCACGCCCGAGGTCGGCGGACAGCTGCTCCGCCGCCTCCTCACCGTCGACGTCGCGCAGGTCGGCGCCGTCGACCTCGACGTCGCGCGCTGGCTCGCGGGCGATCCCGCCGTCGCCCGCCTCGAGCGCCTCGCCCCGCTCCTCGCCGACGCCCGCCCCGCCGCGGACGACGCCCCCGCGCTCGTCGCCGCCCTGCGCGACGCCCTCCCGTCCGAGCAGCCGCACATCGTCGAGACCTTCGTGCGCGAGCAGGCGGCCCGGGTCCTGCGCGTCCGCCTCGACCGCCTCGCCGTCGACCAGCCGCTGCAGGACCTCGGCATCGACTCGGTCATGGGCCTCGAGCTGCGCAACCGCCTGCGCGACGCCCTCGGCCAGCCGCTGCCCGCCGCGCTGCTGTGGACCTACCCGACCGTCGCGCGCATCGCCGGCCACCTGCTCGCGCTCCACCGCGACGCCCACCCGTCGACCCCCGGGCCGGCGCCCGTCGCGGTCGACCCGCTGCTCGCCGCCTTCGACACCTCCATCGACGCCATCGACGAGCTGGTGCGCCGATGACCGCCCACGACGACACGCCCTCGCGGCCCGGGCTCGAAACCACCGCCGACGCGACCCCTCGTCCCGACGCTGCTCTTGAAGCAACCGCCGACGCGACCCCGCGGTCCGACGCTGCTCTCAAGCCGACCGCCGACGCGACCTCGCGTCCCGACTTCGCGACCACCGCCGACGCGCCCGCGCGCCCCGACTTCGCGACCACCTCCGACGCGCTCGCATCGCTGCGCCCCCTGCTCGCCGCGGCCCTCGACGTCGCCGACATCGACCCGCAGCGCCGCCTCTTCGACCTCGGCATGACCTCGCTGCACGCGATGCGCCTGGCCGCCGAGCTCGCGCGCACCCTCGGCCGCCCGGTCGCGCCGACGCTGTTCTGGGCGCACCCGACGCTCGCGGCCCTCGCCGCGCACCTCGTCCACGGCGAGCCCGGGCCCCGCGCCACCGTCATCCCCGCGGCCGCCGCCGAGCCGATCGCGATCGTCGGCATGGCCTGCCGGTTCCCGCGCGCGCCCGACCTCGCGGCGTTCTGGCGCCTGCTCGCCGACGGCGTCGACGCGACCACCGACGTCCCGCCCGACCGCTGGGACGTCGCCCGCTTCCACGACCCGGACCCCGCGGCCCCCGGCGCCGCCGTGACCCGCCGCGGCGCCTTCCTCGACGACGTCCGCGGCTTCGACCCGCTGTTCTTCGGCATCTCCCCGCGCGAGGCCGACGAGCTCGACCCGCAGCAGCGCCTCGCGCTCGAGCTCGCGTGGGAGGCCCTCGAGGACGCCGGCGTCCCGCCGCGCGGCCTCGCCGGCTCCGCGACCGCGGTGTTCTTCGCGTCGATGTGGCACGACTGGTCCGACCTCGGCCGCGCCGACATCGCCCGCATGAGCGCCCACCGGGCCACCGGCGCCGCCACCAACATGATCGCCAACCGCGTGTCGTACGCGCTCGGCCTGCGCGGCCCGAGCCTCGTGCTCGACACCGCCTGCTCCTCCGCCCTCGTCGCCGTCCACCTCGCGAGCCAGGCCCTGCTCGCCGGCGACGCCGACCTCGCGCTCGTCGGCGCCGTCAACCTCCTCCTCGCCCCCGAGTCGATGGTGTTCTGCTCGAAGTTCGGCGGCCTCGCCCCCGACGGCCGCTGCAAGACCTTCGACGCCCGCGCCGACGGCTTCGGCCGCGGCGAGGGCGGCGGCGTGGTCGTGCTCAAGCGCCTGTCCCGCGCCCGCGCCGACGGCGACCGCGTCTGGGCCGTCCTGCGCGGCGCCGCGGTCAACAACGACGGCGCCAGCCAGGGCCTGACCGCCCCGAGCCCGCGCGCGCAGGAGGAGGTGCTGCGGGCCGCCCTGGCCCGCGCCGGCGTCGCGGGCCGCGAGGTCCACCACGTCGAGGCGCACGGGACCGGCACGCTCCTCGGCGACCCGATCGAAGCCGCCGCCCTCGGCGCAGTGCTCGGCGAGGATCGCCCGCCGGACCGCCCGCTGCTGGTCGGCTCCGTCAAGACCAACATCGGCCACACCGAGGGCGCCGCCGGCATCGCCGGCCTCATCAAGACCACGCTCGCGCTGCACCACCGCGCCGTCCCGCCGTCGCTGCACCTCGAGCGCCCGAGCCCCCACATCGACCTCGACGCCCTGCGCCTGCGCGTCCCGACCGCGCTCGAGCCCTGGCCCGCCCCGCTCGACGCCCCCGCCCTCGCCGGCGTCAGCGCGTTCGGCTGGGGCGGCACCAACGCGCACGTCGTCCTCGAGGGGTACGCCCCCGAGCCGCGGTGGTTCGCGCTCGCGGCCGACGACGCCCCGGCCCTGCACGCCGCGCTGCGCCGCCTGCGAGACGACGCGGCCCGCGGCGCCTGGGCAGACCTCGCGTGCCCCGACGGCCCCCGCGGCCCCCACCGCTTCGCCGCCGTGGCCCGCTCGCCCCACGAGCTGCGCGCCCGCCTCGACGCCGCCCTCGGCGACGCGACCCCGCACGACCTGTCCCGAGAGCCAGCCCACCTGTCCCGAGAGCCAGCCCACCTGTCCCGAGAGCCAGCCCACCTGTCCCGAGAGCCAGCCCCGCGCGACCTCCCCCCGCTCACCTCCCACGTCACCACCGCCCCCGCCCCCGTGTTCGTGTGCTCCCCGCTCGGCTCGCAGTGGCGCGGCATGGCCCGCCAGCTTCTGCAAAGCGAGCCGGCGTTTCGCGCCGCGATCGCCCGCTGCGACCGCGCCTTCCTCCCGCTTTTAAAAAACCAGTCGATCCGCGCCGACCTCCTCGCCGACTGGCACGACGAGGACGACGTCGTCCGCGCCCAGCCGCTGCTGTTCTCCGTGCAGGTCGCCCTCGCGGCCCTCCTGCGCTCCTGGGGCGTCGTCCCGGCCGCCGTCCTCGGCCACAGCGCCGGCGAGATCGCCGCGGCCCACATCGCCGGCATCCTCGACCTCGAGCAGGCCGCCGAGGTCGTCACCCACTACGCCCGCGTCCAGCGCCCGACCTCCGGCCGCGGCGCGATGGCCGTCGTCGCCCTGCCCGCCGCGGACCTTTTAAAAAGAAAAAGACTCGGCGACCGCGTCGTCATCGCCGCCCACAACAGCGCGACCAGCACGGTGATCTCCGGCGAGGCCGCGGCCGTCGCCGCCGTCGTCGCCGCGCTGCAGGCCGAAGGCGTCGCCTGCTCCCAGATCCGCAGCGACGTCGCCGGCCACAGCCCGCTGGTCCGCGACGGCCTGACGGACCTCACGCGCGCGCTCGCCGACCTGCGCCCCGCCGCCGCCGCGATCCCGTTCATCTCGGCCGTCACCGGCGGCCCGCTCGAGCGCCCCGGCGACGGCGCCTACTGGGCCTGCAACCTCGGCCAGCCGGTCCGCTTCCAGTCCGCCGTCGAGCACCTGCTGGCCGCCGGCCACGCGCTGTTCATCGAGATCGGGCCGCACCCCGTCGTCTCCCACGCGATCCTCGAGTGCGCCGCGCAGACCGGCCGCCCCGCGCGCGTCCTCCCGACCCTGCGCCGCGGCCCCGACGAGCGCCTCCCGCTGCTGACCACCCGCGCCGCGCTGTTCCTCGCCGGCCTCGGCGACGAGCCGCCTGCCCCCGCCGAGCTGTTCGTGCTGTCCGCGCGCAGCCCCGCCGCCCTCGCGCAGGCGACCGCGCGCGCCGCCGACTGGCTGGACCGCCACCCGCTCGCCGCCGCCGACCTCGCCCACACCGCCGCGCTGCGCCGCAGCCACCTCGAGCACCGCCGCGCCGTCGTCGGCCGCACGCGCGAGGAGCTGGCCGCCGCGCTGCGCCGCGCCGACCCGCCGGCCCCGGCCGCGCCGCGCCCCCGCGTCGTCTTCGTGTTCCCGGGCCAGGGCTCGCAGTGGCCCGGCATGGCCCGCGCCCTGTTCGCCGACGAGCCGGCGTTTCGCGCCCGCCTCCGCGCCTGCGACCGCGCCCTCGCCCCGCACTTCGCAGGCTCGGTGATCGACGAGCTCCACGCCTCACCGGAGCGCTCGCGCCTCGACCGCAGCGACGTCGTCCAGCCGGTGCTGTGGGCCGTGACCGTCGCGCTCGCCGGGCAGTGGCGGGCCTGGGGCGTCGTCCCCGACGCCGTCGTCGGCCACAGCATGGGCGAGGTCGCCGCGGCCTGCGTCGCCGGGGCGCTCGACCTCGACGACGGCGCCCGCATCGTCGCCGCGCGCAGCCGCATCGCCCGCGCCCACGCCGGCGGGGCCATGGCCGTCGTCGAGCTCGCCCTCCCCGACGCCCTCGACGCCATCGCCGACGTCGCCGACCGCCTCGTCGTCGGCGTCCACAACGGCCCGCGCGAGTGCGTCCTGTCCGGCGACGCCGACGCCCTCGCCGCGACCCTCACCCGCCTCGAGGTGCGCGGCGTGTTCTGCCGCCGCGTCCGCGTCGACTACGCCTCGCACGGCCCGCACATGGCCGCGATCCGCGACCCGCTGCTCGCCGCGCTCGCGGGCATCGCCCCGCGCCCCGGCGCCGTGCCGATGCTCTCGACCCTGCGCGGCGACTGGCAGCCCGGCGAGGCGCTCGACCCCGAATACTGGGCCGACAACATCCGCGAGCGCGTCCGCTTCGCCGACGCGATCGACCGCCTGCTCGCCACCTCCCCGCCCGGCGCGACCTGGCGCGGCCACCCGCGCGTGTTTTTGGAGGTCAGCCCGCACCCGCTGCTCGCCGCCGCGATCCGCGACATGCTCCCGCCGGGCGCCGGCCACCGCGTCCTCGGCAGCCTGCGCCGCGACGAGGACGAGCGCGCCAGCCTGCTCACCACCGCCGCCGCCCTGTTCGAAAGTGGCGTCGACCTCGACCTCGCCGCGCTCCACCCCGACGGCGGCCGCGTCGTCGCGCTCCCCGGCGTGCCCTGGCAGCGCACCCCCCACTGGCTCGCGCCGCCGTCGACCGCACCGCCCCCGCGCCGCCGCGACGGCCACCCGATCCTCGGCGTCGCCTTCACCACGCCGGCGCACCCCGGCAGCCACGTGTTCACCGCGACGCTCTCCGCCGCGACCCTCCCCTACCTCGCCGACCACCGCGTCGACGACCGCCCGATCGTGCCCGGCGCGACCTGGCTCGACCTCGCCCTCACCGCCGCCGCCCTCGTCCACCCCGGCCCGCGCGCCCTGCGTGACATCGTCTTCCACGAGCCCCTCGTGCTCCCGCAGGACGGCGCCGAGATCCAGGTCGCGCTGACGGACCCCCCCGACGGCGCCCACTTTTTTAAATGCTTCGGCCGCGCCGCCGAGTCCTGGTCCTGCCACGTCAGCGGCCGCATCGACCTCCGACCCGTCCCCGCGGACATGCCCCGAACGCAACATGTCCCCGCGGACATGTCCCTTCGCGCAGACGCCCCACCTGTCCCCACGGACATGTCCGCCGCCCCACCTGTCCCCGCGGACAGCTTCTACGCCGCCCTCGCCCGCCGCGGCCTCGACTACGGCCCGCGCTGCCGCGGCGTCACCTCGATCCGGGCCTCTTCCGGCCACATCGCCGCCGAGCTCGCCCCGCCGCCCGGCAGCGCCGCCCCCGGCGCGCTCGTCCTGCCGGTCCTGCTCGACGCCGCCCTGCACGCGCTGGTCGCCGGCCTCCCGGACGACGGCCGCCCGCTCGTCCCGATCGCGATCTCGGCGCTCCACGTCGACGCCCCGCTCACGACCGCGTGCAGCGTCGCCGGCCGCATCGACCCCGACACGCTGCGCGGCGACCTCGAGGTCCGCGACCTCGCCGGCCGCGTCGTCCTCACCGTCGAGGCCCTGCAGCTGCGCCGCCTCGCCGCCCCGCGCGTCCGCGACGACGAGCTCCTGACCCTCGCCTGGCGCGAGCTCCCGCCCGCCCCGCCGCCCGCGACCCGCCCGCACCGCTGGCTGCTCGCGCCCGCCCGCGGCGAGCTCGCGACCCGCCTCGCCGACCTCCTGCGCGCCGACGGCGACGAGGTCCACGCCCTCGCGCCCGGCGACGACCCGGCGCCCGCCCTCGCCGCGGGCCCGTGGGACGGCGTCGTCCACCTCGCCGCCGGCACCGACCTGCGCGCCGACGCGGCCCCTTTGCTCTGGACCCACGCCCTCGACGCCGCCACCGAATGCCTGACCCTCGTCCAGGCCGCGCTGCGGGCCCGCGGCCGCGACCTCCCGCGCCTGGTCCTCGTCACCCGCGGCGCCGCGGCCGACGCCGTCCCGCGGGCGCTCGCCCAGGCTCCCCTGTGGGGCCTCGGCCTGACCCTCGCCTACGAGCACCCCGAGCTGCGCTGCCTCCGCGTCGACCTCTCGCCCGACCCCCGCGACGTCGAGCTGCGGGCCCTCGCCACCGCCCTGCGCGCCCCCGACAGCGAGGACCAGATCGCCTTGCGCGGCGATCGCCGGCTCGGCGCCCGCCTCGTCCGCGGCTCCTTCACCCCGGGCCCCGCGATCGACCTGTCCCCCGGGACAGTTTTAATAAGCGGCGGCCTCGGCGACCTCGGCCTCGCCCTCGCCGCGCGCCTGGTCGCCCGCGGCTGCCGCCGGATCGCGCTGCTCGGCCGCGGCGGCCCGTCGCGCCCCGAGCAACACGCCGCCCTCGCCCGCCTCGCGGCCGCCGGCGCTCACGTGACGACCCACGCCGTCGACGTCGCCGACCACGACGCCCTCGCCGCCGTCATCGCCGCGCTCCCAACCCCGCTCGTCGGAGTCTTCCACGCCGCCGGCGTCCTCGACGACGCCGTGATCGCCCACCAGGACCGCGACCACCTCGCCCGCGTCATGGCCCCGAAGATCTGCGGCGCGTGGAACCTCCACCTGCTGACGCGCGACCTCCCGCTGCGCTGCTTCGTCCTGTTCTCCTCGGTCGCCGCGCTCGTCGGCTCGCCCGGCCAGAGCAACTACGCCGCCGCCAACGCGTTCCTCGACGCCCTCGCCGCCCACCGCCGCGCCCTCGCCCTGCCCGCCCTCGCCGTCCAGTGGGGCGCCGTCGCCGAGGTCGGCCTCGCCGCCCGCGACGAGCGCCGCGGCGCCCGCCTGGCCGCCCGCGGCATGCGTCCGCTGCCCGTCGAGCGCGCCCTCGACCACCTCGAGCGCCTGCTCGCCGACCCCGACCTCACCACCATCGCCGTCGCCCCGCTCGACCTGCGCCAGTGGCTCGAGTTCCACCTCGCCGTCGCCTCCGCCCCCTACTTCGCCGAGCTGCGAACCACCGCCCCGGCCCCCGCCCACGACCTCGCCGCGACCCGCCGCGACCTCGCCGCCCTCGACCCCGACGCCCGCCTGCGCGCCGTCGACGACCTCGTCCGCGCCCAGGTCCTCCAGGTCCTGCGCGTCGCCGTCGACCGCGTCCACCGCCACACCAGCCTCCTCGACCTCGGCCTCGACTCGCTGACCGGCCTCGAGCTGCGAAACCGCCTCGAGTCGGCGCTCGGCCTGCGCCTCCCGGCCTCGCTCGCGTGGACCTACCCCCGCCTCGACGTCCTCGCCGCCCACCTCGACGCCCGCCTCGCCGACGCGACGACGCCGCCCCCGGAGATGTCCCTCACGCCCTCCCCCGCGCCGACCGCCGAAACGCCCCGAGATTCCGGGCTACCCACGAGCGACGACCTGTCCGCCCTGTCCGACGAGGAGCTCCTGCGGGCCCTCTCCGCGGAGCTCGAACGATGAGCACCCCCGACGTCACCCGCCAGCCGCTCGCGCGCGCACCCCTGCGGGCCCGCTCCGCGGAGACCCGACGATGAGCACCCCCGACGTCACCCGCCAGCTGCTCGAGCAGGCGACCCGCGAGCTCCGCCGGCTGCGCGGCGAGAACGAGCGCCTCGCCGCCGGCCGCCCCGAGCCGATCGCGGTGGTCGGCCTCGGCTGTCGCTTCCCCGGCGGCGCGAACGACCCGGCCACCTTCTGGCGCCTGCTCGCCAGCGGCGCCGACCTCGTCCGGGAGATCCCCGCGACCCGCTTCCCCGCCGACCCGCGCCTCGCCGGGCTCCGCGGCGCCCGCTGGGCCGGCCTCCTCGACGCCCCGCTCGCCGGGTTCGACGCCGCCTTCTTCGCCCTGTCCCCGCGCGAGGCCGTCAGCCTCGACCCCCAGCAGCGCCTCCTGCTCGAGGTCGCCTGGGAGGCGCTCGAGGACGCCGGCCTCGCCCTCGACCGCCTCAAGAGCCGCGCCGTCGGCGTGTTCGTCGGCCTCTCCAACCTCGACTACCAGGAGCGCGTCGACGCCCAGCCCGAGCTCGACGCCTACTCCGCCACCGGCAACCTCCACAGCACCGCCGCCGGCCGCCTCGCCCACGCCCTCGACCTCCACGGCCCGTGCCTCGCGGTCGACACCGCCTGCTCCTCGTCGCTGGTCGCCGTGCACCTGGCGATCCGCGGCCTGCAGCAGCGCGAGTGCGACCTGGCCCTCGCCGGCGGCGTCCACCTCATCCTCTCGCCGCGCATGATGTACAAGGTCGCGCTGACCCAGGCCCTCGCCCCCGACGGCCGCTGCAAGACCTTCGACGCCCGCGCCGACGGCTTCGTCCGCGCCGACGGCTGCGGCGTGCTCGCCCTCAAGCGCCTCGCCGACGCCCAGCGCGACGGCGACACCATCCGCGCCGTCCTGCGCGGCTCCGCCGTCAACCACGACGGCCACACCATGGGCCTGACCGCCCCGAGCCCGCTCGCCCAGGAGCGCCTGCTGCGGGCCGCGCTCACCCACGCCGGCGTGCAACCCCACGAGGTCGGCTGCATCGAGGCCCACGGCACCGGCACCGCCCTCGGCGACCCGATCGAGGTCGAGGCCCTGCAGGCCGTCTACGGCGCCCCGCGCCCCGACGGCAGCCACTGCGCCCTCGCCTCATTAAAAACCAACCTCGGCCACATGGAGGCCGCGGCCGGCGTCGGCGGCCTCATCAAATCGATCCTCGCGCTCGAGCACGAGCTCATCCCGCCCCACCTCCATTTAAAAACCATCAACCCGCGCATCCGCCTCGACGACAGCGCATTAAAAATTCCGACCCAGCCCCTCACCTGGCCCCGAGGACAGGTCCCGAGGCGCGCCGCCGTCAGCTCGTTCGGCATCTCCGGCACCAACGCCCACATCATCGTCGAGGAGGCCCCGGGCCCCTCGACCTCCGCATCGCCCCTCAATCCATCGAGCCCATCGCTCTCCGCCTCCCCGCCCGCGCCCGCCGTCGTGCTCCCGATCTCCGCGCGCTCGCCCGGGGCCCTGCGCGACCTCCTCGCCCGCCACCGCGAGCGCCTGGTCGCCGCCCCGCCCGCGCTGCCCGACCTCGCCCACGCGATCGCCGTCGGCCGCACGCAGGAGCCGTTGCGCCGCGCGATCGTCGGGCGCAGCCCGGCCGACCTGATCGCCGCGATCGACAGCACCACCGACACCATCGCCCCGGCCCGCGGCAAGCCGCGGATCATCTTCGTGTGCCCGGGCCAGGGCTCGCAGTGGCCCGGCATGGGCCGCCGGCTGCTCGCCGAGGAGCCGGTGTTCCGCGCCGCCATCGCCGCCTGCGCCGCCGAGATCCGCCGCCACGCCGACTGGGACCTGCACGCCGTGCTCGCCGCCCCGGAGCGCCTCGCCGAGATCGACGTCGTCCAGCCGACGCTGTGGGCCTTCTCGGTCGCGCTCGCCGCCCAGTGGCGCGCGTGGGGCGTCACCCCCGACGTCGTCGTCGGCCACAGCATGGGCGAGGTCGCCGCGGCCCACATCGCCGGCGCGCTGCCTCTGGAGGCCGCCGCCCGCGTGATCTGCACGCGCAGCCGGCTCATGCGCCAGCTCCGCGGCCGCGGCGCGATGGCCCTCGTCGAGCTCGACGAGCCCGCCGCCCGCGACCTCGTCGAGCGCCACCCCGGCCTCTCGGTCGCCGCGCTCAACGGCCCGCGCGCGACCGTCCTCGCCGGCCCCGACGAGCTACTCGAGCGCGTGCTCGCCGACCTGCGCGCGCGCGACATCTTCGCCCAGCGCGTCAAGGTCGACGTCGCCAGCCACAGCGCCATCGTCGACCCGATCCTCGCGCCGCTCGCCGCGGAGCTCGCCGACCTGTCCCCGGGGACAGCCTCGTTGCCGATGCGCTCGACCGTCACCGGCCGGCCCGTCGACGGCCGCGAGCTCGGCGCGGACTACTGGGTCCGCAACCTGCGCGAGGTCGTCCGCTTCGCCGACGTCGTCCGCGCCCTCGCCGACGACGCCGTGTTCATCGAGCTCAGCCCGCACCCGGTGCTCGTGCCCAACATCGAGGCGGGCATCGCCGCCGCCGGCGCGACCGGCCGCGCGCTCGCCTCGCTGGTCCGCGACGGCGACGAGCCGCTCGCGCTGCGCACCGCCCTCGGCGCGCTGTTCGAGGCCGGCCACCCGTGCTCGTGGGAGCGCCCCGACGCGACCCGCCGCCGCCTGCCGCTCCCGACCTACCCGTGGCAGCGCGAGCCGTTCTGGCTCGACCTCCCGGAGCCCGCCGCCGCCGCCGCCCCGCGCGGCTTCCCCGGCGCGCGCCGCCCGACCCCCCACGACCCCGAGCTGTTCCTCTGGGACACGAGCCTGTCCGCCGACGACCAGCAGATCGCCGACCACCGCGTCGAGGGCCGCGTCGTCGTCCCGGCCGCCGCCCACCTCGAGCTGATCTCCGCCGCCCTCGCCGAGCTCGGCGCGCTCGCCTCGTGGTCGATCCGCGACCTCGCGCTCGAGCGCCTGCTCGAGCCCCCCGACGGCCCCCCGACCCGCGTGCGCCTCGCCATGCGCCTCTCGGGCACAGCAGGCTCCCTGGCGATCCACGCCCTCGCCCCCGGCCACGACGAGTGGACACGCCACGTCACCGCCCGCCTCGCCCGCAGCACGAGCATCTCACCGGCCACCGTCGCAGCTCCCGCGCCCACGCCCACCACCGTCGCAGCTCCCGCGCCCACGCCCACCACCGTCGCAACTCCCGTCCCCGCGTCCGCCGATGCGACGTCGCCCGAGCCATTCGCCGCGCTGCGCGACCGCTGCCCGCACGACCTCGCCCCCACCGAGCACGAGGCCCGCCTCGCCGCCGTCGGCCTCGCCTTCGGCCCGACCTACCGCTGCGTCCGCGAGCTCGCGGTCGGCCCGGGCGAGGCCCTCCTGCGCGCGCGCCTGCCCGCGGGCAGCGTCGCCCGCCCGGCCCTCCTCGACGCCTGCCTGCAGGCCCTCCACGCCGCAGCCGGCAGCCCGGCCGTGCGCCTCCTGCCCGCCCGCATCGCCGCCTTCGAGCAGCGCGCCCCGCTCCCCGCCGAGGTGTGGTGCCACGCGATCGTCCGCCCCGGCGGCGAGCACCTCCACGGCGACCTCGAGATCTTCGAACCGACCGGCGCCCCGATCGCGCGCATCACCGGCCTCGAGGTCCGCGCGATCGTCCGCCCGCCCGCGACCCTGTACGCGATCGCCTGGGTCCCCGCACCTCTTTCAAGAGCCGCCACGCGGCCCCACGTGACCGTCCGCGTCGCCGCCGACGACCTCGCCGCCGGCCACGAGCTCGCCCGCCACCTGACCGGCCTCGGCGCCCGCCCGACCGTCGTGCCCCTCGCCGACGCCGCCCGCCTCGACGCCGCGCCGCCGACGACCCTCGCGGTCCTCCTCGCCGACGCCGCCCCCACCGACCTCGCCGAGGCCGCCACCCGCACGGTCACGACCCTCGCCGCGCTCGTCCGCGACCTCGTCGGCCGCGGCGACCGCGACCCGCCCCGCCTCGTCCTCGTCACCCGCGGCGCCCAGCCGGCCGACCACCGCCCCGCCACCCGCCTCGACCACGCCCCCGCCTGGGGCCTCGCCCGCAGCCTGATGCACGAGCACCCCGAGCTGCGCTGCACCATCATCGACCTCGACCCGTCCGGCCCGAGCCCTGCCGAAACCGCCGCCCTCGCCCACGAGCTGCTCGCCCCCGACCGCGAGGACCAGCTCGCCCTCCGCCTGTCCCAGGAGCCATCCAATCTGTCCCACGGGACACACGACCTGTCCCCGGGGACACACGACCTGTCCCCCGGGACACACGACCTGTCCCCGGGGACACCCGACCTGTCCCACGGGACACACGACCTGTCCCCGGGGACACACGACCTGTCCCCGGGGACACACGACCTGTCCCCGGAGACACACGACCTGTCCCGCGGGACACACGACCTGTCCCACGGGACAGACCTGTCCCACGGGACAGACCTGTCCCCGGGGACACACGACCTGCCCCGCGGGACAGACCCGTCCCCGGAGCCGCCCGACCTATCCCGAGAGCCACCCCCACCGATCGTCCGCCTCGCCGCCCGCCTGCGCCTCGCCGACCTCACCCCCGAGCCCGCCCCCGCCGCCGGCCGCCCGTTCGCGCTCGTCCAGGAGCGCCCCGGCGTGCTCGACGGCCTGACCCTGCGCGCCTGCTCGCGCCCCGCCCCGGCCCCCGGCGAGGTCGAGCTCGAGGTCCTCGCCGCCGGCCTCAACTTCCTCGACGTCCTGCGCGCCCTCGCCGTCCTCGGCCAGGACGACCCGAGCCCGCTCGGCGGCGAGTGTGTCGGCCGGGTCGTCGCCTGCGGCCCCGGCGTCACCGACCTGCGCCCCGGCGACCGCGTCCTCGCCCTCGCCCCCGGCAGCTTCGCGACCCACGTGCTCGTCCCCGCCGCCCGCTGCGTCCCGCTCCCCCGGACCCTCTCCCCTCACGCCGCCGCGACCCTCCCGATCGCCGGCACCACCGCCCTCCATGCCCTCGTCCACGTCGCCCGCCTCGCCCCCGGCGAGCGCGTCCTGATCCACGCCGCGGCCGGCGGCGTCGGCCTCCTCGCCCTCGAGCTCGCCAGGGCCGCCGGCGCCGAGATCTTCGCCACCGCCTCCACCCGTGAGAAACGCGACCTCCTGCTCGCCCGCGGCGCCCACCACGTCGCCAGCTCGCGCGACCTGTCGTTCGTCGACGTCGTCCGCGCCGCCACCCGGGGCGAGGGCGTCGACGTCGTCCTCAACTCGCTGTCCGGCGAGCTGCTCCCCGCCAGCCTCGACCTCCTGCGCCCCGGCGGCCGTTTTATAGAAGTCGGCAAGCGCGACTACCTCGCCGACCGCCCCCTCGGCCTCCGCCCCCTTTTAAAAGGGCTCAGCTGGACGCTCGTCGACCTGGCCGGCATGCTGCAGGGCCGCCCGCAGCAGGTCCGCGACCTGCTCGAGGAGCTGCTCGCCCTGCACGCGCGCGGCACGATCACCACCCCCCCGCACCGCGTCGTCCCGATCGCCGCCGCCCGCGAGGCGTTCGCCGCGATGGCCCGCGGCGAGCACATCGGCAAGCTCGTGCTCGACTTCGGCGCCGCCGCGAGCACACCGGTCGCCCCCGCCCTCACCCCCCGCACCGACGGCTTCGTCCTGATCTCCGGCGGCACCGGCGGCGTCGGCCTGTCCCTGGCCCGCTGGCTGGTCACGCGCGGCGTCCGGCGCCTCGCCCTGCTCGCCCGCAACGCCCCCACCGCCGCCGCCCTGCGCCTGATCGACGAGCTGCGCCACCTCCCCGCGAACCCGCCCGACGCCCCGCACGCCGCAGTCACGACCGCTGCCCCGCCCCACGACGCCGACGCCTCGCGCCGCCCCGTCGACATCCGCCTGCTCCGCGCCGACGTCGCCGACCGCGACGCCCTCGCCGCCGCGATCTCGGGCCTCGACGCCCCGCTCGTCGGGGTGATCCACGCCGCCGGCGTGCTCGACGACGGCGCGCTCATCAACACCACCGACGAGCGCCTCGCCCGCGTCCTCGCCCCCAAGATCTCCGGCGCCTGGAACCTCCACGAGCTCACGCGTTCGCACCCGCTCGCCATGTTCGTGCTGTGCGGCAGCGCCAGCGCCGTGCTCGGCAGCCCCGGCCAGGCCGGCTACGCCGCCGCCAACGAGCTCCTCGGCGCGCTCGCCAGTCACCGCCGCGCCAGCGGCCTCCCGGCGCTGTGCATCGACTGGGGCCCGTGGGACGACGTCGGCCTCGCCGCCGCGCTGCCGGGCCGCGGCGATCGCCTCGCCGCCCAGGGCTTGACCGGCATGGTTCCGACCGAGGCCGCCGACCACCTCGGCCTCCTGCTCGCGCAGGGCGCCACGCGGCGCGCCGCGATCCGCCTGCACGCCCGCCGCTGGCGCGAGTCGAACCCGGCGATCGCCCGCGCCCCCTTCCTCGCCGACCTGTCCTCCGAGACAGCCGCCGAGGGCGGCCCCCTGCGCGAGCGCCTGGCCGCCCTGCCGCTCGCCGCCCGGCGCGAGGCGCTGCAGGCCCACACGGCCGGGCAGGTCGCCCGCGTCCTGCGGCGCCCGCCGGGCCAGCTCGGCCTCGACGACCCCTTACAGCAGACCGGCCTCGACTCGCTGATGGCGATGGAGCTGCGCAACCGCCTCGAGGCCAGCCTCGGCCTCGCCCTCAACGTCACCCTGATCTGGCGCCACCCATCCATCCGCGCCCTCGCCGAATTCCTCGCCGACCAGCTCACCCCCGCGGCCCACCCTCCCGACGCTCGCCCCCCCGACCCCCCGTCCGCCCGCCCCCCCGCCGCCCGCCCCCCCCCCCCCCCCCCCCCCCCCCCCCCCCCCCCCCCCCCC
>Ga0075163_10003997_pt1 | contig 19808 bp, 17 predicted proteins | sample JI1023141ADNA_FD_71478 | JGI IMG/M metagenome (GOLD analysis project Ga0075163, IMG submission 71478) | Wastewater effluent complex algal communities from Wisconsin, to seasonally profile nutrient transformation and Carbon sequestration -... | ecosystem: Engineered > WWTP > Effluent > Algae...
AGTTCATCGGCCAGTTCGACGATGCCACGCGCGGGCTGCATGTTTTCCACCAGTTGGGCCTGGAACTGCACGCCCACGGCGGCGGCCTGGTCGCCCAGTGCGATGAAGACCTTGGTCGAGGCCTCCTGCGCGGCGCTCATGTAGGACTGGAAGGCCATCGGGTTGACCTCACCGATGCCAATGTACGGATAGGGATCGACCACGTAGGCGGCGGTGACATGGGCCCCATGGACGCGGGCGAGTTCCAAGGCCTTCTTGGCGGCGTGTTCGGCGCTGGCGGAGCCATCGGTTGCCAGAAGGATGTGCTTGAACATGGAGATACCTCTTTCGACAAGGACTGTTGAATGGGGAGGATTCTGCGCCGATGGTCGGCGGCGGTCTTGATTTGGGTCAAGTGACAGGCCGGGTGGAGCCTTTGCTCTGGGGCGTCAGGTCTTGTAGCTGGCGTCGGTGCGGTCCAGTTTTCGGATCAGCGAGGGCCAGACGAAGGCGCCGCCGAGACCGCCGGTCTGCACCCGCATGGCCTCGGCCACGCCCTGGACGATGGCCGGGTTGACCGCCGTCAGGCTGTCCATGCCGCTCTGGCCGGCCAGCGCGTCGACCTGGATGCGGCAGGTGTTCTCGAACGTGAACATGCTCAGGAAGGCGTCGGCAATTGTGCGGCCCACGGTCAGCAGCCCGTGGTTGCGCAGGACCAGGAAGTTGGCGCTGCCCAGGTCGGCCTGCAGGCGCGGTTTTTCCTCGTCGCGGAAGGCCACGCCCTCGTAGTCGTGGTAGGCCAGCGAGCCCAGCACGAAGGTGCTCTGCTGGCTGATCGGCAGAATGCCGTGCTTCTGCGCGCTGACGGCCACGCCGGCTCGGGTGTGGGTGTGCAGCACGCAGCCGGCTTCGGGCCGCGCCTCGTGCACCGCGCTATGGATCACGAAGCCGGCCGGGTTCACCGGGAACGGCGTGTCGTGCAGCTTGTTGCAGGCCATGTCCACCTTGACCAGGCTGGACGCCGTGATCTCGTCGAACATCAGGCCGTAGGGATTGATCAGGAAATGGTGGTCGTCGCCGGAGACCGACTCCGGCAGCTTGGCGCTGATGTGGGTGAAGACCAGGTCGCTCCAGCCATACAGCGCCACCAGGCGGTAGCAGGCCGCGAGGTCGCAGCGCAATGCCCACTCTTCAGGGCTGACGATGTCTTTCAGGGAAGGGATGTGCATGGATTCTCCGAGGACAAAACGGGCATCAGACCCGCGTTTCAGTGGACGGCCCGTCGCATCTGGGACGCCGTGCGGTACTCGCTGGGGCTGACGCCCGTGTGCTCGCGGAACACCCGGCTGAAGTGCGACAGGTTGTTGAAGCCCCAGGACAAGGCGATGTCGGTGATGGCGCGGGCGTCCTGCGCGTCATGGCGCAGGTCGCGGATGCAGGCGTCCAGGCGCAGGCGAAGAATGGTGCTGGCCAAGGTTTCGTCGCCATCGGCGAAGGCGTTGTGCAGGTGGCGTTTGCTGCAGTTGAGCGCCTGCGCGATGCGGTCGATGGAGAGCTGGGGGTCGCGCAGGTTTCGGGCCACATAGGTGAGGATGCGGTCTTTCAGGGCCTCGCGCTGGGTCACGGCCGTGGCCTGTCCGGCCAGTTCCAGCAGCGACAGGCGAACCAGCTGCATGATGAGCTCGCCCGCGCCACGCGCCGCGTCCTCGCTCATGTTGGGCAGTTCCTGCCAGGTGCTGCGCATGGTGTCCAGCGCCACGCGCGAAATGCCGCGTGCGGCGCCAACCTGGCGCGCCATCAATTCATCGAGCTTCACACCGCGTTCGGCCATCTGCTCCTTGGGCAGCATGACGATCAGGTGCTCCACGTGCTCCGGGTTGGCGATGGCGTAACTGCCGGTGGTGTCGTAAATCACCCAGCCGCCTGATCGCGCGCCGGCCTGGCGGCTGTGCTGCTCCACACTGGCCGAGCCCTGCCAGGGCGCTACGATCTTCAGGTAGCCGGTTTCACTGCCGCGCGCCATATGGGGCGTGCGCAGCACGCGGTGTCGGTTGGCTTCGAGCCGGGTCAGGATCACGTCGCCCGCGCGCGAAGAGGCCATGTGGCCGTCGAAATCGGTGTCTCCGTAGAGGTCGGAGTCCAGACCGCCGAAATGCCGGTACACCCACTCGCGCCACTGCGGCGCGCGGTCGCGTGGCGTGAGATCGTCGGTGCTGAGGACCGTGGACGCAGTCATGCGGGGCTCCATGGCGTGGGGGACTGTGGGCGGATTATGGGCGTGGCGCGCGCGGTGTGCCGATCAATGGATTTAGGGATAACCCGCAACGCAGTGCGCGCGCAGTCAAGCATTCTGTGCACGGGAAACACAGCGCCAGTTGGGGGCACTGCCTAGCATGGAGGCACCAAAGATCGCCATTGGCGCAACACCAGGAGACACGAGATGGTTCATCCGACACGACGGCAATTGATCAAGGGCGCGGCTGCCACGGTGGGAGCGATGTCCATCGCGCCCGGGCTGATGGCGCAGGCCGCGCCGGTGCGCGTGGGCTATGCCATTGCCCGCACCGGGCCCTGGACGGGCGGCGCCCAGGTGAGTCAGGAGCCGAATTACCTGCTGTGGGCCGAACAGCAGAATGCTGCGGGCGGTTTGAGCGTCAAGGGCGTCAAGCGGCCGATTGAACTGATCAGTTCGGACGACCGAAGCGACGTCGAAACCTGCGTGCGCTCCTACGAGAAGCTCATGGGCTCGGACAAGGTGGATCTGGTCCTGCCGCCCTGGGGCAGCAATGCCAACTTTGCGGTGGCGCCGCTGGCGAACCGTTTCCAGTACCCCCTGCTGGCACCCACCGCGTTGTCACGGCGTCTGGTCGAGATGAAGCTGCCCTATTTCTTCCTGCTGCTGCAGCAACCCAAGGCGATGTGCGATGCATTGGTGGACATGCTCAAGGCCAACAAGGTCAAGAGCGTGGCGCTGATCTATGTGGATGACCTGTTTGGCCTGGAGAACTTCGCGGCATTCAAGGTCGCGCTGCAGGGTTCGGGGATCAGCCTGGTCGAAGACAAGAGCTACCCCGGCGGCGTGAAGGACCTGTCTCCGGTACTGCGCTCGATGAAGGACAAGAACCCGGACGCCTTTGTCGGCTTCACTTACCCGCCGGACACGATCCTGGCCAGCAAGCAGGCCAAGGAAGTCGGATTCAACCCGAAGTTCTTCTACGCGTCGGTGGGCACGGCCTTCCAGCTTTACAAGAACGTCATGACGCCGGCCGGCGCCGAAGGCGTGTTGGGCATGGGGTCGTGGAACAGCAAGACCAGCCCGGGCGCCAAGGCGTATTTCGATGCGCACACCAAGAAGTTCGGCGGCAAGGAGCCGGATCGCTGGGCCAGCGGCGCCTGCTGGGCGGGGCTGGAGATTCTGACGGCAGCGGTGGCAAAGCACGGCCTGGACCGCAAGGCCATCCGTGATTTCGTGGCCGACACCACGCACAAGACCATCATCGGCGATATCCGTTTCACGGGCAGCGAGAACACCGCCACGCTGGGAACGGTGAGCCAATGGCAGAACGGCGAGTTTGAAGTGGTCTGGCCGGAGAAACTGGCCACGGCGAAACTGAACCCGGCCAAACCGGCCTGGAAATAGGCAAGCCCTCGCCAAACGTCGGCTTGAAGGCCGGCCGTTGCGGCCATGAGCTGGAGTGCCTGGCCTGGGGCTTGTACCCCGGGCGGGATTCCTGAGGCTGGCTCAAGGGCGCAATGGCATCCAGGAACCTCGTGCAGGGCTCTTTCGCATCTCACACCATGTCCATCACCGCCTGGCTCGAACTCGTCGCCTCCGGCCTGATTACTGGGGGCATCTACGCGCTGGTGGCGCTGGGCCTGAACCTGCAGTACGGGCTGATGCGCATCCTGAACATCGCGCATGGCGAGTTCCTCATGGTGGGCGCCTATCTGACCTGGATGGTGCAGACGTCGTTCGGGCTGTCGCCATTGTGGATGGTGCCGGTTTCTTTCGGTGTGTTGATGGCACTCGGTTTGGCGGTGCACGGGCTGTGCTTTCGCCGTCTGACGGCGACGTCGCCCAACCTGGACATCTTCGAGGCGCGCGGCCTGATGGTGTCGTTCGGCCTGATGTTCCTGGTACAGAACTTTGTCTCGATGGTCTGGGGCGGCGATCTGCGTGGCTACGATTTCCTGACGGATCCGGTGAAGCTGGGTGAGATGCAATTCGCCAGCAACAAGCTGCTGGTATTTGGTCTGGCGCTGGTGTTCAGCGGCGCCCTGATCGCCCTGCTGAGGATGACCCTGCTCGGCAAGGGTGTGCGGGCACTGATGCAGTCACCCGTGGGTGCGCAACTGGTGGGCATCGACACGAAGCGGCTGCACCCGCTGATGTTCGGCATCGGTTTGGGCCTGTCGGGCGTGGCCGGGTGCCTGCTGTCGATGGCCTACACGATCAGCCCGTCAATGGGCGAGCCCTACACCGTGACGGCGCTGATCGTCATCACGCTCGGGGGCTTCGGCAGCATGAGCGGGGCGCTCGCCGGCGGGTTGTTGCTGGGGGTGATCGAGGCGCTGGGCATGCATTTCACCAATCCCTCGCTCAAGGCCTTGTTGTCGTACAGCGTGTTCATCGCGGTATTGCTGTTGCGCCCGAAAGGGCTTTTCGCCAAATGAACAACCGACAAGGGCTCGTTCGCGATCTGCTGGTCCTGTTCGGCCTGACTGGATGGGCCATGGCCCTGCCGCACTACGGCAGCGAATTCGTCGTCTCGATGGCGCTGACTTGCCTGATGTACGTGGCCCTGTCGTCGAGCTGGGCGCTGTTCTGCGGCAGTTCGCGCTACCTGTCGTTGGCGACGTCCGCGTTCTTCGGCATTGGCGCCTACACCAGCGCGCTGGTGATGGAGCCGCTGGGCTGGGGGGCTGCCATCGCCCTGGGTGCCGGCCTTGCCACGGTGGTGGCCGTGGTGATGGGGGCGGCCGTGCTGCATCTGCGTGGGACCTATTTCGCGGTGCTGACCTTCGGCATGACCGAGCTGATCCGTCATGCCATCAGCTATTTCGAAAAGCAGGTAACGGGCACCGTGGGTCGTGTGTTGACGGTGGTTCCCGATCGCGACACCATTTACCTCACGGTCCTTGGCCTGGCGGTGCTGGCGGTGGCCGTTTCCATCGGCGTGCGACGGCATCGCTTTGGCCTGGCGTTGCTGGGTATCGGCGCGGACGAGCAGCGCGCCCAGACCTTGGGGGTGAATACACGGCTCGTGAAAATCGCCGGCTTTGCCCTGACGGCGGCGTTTGCCGGCGCGGTGGGCGCAGCCATGTCCGTGCGCTGGACCTACATCGACCCGCACACGGTGTTCAACCCCTTCATCGGGTTCCAGACGGTGCTGATCGCCCTGATCGGCGGGGCGACGACGCTTTGGGGCCCGCTGATTGCCGCCATTGTCTTCAGCGTCCTGGCCGAAACTCTGCGCTTGCAGGTGCCGCAGCTGTACATGATGAGCCTCGGCTTGCTGCTGATCCTCTCGGTGCTGTACTTGCCGGGCGGCCTGGCCTCGCTGCGCTGGACCACGTTTGGCGACTGGGGCCGCGATCTGCGCAGACGCTGGCGTCTGCTGCTGGCACGGGAGGACGAACCCCGTGGCTGAGGCGCTTCCCATCCTGCTTGACGCCCGCGATGTCACCGTGCGCTTCGGTGGGCTGACCGCTGTGGACGCAGTGAGTGCACGCTTCCATGCGGGCGAGCTGGTCGGCATCATCGGCCCCAACGGTGCGGGCAAGACGACATTTTTCAATGCCATCTCGGGTGTGACGCCGGTGACTTCGGGCCAGTTGATCGCAAATGGACAGGATCTGACGGGCAAGGGGCCGCATCATTTTGCCGCCAGCGGCCTGGCGCGCACCTTCCAGACGCCCCGTGTCTTTGCCGACATGAGCGTGGCGGCCAACATCGACTTTGGCCTGCAGTTTGCGGGCCGTCGCCGCAAGGCACCCTGGCTGCTGCGTGACGAGGCCAGCATCCTGGCGCTGATCGGCCTGTCGGCCCAGGCGGACCTGCCGGCCGGCGCGACGACGCCCTCGCAGCAGCGGCTGCTGGAGATCGGCATGGCGCTGGCCACGCGACCGCGCCTGCTCCTGCTTGACGAAGTGGCGGCCGGACTGACCGAGGCCGAGGTCGAAACCATGGCGCATCTGATCCGCCGCATGCGCGACGAGCTCGACCTGACGGTGGTCTGGATCGAGCATGCCGTGACCACCTTGTTGCGCCACGTGGAGCGCGTGATTGTTCTGCACCAGGGGCGCAAGATCGCCGATGGGCCTCCGGCCGAGGTCGTGCGCAATGCCGAAGTGATCGAGGCCTACCTGGGCGACGAGATGGCCGAACCTGCGGGGGCCAGCACATGATGTGGTACGCACCGGAGCCCTTCACGCTGGGCGGGGACCCGCGTGCGAATCTGAAGATCAGCGGTTTGAACGCCGGTTATGGCCCCTTCCTGGTGCTGCGTGATCTTGCGCTGGAGGTCCGGCCCGGCCTCACCGTGATTCTGGGCCCCAATGGTGCGGGCAAGACCACGCTGCTCAAGGCGCTCGCAGGGCTGATCCCACGCCAGGGCGAGGTGCTGCTCAACGGCGAGGTGCTGCCCACGCAGACGAACGAGATTGTCCAGCGCGGCATGGCCCTCGTGCCCGAAGGGCGCCAGCTGTTTGCACAGATGACGGTGACGGAAAACCTGGAACTGGGCGGCTGGCTGGTGCCCAAAGCCGAGCGCGCCCGGCGGCTGGAACAGGCGTTCGCCGATTTCCCCAAGCTGCGCGAGCGCGCCCATCAACTGGCGGGCACCATGAGCGGCGGCGAGCAGCAGATGGTGGCGGTGGCGCGCGCCATGATGAGCGGGCCGCGCCTGCTGATGCTCGATGAGCCCTCGCTGGGTCTGGCACCGAAGATGGTCGCCGAGCTGCTGGGCATGGCCCGGCGCATCGCCGATGCCGGCACCACCGTGCTGATGGTCGAGCAGAACGTCAAGAAGGCTCTGGCCGTGGCCGACCGCGGCTATGTGCTCGAGCGCGGCGCGCTGGTGGCCAGCGGCCCGGCCACGCTGCTGGCACGCTCGACGGTGATCCGTGAAGCCTATCTCGGGGTGGACGCCGCGGTCAGGACGGCTCCGGTTTCCCGCGCAGCCGCAACCGCCCTTCCCGCCTGAACCCAGGATCTTTTTCTCACCCAAGGAGTTTCACCATGTCCGATCTGTCCATGCTTATCAACGGCCTCAAGGTTTCGGCCGAAGGCGGCACGACTTTCGAGCGCCGCAACCCGCTCGACGGCAGTGTCGCCACGCGCGCGCCGGCTGCCTCGCCCGCGGACGCCGTGCTGGCGGTGGAGGCCGCCGCCGAGGCCTTCAAGTCCTGGGGCCAGACCGGCCCCGGCGCACGCCGCGCGCTGCTGCTGAAGGCGGCCGACGCGCTGGAGGCGAAGACCCCGCAGTTCATCGACGCGGTGTCCGCCGAGACCGGGGCCACCGGCATGTGGGCCGGCTTCAACGTGATGCTGGCCGCCGGCATGATCCGCGAGGCTGCGTCGCTGACGACCCAGGTCGCGGGCGAGGTGATCCCTTCCGACGTGCCGGGCAGCCTGGCGATGGGCGTCCGGCAGCCGGCCGGGGTGGTGCTGGGGATTGCGCCGTGGAACGCGCCGGTCATCCTCGGGGTGCGCGCGATTGCCACGCCGCTGGCCTGCGGCAACACCGTGATCCTCAAGGGCTCCGAGAACTGTCCGCGCACGCACCAGCTCATCGTTGAAGCCTTTCAGGATGCGGGCTTCCCGCCCGGCGTGGTGAACTACCTCACCAACGCGCCGGCGGACGCGGGCGCCGTGGTCGAGGCCATGGTGGCGCACCCGGCAGTTCGGCGGGTCAACTTCACCGGCTCCACCAAGGTGGGCAGGATCATCGCCATGACCTGTGCGAAATACCTCAAGCCGGTGGTGCTGGAGCTGGGCGGCAAGGCGCCGCTGGTGATCCTGGACGACGCCAATATCGAGGATGCCGTCAACGGCGCTGCCTTCGGCTGCTTTGCCAACAGCGGACAGATCTGCATGAGCACCGAGCGCATCATCGTGGACCAGAAGATCGCCGACGATTTCGTGAAGAAGTTCGCTGCCAAGGCCGCTGCGCTGCCCCTGGGCGACCCGCGCAGGCCCGAGCCCGTGGTGCTGGGCTCGGTCATCGGCATGAGCACGGTCGAGCACTGCAACGCGCTGATCGACGACGCGCTGGCCAAAGGCGCCGGTCTGTTGTGCGGCGGCAAGGCCGACAGCACGCTCATGCCGGCGACGGTGCTGGATCATGTGACCCCCGCGATGCGCATCTACCGCGAGGAAACCTTTGGTCCGGTGAAGTGCATCGTGCGGGTGAACGGCGTGGAAGAGGCCGTGGCCTGCGCGAACGACAACGAATACGGCCTGTCTGCCGCGGTGTTCGGCGGGGATATTGCGCGCGCCTTCAACGTGGCGCGGCGCATCGACTCGGGCATCTGCCATGTCAACGGCCCTACGGTGCACGACGAGGCGCAGATGCCTTTCGGCGGTGTCAAGGGCAGCGGCATCGGCCGCTTCGGCGGCAAGGCCGGCATCGCCGAGTTCACCGAGTTGCGCTGGATCACGGTCCAGACCACGCCGCGGCACTACCCGTTCTGAGTGGCTGGGGTGTCCGTTTGATGCGCGGACATCCTGCCCCTGTTCCCCCTGTCATCCGGGCATGCGGGTGTCAGGTCACCGTGGCGGGCCGGGTGTCGATCTCCAGTTTTGTCAGCCAGATCAGTGCTTCGGCGGTGCTGGTGCCGCACATCTCCTGCGACGGCATGAGCTGACCGCAGACGCTGGGGCGCTGCGGCTGGCCAAAGATGCGGCAGCGGTTGGCCGGGTCGAGCTGCACGCAGCGTACGCCGGCTGCCTTGCCGGCGGGCATGCCGGGGTTCCCTGGAATGGGCGAACTGATGGAGGGCGCGATGCAGCAGGCGCCGCAGCCTGGACGACAGATCATTCGGAATCGGCCCGAGGGCGAAGGTACGGAAGGAGGCACCGTAACATCAAAAACAATAGCGGTAGGTGACCAGTTGGCGCTGGGATGGAGGACATTTTGTCATATTTCTCCCGACAGGAGCCTCTGGAGCCGCATGGCGGGTGCGCCGCACCCTCAGGTGCCCTGCAGCCGCCGGCTGGCCCACAGCACCTGTTCGACCACGGCGCGGACCCGGTCGCGGCTGGCGTCGCTCAGGAGTTGGCCCTCGGCGCCAAACGCTTCAGCGGCTCGGGAGAGGGCAAACTGGTTTGGCGCCACCCAGCACTGCAGCATGGACAGCAGCGGCGCCAGATGGCTCAATGAGCGCAGGCCGCCCAGGGCGCCGGGCGAGGCGCTGAGCAGGCCGACCACCTTGCCTTCAAAGGGCAGGGTGCCGTTGGACCATTGCGGATGTCCCTTGACCGGGCTGGAGACCCAGTCGATCGTGTTCTTCAGCAGCGCGGTGTAGCTGCCGTTGTATTCCGGCGAGCAGAGGATCCAGGCCGGATGGGCGTGGAACAGCGCCTTCAGCCGGAGGGCGGCCTCGGGGGTGCCGCGGGCCTCAAGGTCGGCGTTGTAGATCGGGAGTTCGAAGTCCGCCAGCTCGATGTGGGTGACCTCTGCGCCAGCGGCGCGCGCCAGGTCGGCTACCACATGGGCGAGCTTTCGGTTCCAGGAGCCGGCGCGGGTGCTACCGGCCAGGACGAGCAGTTTGTTTGAAGGGACCATGCGGGGCATTGTGCCTCCCAGGGTCCAGCCCCTCTCGTCGACAGGATTACGGGTACAGGCCGCGCAGTTCACGCGCCTGCAGGATGCGCTTGCAGGCGACGATGAAGGTGGCGGTGCGCAGGCTCACTTTGTTCTCCTCGGCGACCTGCCAGATGGCGGCGAAGGCGTCTTTCATGATGCGGACCAGGCGAGCATTGATCTCGTCCTCGCTCCAGAAAAAGCTGGAGAAGTCCTGTACCCACTCGAAGTAGCTCACTGTGACGCCGCCGGCGTTGGCGATCACGTCCGGCAACACCAGCACATTGCGCTCATGCAGGATGTCGTCGGCCTCGGGCGTGGTGGGGCCGTTGGCGCCTTCGATCACCATGCGCGCGGCGATCTGGCCGGCATTGACAGCCGTGATCTGGCTCTCCAGTGCCGCGGGTATCAGGATCTCGCAGGGTACGCTCCAGAAGGCGTCATCGGCCATCGTCTCGGCGGCGGCGAAACCGGCCACGCTGCCGTTGAGGCGGACGTGCTCCAGCAGGGCGGGCACGTCCAGACCGGCTTCACGGCAGATGGTGCCGCCATGGTCCTGCACGGCGACGATGCGGGCGCCGGCCTCGGCAAACAAACGGGCCGCGATGCCGCCCACGTTGCCAAAACCCTGCACCGCGATGCGGGCGCCCCGGATGTCCATGCCGATGCGCTGCGCGGCTTCCATGCCGATCGTGAAGACACCGCGGCCGGTGGCCTCGCGTCGGCCGAGCGAGCCGCCCAGGATCACCGGCTTGCCGGTCACCACGCCGGTGGCCGTGGCGCCTTCGTTCATCGAATAGGTGTCCATCATCCAGGCCATGGTCTGCTCGTTGGTGTTCACGTCCGGCGCCGGAATGTCCTTGTTGGGTCCGATGATGATGCCGATCTCGCTGGTGTAGCGGCGGGTGACGCGTTCAAGCTCGCCCAGTGACAGCTTTCGCGGGTCTACCCGGATGCCGCCCTTGGCGCCGCCGTAGGGCACGTTGACGGCCGCGTTCTTGACCGACATCCAGGCCGACAGCGCCATCACCTCGGACAGCGTCACATCCTGGTGAAAACGCACGCCGCCCTTGCCGGGTCCGCGCGAGGTGTTGTGCTGCACCCGGTAGCCCTCGAAGTGAGACACGCTGCCATCGTCCATGTGGATCGGCACATCGACGATCAGGATGCGTTTGGGGCGCTTGAGTGTCTCGACCCAACGCGCCAGGTGGCCGAGGTAGGGTGTCACGCGGTCGACCTGTTTGAGGTAGTTACCCCAAGGGCCGAGATGGTCGGCCTGCAGGTAGGACGGAAGGGCGTGGGTGGCGGGGGGGTTGGCCTGGGCCATGGCGGGTCTCCTTGGTTGTTTTCGATGAGACGCAAGCTTAGACCGGCCTGCGCGGCTTGTCCAAGGCTGGAAATTGGACGGCGTATGCAAAGAACGTATAAGGCATCCGTCGCTGCAATGACGACGGGCCAGTCCTTCAGCGCTCGCCGGCGCTGCGGTAGCCGTGGCGCTCGAGCATGCGGTAGGCGGTGCGCTCGGAGACGCCCAGGGCCTCGGCCACCTGGCGGCGGTTGCCGCCGTACTTGGCCAGCAGGCGACCCAGGTATTCGCGCTCGATGGCTTCCAGCGTGGGTTCGCCGGTGAGCACCAGGCTGTCCGGTGGCGCTGCCTGGCTGGCGTCGGGCGACGCGCCTTTCTGGTACCGGCGGTCCAGCGCACGCTGCACCACGCGTTCCAGCTCTTCCAGATCCACCGGCTTGACGAGATAGTCTGCAGCGCCCAGGCGCATCGCCTCCACCGCCTGCGTGACGTTGCCATAGGCGGTGAGCATCACCACCGGCATCCGGGCGGCGAGTTCGGTCAAGGGCAGGAAATCGGCCGAGTCCGGCAGCTTCATGTCCAGCAGCACCAGGTCGGGCTGCAAGATCGGCAGGCGCTGGCGGGCGCCGGCCCAGGTGTCGGCGCTGCCCACCGCATGGCCGGCCTTGGCGAGCTGGCGGGTCAGCAGGCGGTTGAGCACCGGGTCGTCTTCGACCACGAGCACAGTGCTTTGGGTGTCGGCGGGCTTCTCTGGGGTCATGGCGGGGGCGCCGGCGGTTGCGCGGGCTGGGGCTCGGGTGAGTTGCCGGATGGGGTGTCTGCCGCGGATTCTGCCTTGCGCAGGCGCAGTGTGAACGTGGTGCCCTGACCGGCTTGGCTGCTGACGCTGATCTGCCCCCCGAAGTGCTCGACCAGGCTCTTGCAGATGGACAGGCCGAGACCCATGCCGTGCTGGCCGTCGGCGCGCCGGCTGAAGAAGGGCAGGAAGATGCGCGGCAGGTCTGCGGGGGCGATTCCGGTGCCGGTGTCGCTCACGGTGACGCGAAGGTGCTGGTCGTCCAGCGGCTCGGCGGCGATGTGAATGCGGCCGCCCTGGGGCATCGCATGCAAGGCATTGTGGACGAGGTTGACGAACACCTGCCGCAGTTCGGCCCGGTCGCCCAGCACCAGACCACCGGGCGGCTTGACATCAACCGACGCGGTCACGCCGCGCTGGCGGCATTCTTCACCGAGCAGGGCGAGCACATCGTCGATGGCCGCCGCGAGCGACACCGGCTCCGGGTTGTCGCCCGGCGGGTGACTCATCTGCATGAGGCGATCGGTGGCCAGCACAGCGCGGTCGATCTGGTCGTCCACGAGCTCAAGGTATTCGACCAGCTCCTCATGGCTGATGTTTTTCGCGTTCAAGCCGCGCAGGCTGGCCTGCAAGGCCAGGCGGATGGACGCCAGCGGGTTGTGGATCTCATGGGCCACGCCGTTGGCCAGCAGGCCGATGGTGGCCAGGCGCTGCTCCTGCGAGAAACGGATGGAACGCTCCAGCGGTCGCAGCACCTCGACGGTGAGCCATTCGCCGCCGGCGGAGAGGGGCGCGGCCTCGATCTCGACCGGTATTTCGCTGCCGTCGCGGTGGCGCAGGCTCATGACGGTGCGCAAGGTGTGCGGCGAATTGCGCAGTTCGGCGACCGGGCAGCTGACCAGCGTGGGCGGGCAGGGTTCTGTCTGGCCGCGACCCATCTGGTGGCAGCAAGCCTGGACGATGTCGGCGTGGGCCTGGCCGATGAGCTGGCCGTAGGCCGCGTTGGCAATGCGGATGCGGTAGTCCGGGCCCACGACGAGCACCGGGTCGGGGATGGCGTCCACCAGTTGCTGCAGGAATCCCTGCTGGGCGCGCAGCGAACCGACGGTGGCGTCGATGCGCTCGGCCATGGCGTCGAAGTGGCGCCCGAGGCGCGCGAACTCGTCGTTGCCCGACATCGCGGCGCGGGCGCTGATGTCGCCGCAGGCGATGCGGTCGGCAGCCGCGGTCAACTGTTGCAGCGGCTGATTGATTTGTCTGCGCAGGGTCCATGCGGTCATCCCGCCAAACAGGGCGAGGGCTGCCAGACCCAGCACCAGCAGCGCGCTGTGCGTGTGCAAGCCGGTGCCGGCGGGCAGGGGCTCCAGGTCGACCAGCAACACGCCGTTGACCGGTCGTTCGGCCGGGCTGCGGTGGCACTGGATGCAACGTGCCTGATTGGCGATCGGGTAGGCCACGCGCAGCGCGGCGCCATCGGGTGTTTCGGTCCAGTCATACCGGGGGCCGGGCAACTTGCAGCCCGCTTGCAGGCACAGGCCCTCCAGGGCGCCGCTCGGGTGTTCATCCAGCAGCGCGGGGTCGGAGGCAAAACGCACCTGGCCGCGCACATCGAGCAGCCGGGCGCGAGCCACCCCGGGGGCCTGGCCCAGCGCTTCCAGAATATGCCCCAGGCCCGCCAGGTCGCGGCGCAACATGGCGTTGTGCAGGCTGGCCTCGAACACGGTGGCGAGCCGTTTGGCGGCGACCTCCTGCTCGCTGCGCAGGCTGCGTTGCCCCATCGACAGGGCCAAAGCGGTGAGCACGACGCCCGAGGTGGCCAGCGCGATCAGCAGTCCGGCCAGCAGCCGGCGCGTGACGGAAGAGGTCAGCCAGTGGCGCAGACCCCGCGTCGGGGCCTGTGCCGGGGTAGCTGGCGAGGCGCTCGCGGGGCGCACTTCGCCCTGAGGGGCTGCGGTGTGAGCGCCTTCGGGCGGCCGGGCGGTGCTCATACCCCGTTGCCTCCAGGCTCCGATGAGGTCTGGACCAGGCGGTCCGGTCGGGCAGGACGTCCACGACGGCAGGTCGGGCAGGGGCCGGGTTCGTCGGTGCTGGCGCCGCCGGGTGAGGCTTGGCGGTGGTAGGACACCCGACAGACCGGACAGGTCTGGCGCACGAGCTCAAACACCTGCTGCGCCGGCGGATGGGGCTGGCCGGGGCCGGCGAGGGACAGCGCCTGGCTGTCGCAGACGTCCAGACACAAACCGCAGCCGGTGCAGCGGGCCATCTCGCTGGTCAGGCGGTCGACGGGTCCGTCGGGATCGGCGATCTGGGTCAGGGCCCGCTCGGGACATAGGTTGGCGCAGGCCATGCACCAGGTGCACCGGTCGGGATCCAGACGGACCTGCCACAGGGGGCTGGCGGCGCCGCCGCGCGGGCCGGGTGCCGCCAGCGTGCGCACCAGGCGCTGCCGGCCGCTGGTGAGTGGGGCCAGGGTGGACGGTTGGGAGCGGTCCCGGGCTTGAGGCGCGGGGCCTTGCAACAGCTGCCCGAGGAAGCGCCGGCGCCGGGGGTCGGGCTGCTCGGTACGGCTGGCGCGGGCCTGCCATTGCCGGGCGTCGATGCGGGTCAGGGCCGGCGCAGGCTGGCCGGCCCGCGCCAGGCGCTCGGCCACCGGTTGCCAGCGGGCCTGAAGGGTCTGGGCAGGGCGGCGGTCGCAGGTGTTGCAGTCCCCGCTGGCCAGGCGCACCTGGGTGATCCGATGGCGCTGGTGCCATTGCAAGAGCCAATCCGGCGTGAGCGCATGCAGGCAGGCGGTGAGGCCGGCGGAGCTGGAGCCGGCATCGGTCTTGACGATTCCGGCGCGCTCGCAGGCGAGCCACAACTCGCGACCTGTGTCGGTTGTGAGGATGGGTGTCGGGGAGGGAACCTCCAGGGCCTCGTGAGGACAGGCCGCCACGCACAGGCCGCAGCCGTCGCAGAGCGCTGCGTCAAAGGCGAGTCCGGAGTCCAGCAGCTGCCAGGCCTGGCGCGGACAGGCAGCGACACACGCCTGGCAGGTGGCGCTGGCAACCCGCTGGTGCGCGCAGCGCTGCGCGTGGATGGTCAGCGTGGGGGGCTCGGGGGTGGTCCGGTTCATGGGCCGGTCGATGGTAATGCGGTCGGTTCCTGCTGTCGATGGCAGGCACCGGCGCTGTGCAACCGGTCCGTCAGGCGCCGCAACCGGGGGGAACGTTCGCGTCGGTTTCGACCGTCACGCGGGGCATGACGGCCACCTTGGGCAGCCAGCGCTGGCATTGCTCGCACGCCGCCAGGGTGAGGGCGGCCAGCGCCGCGTAGAAGGGCGTTTCGGCGCGTTGGCCGACGCGTTGGGCGAAATCGGGCAGCCAGGCCATGAGATGCTGCTTGAGAAAGCGCGCCGCCTCGCGCTCTTCGCCGCGTTCCAGCAGCAGCGCCACGAACTGCAACTCGTGGGTGATGTGGTCATCGGACATGGCGCGCCAATCGGGCGCCTGGACGTCGTGGCGCTGGTAGAACTCGCGCACCGCAAAAGTGGGCCCCTGCATCACCAGATGGTCTTCGTCAAGCCAGACCGACTCGCACGGCGAGGCGCGCAGGGCGTAGGTGAGGTAAATGGCGGCATAGTCGGCCGCCAGGTCGTCCGGCGAACTGCCCGGGACGCTGCCGTCGCCGTGCCCGGCCAGGGCCTGCAACGCCGCGTCCATCGCGCGGCTCGCCGGATGCTCGGCCGCGACAAGCGCGAGCGTGGCCGGAAAGCCGTTGGCGTTCAGCGACACCAGCACGTCCGGCGCGTGCTCCTTCAGATGCAGCCATGCCAGGGCGTTGAGGTCTTCGGCGGCCGGACGTTGCCAGCCGGGCGGCGCCGGGCGATCTTCCCCGCTGGCTTGCGGGGACTGCGCTTGTTCGGCGCTCACGCGTCGACCTTGCCCTTGGGATGGGCAATGAAGACGATCGAGGGGTTGGTCAGCTCGGGGTTGGCCATGTGCTTGACCTGGCGCACCGGCTGCTCGCCCTTGACCATGGCCTTGGTGGGATAGGTTCCCTTGAGCAACTGGTCGATCGGGCCGATGTCAAGCACCCGCATCATGCAGGCCGATACGCAGTAAGGCTTGCGCCCGGCCTCCAGCTCGTCGATGCACATGTTGCATTTCTTGACCGTGTTGTCCGAGACATCGTACTGCGGTGCTCCGAAGGGGCAGGTGGCCTCGCAACGGCGGCAGCCGATGCACAGGGTGGAGTCGATGTCGACCACCCCGTTGTCCTTGCGTTTCCAGATCGCGCCGGTCGGGCAGGCGGGCAGGCAGGCGGGTTCCGCGCAGTGGTTGCAGGACATGTTCACCTTGTAGGCGAACACGTCCGGGTAGCTGCCGCCCTCGACGTACATGACGCGACGGAAGCGCGGGCCGGGGGCGAGGCCGTTCTTGTCCTTGCAGGCGATCTCGCAGGCGCGGCAACCGATGCAGTCCATGTTGTTGTGGATGAACCCGAACTGCTTGTTGGGCACCACCGGCGTGTAGGTCGTGGCGTCGCGCAGCTTCTGGGCTTCGGGCACGCGGGCTTTCTCGGCGTTGCCGAGTTTGCGGATGACGATTTTCTCGGTCATGGCAGCGTTCCTGTGTTTACATGTCGCGGCGGAACACGGACGAGCGGGCGGCGGCCAGCTCGTCCCACACCGGGCGATGGACCAGATCGGTCTTCTTGATCTGAACCATCGCGTTGTTGTAGGCGAAGGCGCCCGCAGGGCTGGGCTCGTCCAGGGTCAGGAAATCGGGGTTGCCGGCGCGGTCCACGCCATTCTTGTCGAGGTCCATCCACGCGCCTTCGAACAGCACCACCACACCGGGCATGAGGCGCTCGGTGACATAGACCGGCACCACGCACTTGCCGCGATCGTTCCAGACTTCGACCGTGTCGCCGGTCTTGACGCCGAGCTTGGCGGCGTCGGAGGCGTTGATCGTGACCTCCTGTTCGTAGGTTTCGCGCAACCAGGCGATGTTGTTGAAAATTGAATGGGTGCGCCAGCGCGGGTGCGGGCTGATCAGGTGGTAGGGGTATTTCTGCGCGATCGGGTGATTGAGGGATTCGAAGGGTTCGATCCACTTGGGCAGATAGGGGATTTCGTAGCCGAACTGGGTTTTCTTCCAGTCCTTGATGCCGGCCAGGTAGGTCGAAAAGATCTCGATCTTGCCCGATGCGGTCTCGAACGGGACTCCTTCGGTCACCTGTTCACGGAAGGCAATATGCGGCTCCTTCAGGATGAACTTGTAGGTGCCGTGTTTCTTGAAATCCTCCCACGACATCGTGACGTGCTGGTGTTTTTTCACGCTGTTGTTCCACCAGTGGGAGAGGTAGGCCTCGTCCACCGCGTCCGGATTCTGGAAGTAGCTGCGGTCGGCACGCGGGTTGTAGCGCTTGCCCAGATCCTTCAGGGTCGGATCCAGCGCTTCCAGGCGGTAGCACAACTCGGTGAAGACCTGGAAATCGGTCTTGGATTCGCCCAAGGGTTCGATCACCTTGGGCCGGTGGATGTAGTAGTGCCCCTTGTACCAGGGCAGGGCGGCATCGTGGCGTTCGAAATGGGTGGCGATCGGCAGCAGCACGTCGGCCCAGATGCCCGAGGGCGTGATGGTCGAATCCAGACAGACCACGAGCTCCAGCTTCTCGATGGCCTTGATTTCCTTGTTGATGTTCGTGAGCTGGTTGAACCAGTCCGAACCCTGCCAGAAGATGCCCTTGATGTTCGGGATGACACCATCAAGGTTGTCATTCCGCGGCCACAGGCCGATTTCCTCGCGCTTGACGTTGGGGTAGTTGAGCACACAGTGTGCCCAGCGGTCGGACTTGATCGAGCCCCACCAGAGGTTGGCGTTTTCGTCGTAGGGGTAGGCCACGCTTTCGGCATGCCAGGCTTTGCCCACGCCCTCGGCGCAGCCGCCGAGCACGCCGATGTTGCCGGTCATGGCTTGCAAGGCGGCCGCCATGCGGTTGTACTGTTCGCCGTAGGATGCCCGGCCGGGCGCCCAGGAGGCCTTCAGCGCTGCGGGCTTGGTCTTGGCGTACAGGTCGGCCAGCTTGCGGATGTCCGCGGCCTTGACGCCACAGATCGGCTCGGCCCACTCGGGCGTCTTGGGCGTCTTGTCGTAGGTGCCCAGGATGTAGTCCTTGAAGTTCTCCTTGTCGGCGTATTCCTTGGGCAAGGTGCCCTTGTCCATGCCGAGGCAGAACTTGTCGATGAACTTCTGGTCCTGCAGGTTGTTGGTGAAGATGTGGTGCGCCATCGCGGCCATCATGGCCGCGTCGGTGTTGGGCTTGATCGGAATCCACCAGGCGTCGTAGCTGGCGGCCGAGTCGGTGTGTGCGGGATCGACCAGCACGAACTTGCAGCCGCGCTGCTTGGCCATGCGCATGTAGTAGAAGGTGTTGCCGCCGTGGAAGGTGTAGGCGGGGTTCCAGCCCCACATGATGATCAGCTTGCTGTGGGCGAAGGTGTCGTCCTCGTTGCCGTCCTGGATGGTGCCGAAGGTCATGCGGCTGGAGAACGTGGTGGCCTGGTAGCTCGGCACCGACCACGAATTGGTGCGGCACCCGAACATGCCCAGGAAGCGGCCAAGCAGGCCCTCGATCTGGTCGGACTTGTGCAGCACGCCGTAAGAGGCGCCGGCGTAGCTCTGGTCGAGCAGGGCGGTCGGGCCGTATTGCTTCTTGAGTTCGACCATCTTCTTCGCGACGGTGTCCAAGGCCTCGTCCCAGGACACGCGCTTGAATTTGCCTTCGCCACGCTTGCCGACGCGCACCATCGGGTACAGCAGCCGCTCGGGCGAATACAGGCGTGCGCGGTAGGAGCGTCCGCGCAGGCAGGCGCGCAGCTGCGGTTCCTCGAAAGTGTCCTTGCCATAGGCGCCGCTGGCCTGGTATTCCCCGTTGTCGGTGGACAGGCGAACGATCACGTCGCCCTTCTTGTGGGCCACCAGCACATGGCGCGAACCGCAGTTGTGGGCGCATGAGGTGACGACCGTGGTCAACTGGTCGTCGGTGTAGTAGGGCGCGTAGGGGAACGCGGTGGCTTCTTTCGGGGCCAGCGAGACACCGGCGCTGACCAGACCGGCAGCACCGGCGGAGGCGCCGACAATCTTCAGGAAGTCGCGCCGCTGGTAGCCCTGACCGTCAGGATGGGCGGTGTCGTTGACACCCGGGAAGCGGACGGCGGCTCCGGTGGAAGGAGGCTGCAGGGTTTCGTTCGTCATGGCTTGGTTCCTTGGGCTATGGCCGCTGGAAGGAAGCGGGCTTCGGAGGTGGTGGGACGGTTCTTGGCCCAATCGGGTACGGTGGCCGACATGCCTTGCCAGGCATTGCGCGGATAGGGATAGTGCAGGCGGTACCAGGAGCGGCCACCATGGCAACCATAACAGGTGTCACTGTTCTTGGAACCGGCTTCTTCGATCGCCTTGGCATTGAGGTAGTTCACCTGGTGGCGCGTGGTGCGAATCGCGGCATGGCACAGCGTGCAGTTGTTCTGGAAGGTGGTCTTGGATTGCTCCCAGGGCTGCGGCAGCCCCATGACCTGCCAGTTCATCTTGCCGTGGCATTTCAGGCAGACCGCTTCGGTGCTGACCGACTTGCGCAACGGCTGGGTCTGGTCCTGGTTGCTGGCCGACGTGCCAGGCGCTTCGTCGCGCGGATCGTGGCCCTGGTGACAGGTGTTGCAACGCAGGTTCATGAGTTCCTTGGCCAGCGGGGTTTCAAGGTGGCGCCGGTGCATCGTGTCCTGCTCACCCGTGTAGGTCGATGTCAACTGGTACCACGCCTTGACGTCGGCAGAGGCGAGACCGGCCGGGGAATGTTTTCTCACCGAAGGCTTGAGCACTTCCTGATGACAGGCCAGGCATTCGGCGTCGGTGGCCTTTTCGATGGCTGGCTTGAAATG
>Ga0075163_10003998_pt1 | contig 19808 bp, 22 predicted proteins | sample JI1023141ADNA_FD_71478 | JGI IMG/M metagenome (GOLD analysis project Ga0075163, IMG submission 71478) | Wastewater effluent complex algal communities from Wisconsin, to seasonally profile nutrient transformation and Carbon sequestration -... | ecosystem: Engineered > WWTP > Effluent > Algae...
CGCCCTCTTCCAGCGCAAGTACAAGATCCAGGAAGTGATCCGCCGCCGGCAGGTCCTGCTGGTGCAGGCCGTGAAGGAAGAACGCGGCAACAAGGGCGCCGCGCTCACCACCTATCTCTCGCTCGCCGGCCGCTATTGCGTGCTGATGCCCAACACCGCGCGGGGCGGCGGCATCTCCCGCAAGATCACCAACGCCAACGACCGCAAGCGCCTCAAGGCGATCACCTCGGAGTTCGAAGTTCCCCGCGGCGCCGGCCTGATCGTCCGAACGGCTGGCGCCAAGCGCACCAAGATCGAGGTCAAGCGCGATTTCGAATACCTCACCACGCTCTGGCAGCAGATCGTCTCGCGCACCATGGAATCGATGGCGCCCGCCCTCATCCACGAGGAAGGCCACCTCGTTCTCCGCGCCGTCCGCGATCTCTACGACAAGGATGTCGAGCAGATCGTCGTTGAGGGCGAAGAGGCCTACAACGAAGCGAAGACCTTCGTGAAAATGCTGATGCCGGCCCACGCCCGCAAGGTCGTGCGCCACACGGGCTCGCCGCCGCTCTACGTCGCCACCGGCGTCGAGGACCAGCTGGAGAGCATCTTCTCGCCCGTCGTCCACCTGCCCTCCGGCGGCTACATCGTGATCAACCAGACCGAAGCGCTCGTCGCCATCGACGTGAACTCAGGCAAGGCCACGCGCGAACGCAACATCGAAACCACAGCGCTGAAGACCAACCTCGAAGCCGCCTCCGAAGCCTGCCGCCAGATGCGTCTGCGCGACCTTGCCGGCCTCATCGTCATCGACTTCATCGACATGGAGGAGATGAAAAACAACCGCGCCGTCGAGAAGCGCATGAAGGACGGTCTCAAGATCGACCGCGCCCGCGTACAGACCGGCCGCATCAGCCAGTTCGGCCTGTTCGAAATCTCGCGCCAGCGTCGTCGCGCCGGCGTTCTCGAACTCTCCAGCGAAGTCTGCGACCATTGCGGCGGCACCGGCCGCACCCGTTCCATCGAGTCGGCCGCCCTCCAGCTGCTGCGCACCATCGACGCGCGCGCCGCTGACGACCGCCTCGATACTGTCCAGGTCGAAGCGCCGCCGGAAGTCGCCCTCTACCTGCTCAACGAAAAGCGCAGCGCCATCGCCGCCATCGAAGCGGCCTCGCACGTCAGCGTCCGCATCGAAGCAAATCCCACCTTCAAGACCGGCGAGTTCGGCATCGAAGGCCGGTCCGGCGGCGAACCCGTCGCCTACCGTCCGATCGAGCCGATCGACTTCATCAAGATGCGGCCTCTCCCGCCGCCGGCCGAAGGCGAGGAAATCGAGGAGGACGATGAGGATCTCGATCTCGACGACGCAGAAAACGATAGCGACGACGAGCATGACCACGATCATGATCACGATGATCACGGCCATGACCACGCCGAAGCGCGCGACGATGGCGAGGAGGAATCCTCGAACGACGACGACGCCTCGCACCGCCGCCGTGGCCGTCGTGGCGGCCGCCGCCGCAAGGGTAGCGGGCGTGAAGAGTCCGGCTCGTCCGGCCTTGAGATCGTCGAACCAGTCGATGACGTGCAGCAGAAGACGAAATCGGATGATGGCGGCGACCGTGGCGGTCGCGGCGGACGCCGGCGTCGTCGTGGCGGCCGCAATGGCGAACGCACCGGTGGCGAGCGCAACCGCACGCCGGATATCGCCTTCGACGGCGGCGAAATGCTCGACGCCATCGCCTCGGCGCCCTTCCTGATCGCCGCCGCTGAACCGGCGGACGACCAGCAGGACGGCGGCGAGCAGGAAAGCTACACACCGGCCTCGGCCCCTTCCGAAAACACGGCAAATGTCGCCGCCGACCTCGCCGCTGCGCTGTCCGAAAACGACGCGCCGCACGACGAACCGGCTGAAAGTGTCGCGGAAACCCACCACGAAATCGCCGCATCCGCCCCCGAAGCTGTCCGGGAAGCTGCTCCCCAACCTGCAGCGCCCGCGCCTGAAAAACGCGCGCCTGAAAAGGTCGAAGCGCATGTGGAGGCGTCTGTTGAGCCAGAATCCGCAGCAGCAGCCGAAGCTGCCGCCGAGGCCCGCCGCCATGCAATCCATGGCGATCCGGCCGACGCCACGCCGCCCGAGGAAACCAAGGGCCGCAAGATGGGCTGGTGGAGCCGCCGCAAGACCGGCTGATCGCCAGCTGACTCAGCCCCGGCTCGCCCTGCAGTTGAAGCAGGCGGCCGGGTTTGAATCCCCGCTCCGACCAGCTAGGTTCTTCAAGGACCGGGGGACGGCGGACCTGATGGAGGCGTCTGCATGGGCGTTATGAAGCTGATCCTGCGCGCCGTCGCTGGCCCGCTGCTGGCGCTCGCGGTTGCGGCTCCGGCTGTCGCCCAGGGCTGCATGGGCCCCTGCATCCGCGACGCTGAAATCGAAGCGATCCTGCGTGAATACTCTGATCCGCTGTTCGCTGCGGCCGGCCTCAAGCCGTCCGACGTCGATCTCTACATTCTGCAGGACCCCACGCTCAACGCCTTCGTCGCCGGCGGCCAGCGCGTCCACGTCACCACCGGCCTGATCATGGCCACCGATACGCCCGAACAGCTCAAGGGCATCATCGCACACGAAACCGGCCACATCGCCGGCGGTCACAACGTCACGCGCCACGATGCGATGGGCGCGGCCCAGGGCACATCGCTCATCTCCATCGGCCTCGGCGTTCTCGCCATCGCTGCCGGCGCGCCCGACGCCGGTATGGCGCTGATCGGCAGCGCGCCGCAGTTCGCGATGCTGACATTCTTCAAGTTCACGCGTGACGAAGAGAGCTCCGCTGACCAGTACGGCCTCTCCTTCATGGAAAAGACCGGTCAGTCCGCCGACGGCCTCGTCACCTTCATGGAAAAGTTCCGCTACGAGGAACTGATGTCGGAGCGCAAGCGCGATCCCTATTTCCGCTCCCACCCGATTTCCAGCGACCGTATCGGCGTCATCCGCAAACGCGCGTCCGAGATCACCGCGAAATCAAAGCCGCAGGACCAGAAATCGATCGACGACCTGGCCATCATGAAAGCCAAGCTGATCGGCTTCATCGGTCCCCCCGCGCGCGTCGCCAACAAATATCCCGTCACCGACACCTCGGTTCCCGCCCGCTATGCCCGCGCCATCGCCGCCTATCGCGCCGTCGACATCAAGCGCGGCCTCACCGAGACCAAGGAACTGATCGACGAGCATCCCGACAATCCGTATTTCAACGAGCTCTACGGCCAGATCCTGTTTGAAAGCGGCAAGGTCCAGGAATCGATCGAATGGCACCGCAAGTCAGTTGAACTGGCGCCCGGTCAGCCGCTGCTGAAGGTCAACCTCGCCCGCTCGCTCAGCGAAACCGGGACGCCGGAAAATCTGGCCGAAGCCGAAGGCCTGCTGGTCGACGCCATCGCCCAGGAGAAGGACAACGCCTTCGCCTGGAACCAGCTTTCCAACGTCTATGGAAAGCAGAACCGCAAGGGCGACGCCGACCTCGCGGTGGCGGAGGAAGCCTTCATCCTCGGCAACATGCCCCGCGCCAACGTCTTCGCGAACCGCGCCGTCAAAGTGCTAGACCCCTCGACGCCCAACGCCCAGCGCGCCCGCGACATCACCGCTCTCGCCGACCCCAAGGCCCGCAAGGGCCGCGCGGGTTGATCTCCAACACCAGGTTTTGAACTTCCTGCCGGCCGGCTCTGGGCCATAATCCCCCACGCCCGCCGCAAGCCGAACTCTCAGAAAGCCTTCGCATATGCGCCACGCCCTCCGTCTCGCCACCGCCACGCTGGCCCTCGGCCTCGCCGCCTGCTCGCCGCAGAAAGCCGCCGGCGCGCCCGACGCGGTCGACCGCATGGCCCGCGGCGAAGTCGAAGCCATCGTGAAGGATTATCTGGTCAGCCACCCCGAGGTGATCGTCGAAGCCCTGCAGACGCTGAACGCGCGCGAGGAACAGGCCACCTTCACCAAGCTCATCTCCGAGAAGGACGATCCGTCCATCGGCGACAAGAATGCGCCGATCACCATCATCGAGTTCTTCGACTACAACTGCGGCTACTGCAAAGCCGCCAACCACTGGGTCTTCGACAAGCTGGACAGCAGCCGTTCGGACGATGTCCGCGTCGTGTTCAAGGAATACCCAGTGCTGGCCGAATCCTCGCACTTCGCCGCCCAGGCCGCGCTCGCCGCGCACAAGCAGGGCAAATACCGCGAAATGCATATCGCCCTGATGACCGGCCGCGACTTCTCGCCGGAAGCCGTCGACAAGCTGGCCAAGTCCGTCGGCCTCGACCTCAACAAGTTCCACGCTGACATGAAAAGCCAGGACGTCGCCAACCACATCGCGCGCGTCCTGCAGGAAGGCGCAGACGCGCAGGTCCACGGCACGCCCGGCTTCTTCATCAACGGCAAATCGCTCAGCGGCTTCGACGAAGCCCAGCTCGACAAGCTGCTGAAGGACGCCCGCGCCGCGGTGAAGTCGTAAGGGTCAGATCAACCCTGCCAGCGGGCTCGACGGATCGGCATAGCGCTTCTTGCCCATCCGTCCGGCCAGATAGGCCTCGCGCCCCGCGATCACCGCGTGCTTCATCGCGCGCGCCATCCGCACCGGGTCTTTCGCTTCCGCGATCGCCGTGTTCATCAGCACGCCATCGACGCCCAGCTCCATCGCCAGTGCCGCGTCTGATGCGGTGCCGACGCCCGCATCCACGATCACCGGTACCTTCGATTGCTCGACGATCAGCCGGATGTTCACCGGATTCATGATCCCCAGCCCCGACCCGATCAGCGAGCCCAAAGGCATGATCGCCACGCACCCCGCCTCCTCAAGCTTGCGCGCATAGACCGGATCGTCCGAGCAATAGACCATCACCTGGAAGCCATCCTTGATCAGCGCCCTGGCCGCGATCAACGTCTCTTCCATCTCGGGATACAGCGTCTTCTGGTCGGCCAGCACTTCCAGCTTCACGAGATTCCACCCGCCCGCCTCCCGCGCGAGGCGCAGCGTCCGCACCGCATCGTCCGCGGTAAAGCACCCCGCCGTGTTCGGCAGATAGGTGAACCGCTTCTGGTCGAGATGATCCACCAGCCGTTCCGACCCCTTGTCGGCGACATTCACCCGCCGCAACGCCACGGTCACGATCTCCGCCCCCGCCGCCTCCGCCGCTTCCGCGTTCTGCGCATAGGACTTGTACTTCCCCGTCCCCACAATGAGACGCGAGCTATACGCCTTGCCGGCGATGATGAGGGGGTCGTTCAAGGTCGCAGTCACTTTGATCAGCCTTCCGACGCCATTGCGCCAATGACGCCGAGTTTCTTCCCGCTATGAGTGAGCAACGCAAGCGCCAGTCGAATAATACCCCAGCCAGTTGCGGCCTTGGCGTCCCTCCCATAGCGCTCCTGCCAATCCGCCCCCAGAAGCCGGCACATCAGCTGTTGCTTGGCGTGGTCAGACGACTTGCAGCGGCAGGCCTGAATAAGAAAGTTGTATGCAGCGTCGAGATCATCGTTTGTGAGGTTTCGAGCCGAGAAGCGCTCGCGGTCGAGGGCAAATGTGATGGGCTGGTCGGTCGGATAAAGACACTCCGTCACTGACATCAGTGAATCAGGCGCCCCCTTCAGCAGGCCAACCCGCATCACCCGCCTCCCACAAACTGCACGATCTCGATCCGGTCGCCTTCCGTAAGCCGCGTCACGCCATAGGTCGACTTGGGCACGATCTCCCGGTTGCGCTCCACGGCGATGCCGGTCCGGGGCAGGCCCAGGCTGTCCAGAAAGGCGGCCACGGTGGCCCCCTCCGGCGCGGTCTGGGGCTCCCCGTTGAGAAAGAGATTCATTGATCCGCCTCGGGATTCGCCTATTCCTGTCGCAACGCTTTCGAGCATTTTGCGACCAGTTCTCAGGTCGGGGTCCTGATGAGTTTTCCCATCTACTTCCTGAACGGCCCCAACCTCAACCTTCTGGGGACGCGCGAGCCGCATATCTACGGCAGCCAGACCCTGGCCGACCTCAAAGTCCTCGCCGAAGACGCCGCCGCCCAGCTGGGCCGCACCATCGATTTCCGCCAGTCCAACCACGAAGGCGAGCTGGTCGACTGGGTGCAGGAGGCGCGTCAAAAGGCGCAGGCGCTGATCATCAACGCAGGCGGCTATACCCACACCTCCGTCGCCCTCCACGACGCCCTGAAGACCTTGACCATCCCCGTCGTGGAAGTGCACCTCTCCAACCCCGGGAATCGGGAAGAGTTCAGGCACAAGAGCCTGGTGTCCCCGGCCGCGTCCGGCGTTATCGCCGGCTTCGGCGCCTACGGTTACAGCCTCGCCGTCCAGGCGGCGGCTCACCTTGCAGACCAGAAGAAAGTTTGACGCTCATGGTTGAGAAACCCGGCAAGTTCGACACTGCCCTGATCCGTGAACTCGCGGCGATCCTGCGCGATGCAGACCTCGGCGAGATCGAGATCGAACAGGGCGATATGCGCATCCGCGTCGTGAAGCCGGAAGCCGCCGCCGTCCACATGTCGGCCCCGTCCTACGCCCCCGCGCCCCAGGCCGCGCCCGCCGCTGCTGCGCCTGTCGCCGCCGCGCCCGTGACGAAGGCCTCGCTGCGCGATCATCCCGGCGTCGTGAAATCCCCGATGGTCGGCACCGTCTATCACGCCGCCGAAGCTGGCGCCGCGCCCTTCATCAAGGTCGGCGACACGGTCAAGGAAGGCCAGACGCTGGTCCTCGTCGAAGCCATGAAAACCTTCAACCCGGTTCCCGCCCCGCGCGCGGGCAAGGTCACGCAGATCATCGCCGGCAACGAACAGCCGGTCGAGTTCGGCGAACCGCTCGTCATCATCGAATAGCGTCGGACAGATGTTCGAGAAGATCCTCATTGCGAACCGTGGCGAGATCGCCCTCCGCGTTCTCCGCGCCTGCAAGGAAATGGGCATCCGCACCGTCGCGGTCCATTCCGAAGCCGACCGCAACGCCATGCACGTCCGCCTCGCTGACGAAAGCGTCTGCATCGGTCCCGCCTCCGCCGCGAAATCCTATCTCAACATCCCGGCGATCATCACGGCGGCCGAGATCACCCACGCCGACGCGATCCACCCCGGCTACGGCTTCCTGTCCGAGAACGCGAAGTTCGCGGAGATCGTCGAGAAGCATAACATCACCTTCATCGGCCCCCGCCCGGACCACATCCGGATGATGGGCGACAAGATCACCGCGAAAGATGCGATCAAGGCCGCCGGCGTGCCCGTCGTCCCCGGCTCCGATGGCGGCGTCGATACGCTCGAAGACGCCCGCGCCATCGCCAAGAAGATCGGCTACCCCGTCCTCGTGAAAGCGACGGCCGGCGGCGGCGGACGCGGCATGAAGGTCGCGCGCACGGCCGACGATATCGACGAAGCCTTCCAGACCGCGCGCTCGGAAGCAAAAGCCGCCTTCGGCAATGATGGCGTCTATCTCGAAAAGTATCTCGAAAAGCCGCGTCACATCGAAATCCAGGTCGTCGCCGACAGCCACGGCAACGTCATTCACCTGGGCGAGCGCGATTGCTCGCTCCAGCGCCGCCACCAGAAAGTGTACGAGGAAGCGCCCTCGCCCGCGCTCTCGTCCAAACAGCGCGACGCCATCGGCAAGACCGTCTGCACCGCCATCAAGAAGCTTGGCTATCTCGGCGTCGGCACGATCGAGTTCCTGTACGAGAATGACGAGTTCTATTTCATCGAGATGAACACACGTCTCCAGGTCGAACACCCGGTCACCGAGATGATCACCGGCGTCGATCTCGTGCGCGAGCAGATCATGATCGCCGCAGGCGAAAAACTCTCGCTCACGCAGAAGGACGTCACCTTCTTCGGCCACGCCATCGAATGCCGCATCAACGCGGAGAACCCCGAAACCTTCGCGCCCTCGCCCGGCCTGATCTCGGATTTCCACGCCCCCGGCGGTCTCGGCGTGCGGCTCGATTCCGCCGCCTACTCCGGCTATCGCGTGCCGCCCTATTACGACAGCCTGATCGGCAAGCTCATCGTCCATGCGCCTACGCGCGAAGCCGCGATGATGCGCATGAAGCGCGCGCTGGACGAGATGGTGGTCGGCGGCGTCGAAACCGTCCTGCCACTGCATCGCCGCCTCGTTTCCAACGCAGACATCATGGCCGGCAATTACGACATCCACTGGCTGGAAAACTTCCTGAAAAACACGCCGAAGGAAGAGCTCACGCCAGCTCCCAAGAAGGGCGGAAAGGGCTGACGCCGTGAGCCGCATGTTCGGCCCGAACGAACTGCTGGACTGCTACCGGCGCGGCGTTTTTCCAATGGGCGACAGCCGCGATGATCCGCGGCTCTTTCTCGTTGATCCCGATCTCCGCGGTGTTATCCCACTCGACCGTTTCCACGTATCGCGCAGCCTGGCGAAGGCGATCCGCTCCGATCGCTTCACGGTCCGCACCGACACGGCGTTTGCGGAAGTGATGGAGTATTGCGCCGCTTCCGCGCCCGGCCGCACCAACACCTGGATCAACACGCCGATCTTCAATCTCTACAACGCGCTCCATCGCATGAGCCACGCCCACTCGGTCGAATGCTGGCGGGAAGGCAAGCTGGTCGGCGGCCTCTACGGCGTCAGCCTCAAGGGCGCATTCTTCGGCGAGAGCATGTTCTCGCGCGAGACGGACGCGTCAAAGGTAGCCCTGGCGCATCTCGTCGCGCGCCTGCGTCGGGGCGGCTACACGCTACTGGATACGCAGTTCGTCACGCCGCATCTGCGCCAGTTCGGCATCGAGGAAATCGCACGCGATGATTTCCACGTCCTGCTGGACGCGGCACTCAAGGTCGATGCGGTGTTTCCGGATCCGGGCTATTGCCCGCCGGGCGCCGAAGCGTTGCAGCTGATCACCCAGACATCATAGGTCGGGTGCTCCAGCGCGCTGAGGCCGGGCGAGGAGGCGAACATCCATCCGGTGAACAGCGTGCCGTCCGGGCGAACCAGTTCCGGCGCATGGCCGATCGGCTGCGTCGCCTTCGGCTTGTCCGCCTTGGCGTTCGGCGGCGTCACCGAGCGGATTTCAAGGAAGGCGGCCGATTCCGGCGTGTCTTCCGGCGGCGCCTGATAGCAGGCCCGCACCGTCACCGTCAGGCGGCCGAACTTGATCGTCTCGCCGATCTTGGCGGACAGGTCCGTCGAGTTGCCGGTGATCTTGTCCAGCGCGCGCAGCTTCACGCCGGTGCGCGGTTCAAGCGCCGAGGCGCCTGCCGCAGCCAGCGCCATGGCGGCCGTCGCAAAGGTGATGCGGATCGGGAATTTGAATTTCATCATTGCGGAGCCTCTTGTTCGCTCTCGCCCCCGTCATCCTTGCTTCCACTGCCCGCACTGCTGGCGAACTCGGAAAGCACGGACAGAAGATCCACGCTGCCGCGCGTGAACTCGATGGTTCCGCCCGGCGCGATGTAGTCGAAGCTGCCGCCGACCATCACGCCCAGATAGGCGCCGCCCAGCAGGCCATCCGACATGACCTGCGCGGTCGAGTCATCGGGAATCTCGATGCCGTTGCGAACGGTGAAGCTCACCACGGCCTTGTAGGTTTTCTCGTCCAGCCTGATGTCGGACACGGCGCCAACCTTCACGCCGGCCAGCCGCACATCGCTGCCCACCGCAATCCCGTCGACGCGGTTGAACTTCGCCATGACCGTGTAGCTGTCACGCGGCGCGGCTTCGCTGCGCTGCTGCAGCGAGAAGAACAGGAACGTCCCCGCCACGGCCACGACGACAAAGCCGATCAGGGTCTCGAAGAGGGAGTCACGCATCAGGCTTCCACGCTTCGTAATCGCCGGAACTCTTGGGGCGGTCGCCGCCCTCGGCGAGGCTGCCCTTCGGGCGGTAGGCGTTCACCGTCCCCGTCAGGTTGGGCTGGTGCGGTTTTTCCCAGGACTTCCTGGGCAGCGGAGACTCGGTGGGCGGTTTGTCGAAAGTGTGGTGCATCCAGCCATGCCAGTCGGGCGGCACGCGCGAGCCTTCAGCATAGCCGTTATAGATCACATAGCGCCGCTTCCTGTTGTCCAGGCTGGGCTTGCGCTCCTCGTAATACTTGTTGCCCTGCTCGTCCTTGCCGACGAACCCGGCGCGGCGGCCGATGTCGAAACGGGCGCCAATGGTCGCGCCATTCCACCAGGTGAGCAGGGCCTTGAACATTGCAGCTCCGATTCAACGCCAGAAAAGCCCTCCGGCGCGGCGCGAATATGGCGCCCGCGAAGAGTCTGGTCCAGCGCGGCCTAAAGTCCCGGAGTCGCAGGGTTTTTCAAGATTTTCGCCCCCGGACGGGAGACCAGGCCGGACCAAAGCGGCCCCGTGTCTACTGCGGCGGCGCCCGATGGTGGTAGGCGAATATCCACCGCACCACGAAACCAAGGCCGACGACCATCGACGCGCCCAGGGCAAGAACAGACCCCACCCTCGCGACGTCGAATGGCGCGAACGCCCACAAGCCGGCAAACAGCAGGCCACCCGCCATCATCGACCATCCGGCGGTTCGAAGCACTGACTGTCGCAAGGCGGCAAGTTCCAGCGTCGGAGGCGTCGGCCCGTCCGGGCTTTTCGGTATCCGGTTGGCGACCAGCGCCAGGCCGAGACCGATCAGCACCATGGCGCCGCGCACCGTTGTCTCGAAGTCGATAAGTCCCTGATGCCTGGCAAGCGTCAGCAACAAGGCGCCGACGATCTGCGCCCCTGCAATCACCAGCGCAGCGCGAATGGTCTTCCACATGTTCTGAGAGGACGGCGTGCTCTGAGGGGAAGAAACGTCACTCATCCAGCAGTTCCTTTCCGAACGCGTTTGAGTACGGCTTTTCTCGCGGGTTCCGCTGAAGGCTTTCCGGCCGGGGCGCTGAACAGCCCTGCAAATCCCAGCAGCGCGTCCTCCAGCACAGACAGCTTCAGCTGGTAGGTGATCGTCGTGCCGATCTTGATCGCCTCGATCAGGTCCGCCTCGCGCAGCACCGAGAAATGCGCCGACATGGTCGGCCGCGACACCGGAAAGTGGCAAGACAGCTCCCCGGCCGTCATCGGTTGCTGGCGCAACAGCTCCAGAACCTTCCGGCGGGTGGGATCAGCGAGGGCTTTAAAGACCGCATTCATGGCGTCGATATTTAGCTAAACATCGAAATTCGAGTCAAGGCCGTTTTCAGCGTGCGGAGGCGCGTCGGGTCACTGCGTTGCTCTTGGGGGACCTTTGTTTCGGCTGAAGAATACCGGACGCCGGTTTCGCAATAACGGCCGCCCGCCCGAGGCAGCGACCAAATCGCGTAGGCACAAAATCTTGTGGGCAATCCGGGCTTTGCCCCCCCATTATGTGGCTGATTCGCTGGGGACGCCGCACAAGTCCGTACCTGCGGGGAGTTTGCCATGTCCGAGACCCGGCCCAAGGCCTCAAGCCGCCATCTGGCGCGCGTTCTGGAAACAGGCGCGGCCCTCCTCCGGCTGGAGGACCCCGATGCGCCCCCCGCCCGCCTGCTGAACTCCCACTTTGCGGCGATCCGCACCCTCGCAGGCGAGAGCGAGGCGTCCGACACGGTCTGCGACGCCGTCCGCTCCCGCAAGATCACGCCTATCTCGCCCCTCCTGATGATCGAGAGCTCCGCCGCCACCGCTCTCTCTCCCACGGCCCTCCCCGGCGCGCTGTCGGACGCCGCCGCCCTAGCCTCCGCCCGCGCCGTCGCGACCCAGGCGTTTGTCGCCGTCGCCGACGCGCTGGAGACCCTCACCATCGAGGTCGACGACCAGGGCCGTCCCACCACCTCCGCCCTGATCGACGCCTTCCGCGCCGGCGCTGACGCCGACCTCGTCGAGATCGCCCTCTGCACCCCCGGCGGTCCCCGCGCCGCCGCCATCACGCTTCGCCGCCAGGCCGCAGGCGCCCGCGAACCCGGCCGCCAGACCTTCGCCATCGCCTCATGGGACGGCCTCGCCGCCAACGACATCTCCAGCGCCGTCGAGCGCGTTAGCAAGACCCGCATGGCGGTCGAGATCCGCCTCGGCGATGCCCCCGCCGAGGGTGCAGACGCCGCCCCGGCCATCGCGCTCAACCTCGCGCGCTATGCCATCGGCGGCAAAGCCGACCTCGACGTGATGGCCGCCGATATCCGCGCGCTCGCCACCGTCATCCCTGGCTGCACAATCTACGTCTCCGGCCTCGCCGCCGCCGTCATGTCGCGCGGGCTGGCCTATGACAGCGAGGAAGGCCTCGCCGCCGCCGCCGCCTTCGCCGCTCTCGCGGCCCTTGCCAGCGGCGCGCTCGCCCCTGCAGAAGCGAAGGCTGCGGCTGCGCTGGACGCGCTCTCCGGCCTCACCACAAAATCCGGCGGCGCCAGCCCCATCGTGTCGGACCGCCCATCCTCCGCTTGCTTGCGCTGGCTCGCGGCCGAAAGCTGCGGCGTCGACCCGGTCGACCACCTGCTGCTCCACGAAGACGAACAGTCCCCCGAACTCTCCGCCTGCGTCTCTGCGGCGCTGACCACGGCGGCCTCAACCACCGAAGCGTCCGACGTCCGCCTCCGCATCCTCGGCGCCACCACGCTCGACCAGATCGACGGCCTCGAACGCAACCGCCTCGAATCCCGCGGCCTCTCCGAAGACGCACTCGACCGCATCGAACAGGCGCTGAAGGAAGGCCTCAGTCTCTCTGCCGCCTTCTCGCGCTGGGTCGTCGGCGACGACGTCATCCGCAAGCAGCTCGGCCTCGTCCCCGAGGCCTACGACACCGATGGCGAAGCGCTGCTGCGCGCCCTCGGCATCTCGCCGAAGGAGATCGAGGAAGCCCGCGTCACCGTGCAGGGCCGCCGTCGTCCCGTCTCCAATCCGAAATCGCCGCTCGCCCGCGTCCTCGCCCGCTCAGATAGCGTCACGCCCGAAGCGCGTTGCCGCATCGCGAAGGCCGTCGCGCCTTATCTCTCGCGCCCGCCCGTCGTCACCATCGCCTCCGGCGACCAGCCCGACACCGCGCGCATGATGGTCCACTCCCTCGTTCGCGCCGCGATGGCGCAAGGCCTCGGCCTGCGCATCGAAGCCGGCCGCCCCGTCGTCGACAGCGAACTGCGCAGCCGCATCGCCGAAGCCAAGCGCCGCGCGCGCAACCCGCAGGGCGGCGAAAGTCAGTCGACCACCTTCGTCCGCCCGCCCATGCCGCAGGCTCCGCCGCCGCAGGAAGTGCTGCTGCCGGATCGCCGCCGCTTGCCGGATCGCCGCAAGGGCTACATCCAGAAGGCCAGCGTCGGCGGCCACAAGGTCTACCTCCACACCGGCGAATTCGATGACGGCGAACTCGGCGAGATCTTCATCGACATGCACAAGGAAGGCGCCGCCTTCCGCTCGCTGATGAACAATTTCGCCATCGCGATTTCCATCGGCCTGCAATACGGCGTGCCGCTGGAAGAGTTCGTTGATGCGTTCGTCTTCACGCGCTTCGATCCGTCAGGCGAAGTCACCGGTAACGACTCGATCCGCCGCGCCACCTCGATCCTCGACTACATCTTCCGCGAACTCGCCGTGTCCTATCTCGGCCGCGAAGATCTCGCGGAAGTCGACAACGTCTCGGCCGATGGTCTCGGCGGCGGCGAGCATGAGGGCGTCGAACCGGTCCGCCCCGAACAGCTCATCTCGCGCGGCTTCAGCCGCGGCGTGATGCCGGACAACATCGTCTCCTTCCAGGCTCGCCGCGAAGCCGCCCGCGCCGAACAGGTCGACGCCCCGCCGCTCACCCCGCAACGCAGCCCGGAATACCTCTCCGACGCCTGCCCCAGCTGCGGCCACTTCACTTTGCGCGCCGACGATGGCGTCGCGCTGTGCGACGCTTGCGGCTCAACGGTGCAGACGGCTTAGACCCGGTCGGATAACTCCGCCCGAAGTGACGCCCACCCACCTCCGCCCGAGGGCGTCGAATGCATCTCGCACACGGAGTTCGACGCCCGGACCTGTTCGATTACGCGGGCATCCCCGACTATCGGGACTTGTGGGACCCGGAGTGATCCGCCCCACCGGCACGCAATCGCACGCCTTGCCGCACCCACTTCCCGCTATCGCGAACCATTCCTATGTTGGCTCCAACACGATGCGCTGCAGCAGCGCCCTCAAGATACGGGAGTTTCCCATGATCGACGTTCGGCCGTTCTCAAGCCTGGGAGGCGCCAACCATGGTTGGCTGGACGCCCACCACCACTTTTCGTTCGCCGACTACTACAATCCCAAACGGATGAGCTGGGGCAGGCTGCGCGTCTGGAACGACGACGTCATCGCCCCGAAATCCGGCTTCCCGCCTCACCCGCACCGCGACATGGAAATCATCACCTATGTCCGCACCGGCGCCATCACCCATGAAGACTCCATGGGCAACAAGGGGCGCACGGCTGCGGGCGACGTGCAGGTGATGTCGGCCGGCTCGGGCGTGCGCCACGCCGAATACAATCTCGAAGACGAAGCGACGACGTTGTTCCAGATCTGGATCGAACCCGATCGTTCGGGCGGCGCGCCGGGCTGGGGCGCCAAGCAGTTTCCAAAATCGGATCGCACCGGCCAGTGGTCGGTCCTCGCTTCCGGCAAGGACGATGAGGGCGCGCTGAAGATCCGCGCCGACGCCCGCGTGCTCGGCGCGACGCTCGATGCCGAGCAGGAACTCGCCTACACGCCCGATCCCGCGCGCCACATCTATCTGACGCTGGCGACCGGCGTCGTCGAAGTGAACGGCGTGCGTCTCAGCGCCCGCGATGGCGTCGCCATCACGGCCGAGCCCAACATCGTCATCAAGGCGATCGAAGGCCCTGCCGAGATCGTCGTCACCGATACGCTCTAGAACCTGCTGATCGTTTCGGTCGCACGCTGCAACATGAACACTCTAGGCATGTTGCAGTGTGCTGACCCGCGCTAACCTGTTTGCGATCTCTCAACACCGGACCGTCAGGTTCGGTTCGGTCGCAGCCCCTCCCAATGGACGGGCCAACAGGGTAGGTCGCTTTCCATGAAGATCATTCTTGCCAGCCTCATCGCCTGCGCCAGCCTCTCCGGCTGCATTGTTGCTGGCGCCGCAGGGGCGGTCGTGGGCGCCACGGGCGCGGTCGTCGGCGGCACTGTAGACCTGGTAACCACCAGCCAGGCCGAGAAGGACCGCAAGGACGCCAAGGAATACCGCAAGCAAAACAAGGCGAAAAATGCCAAGGATTGATCGCGAAAACCCCTTCAAATCCCGCCCCGTTCATCCCACCTTCATGTTAGGTTTGCGTAAGCTTTGGCATTGGCCGGACCGGCCTTTTGTACATTGCCCGCCCGATTCAGAAGGAGAAGCCCATGCGCTTCACTCTCGCCGTGCTTGCAGCCCTCGCCCTCGCCGGCGCCGCGCCCGCCTCGGCCCTCACGGTTGAAACCAGCGTGTCCGCCGAATTCCAGACCAAGCTGGAAAAGGACTACGGCCTCCGCGAACGCGAAGTTCTTGTCGAAGCCCTCACCCGCAAGGTCGAGGTCGTGCTGACCAAGAAAGGCGTGGTCGCTGACCGCGTCGTCGTCACCCTCGAGGACGCCAAGCCCAACCGTCCCACCTTCCAGCAAGTCTCTGATCGCCCCGGGCTCGATCCCATCCGCAGCATCAGCATCGGCGGCGCGCACATCACCGGCATCGCCTACGACGCTTCGGGCAAGGAAATCGGCAAGGCCGATCTCGACTGGTACGAATCCGATCTGACCAACGCGATCGGCAGCACGACGTGGAGCGACGCCCGTTGGACGTTCGACCGCTTCGCCAACAAGTTGGCCAACAGCATCAGCGGCTAGGTTCACGTTCGAAACCTGAATGCGAGAGAGGCGGCTTCGGCCGCCTTTCTTTTTGGCGCTCAGGGAATGCCGGTCATCTTGTGCGTCTGCAGGCTCAATCGCCATTGCGGATGCGCCAGGCAGTAAGCAATCGCCGCATCCTGCGCCGCCTGGCGGTCCGGCCCATCCATCGGCTGCAGGAAGAAGTTGCGGAAAGCGAGATGCGCAAATCTCTCCGGTTGCGCTTCGGCCTGCGGATAGACCAGCTTCAGCTCATCGCCCGACACCTGCTTCAGTTCGGATGCGGCTTTTGGGCTGACGCAAATCCAGTCCAGTGACGCTGGCGCTGCAATCGTTCCGTTGGTCTCGACGCCCACTTCAAAGCCGCGCGTGTGAAACGCTTCGATCAGCATCTCGTCCAGTTGCAGCAAGGGCTCGCCGCCGGTGCAGACAACATAGCGCCGACCCTTCTCGCCAACCCACATCGCCGCCACATGATCGACCAGCTTGTCGGCGTCCGCGAACTTCCCGCCGCCCGGTCCGTTCACGCCGACAAAATCCGTATCGCAGAAGGTGCACACCGCACTGGCGCGATCGCGCTCCAGCCCGCTCCACAGATTGCATCCGGCAAACCGCAGGAACACCGCCGCCCGCCCCGTTTGCGCGCCTTCGCCCTGGAGCGTGTAATAGGCTTCTTTCACCGAATAGGTCATGGCGCGCCTGAAGCCCGCCATTTGTCCCAACCACTCGCGCGCAGTTCACACGCCGGACACGTCCCGCAACCATAGCCCCAGTCATGCTGATACGTGCGGTCGCCGAGATAGCAGGTGTGTGTCTGCTCCACCGTGATGTCGATCAGCTTCTGCCCGCCCAGCTGATGCGCCAGCGCCCAGGTCTGCGCCTTGTCGAGAGACATCAGTGGCGTCTCAACCGGCGTTGCGCGCTCAAGTCCCAGCGTCAGCGCCTGCGCCATCGCGTCCAGTGTGGAGCGTCGGCAGTCGGGGTAGCCCGAGTAATCCGTCTCGCACATGCCACCGACCAGGCTCTCGAGTCCGCGCCGGTAAGCCAGCGCGCCAGCGAAAGAGAGGAAGACAAGATTGCGCCCCGGCACAAACGTCGACGGCAGACCGGATGCTTCAAAGTCGATGGCCCGGTCGCGCGTCAGCGCTGTGTCCGACACTTCGCCCAGCACGCCAAGATCCAGCATGTGATCCGGACCAAGCCGGTCCGCCCACTCCGGAAATGACTCACGGATGCTCTTGATCACACGACCCCGGCACTCCAACTCGACGCTGTGACGCTGCCGGTAGTCGAAGCCGACTGTTTCCACCCGCTCATGGCGCGCCAGCGCCCACGCCAGACAGGCAGTGGAATCCTGGCCGCCGGAAAACAGCACGAGTGCGGAGGTGGGTTCAGTCATCGCAAACTCGATGGGTCGCCCGACGCCGCCGGTCAAGACTGATCCCGCTCCGCGACGCCACGGCGCCGCCGCTGCCCCGCTTCCAGGCTGTTGTTCCACTCCATCAGAAACTTCCATGCGCCCCTATGCAACCGGTGGTTGTGTGCCCTAGTTTCGTTGACGCAACTTCCGGTTGCGGGGCAATCCGGCGGCCGGATCGGGGGAGAACGCGCCATGATTCACGCCGTCACAGCCGCCAACCAGCACCTCTACGGCCGCCAGCTCGACCAGATGTTCCGCATGCGCCACGCCTTCTACATCGAAGGCCATGCCTGGGCGGGGCTGACAGGGAAAGACGGCCGCGAAACCGACGAGTTCGACGACGGCGACGTCGTCTACCTGATGAGTGTCGATCCCTGGGGCGAAGTCGCAGCCTCGGTCCGGCTGAACCCAACGGCCGGCCCCACCCTGCTGAAGAAGTTCGAAAGCTGGTCCGACGAAGCGCTGCCAGCTGGCGATTGGTGCTGGGACATCTCGCGCTGGATCGCCCAACCGAAACACCGACGCTCCGACAATCCGCGCTGGCCCAGCAATCACCAGCGCGAGCTGATGGTCGGTATTCTGGAATTCTGCCTCACCCGCGGAATCACGCATCTGTCGATGCTCGCCGAACTGAGGCTCGCGGAGCGGATCCAGTCCTATGGCTGGCCGCTGCGCTTCCTCGGCGCACCGCGCGAGTACGAAGGCGGCAAAGGCACGGCTGTCGCCGCCGAAATCGAAGTCGGCCTGCATGTTCTCGCGCTGACACGGCAGAAGACCGGCGTGTTTCGCGACATGCTGGTCGAACTTGATCCTGCCAAGCTGCCGCCGCCCACGGCCACGAGCGCGAAGCCGTCCCCTGCTCTGAGCGACGCGCTGGACGCGATCGGCGCCTCACGCTTGCGGCGCCTGATCCACGCACTTTCTGCGGAGCTTTCAGTCGCGCCAACGGATGAACCGCCTCGCGCTATCGAAATGCTTGGCGCTCTCAACCGCCTGCTTGAGACGGTCGGCGCCGGCATCGAGGATGACGGCCAGAACGCGGCGCAACCCACGCCGTTTGCCGCCGCCTCAAACGAAACAGCCCGGCCTTTCGGCCGGGCTGCTGGTTAGTTTGCGTCGATCAGGTCGGCTTACTTGCCGATCGTGATCTTCACTTCGGCGCGGCGGTTCAGAGGTTCGCGAACCCCATCAGCCGTCGGTTTCGCCTGGTTTTTCTCGCCCGAAGCTTCGGTCGAGATGGCCGAAGCGGCCAGACCACCGGACACGAGCGCCTGTTTCACAGTGTCAGCGCGACGAGCCGAGAGCTTGTCGTTGTAGGCCGCGCCACCCGAGGAGTCGGTGTAGCCGGCGACCGTGCTGAGCGTGACCGAGCAACCACCGGTCCGGGCGCGCGACAGCGCCTGGCTGATGATTTCCTGGTTGTTCGCCGTGAGGTCGGAACGATCCCACTCGAAGTACACCGTGAACGGCTCAGGTTGCGACGCGCAGGTCTCAACTTGGGTGTTGGTGTTCACCGGGGGGGGAGGCGGCGGGGGCGGCGGAGGGGGCGGCGGCGGAGGCGGAGGCGGAGGGGGCGGCGGCGGCGGCGGGGGAGCCGGAGGAGCCGCGAACTGCCAACGTAGGCCGGCCGAGACGACGTGCTCGTTGTAGGAGCCCGTGTACGGACCATCGACGCCAGCGAATTCGAGATCGTCGACGTTGAGGTACGAGTAGCCGATGTCAGCCGTCAGGCGCTCGGACATCTTGATGCCGAAGCCGGCCACTGCGTGCAGCGCCAGTTTCGTGTCGTTGGAGTCGAAGCCGTTGGCCGAGTTGCCAGCGAGATAGAGCGACGAAGCGCGAGAATCCACGCGAGCCGCGCCGGCGCCGATACCGATGTAGGGCTGCACGGAGCCGTCCTTGTTGAAGTCCTTGATCAGGTCAACGAGCAGCGTGGTGACGCGCGTGGAGCCCGAACCATCGGGACCAACGCGGCCGAGCGGCTTGATGCCCTGGAAGGCGTCAGCAACGTCGAGTTCGACGTTGCGGTAGGTGACGCCGCCTTCAACGCGGATACCGTTCTTGTAACCGTAGCCGAGGCCGAGCCCGAGAACGGGGTCGACTTGCAGGCTGGCGCGATCATCGAGCGAGCCGTTAATGTTGGCGGGTGCGTCAATATCCTGGAGGCCGTCAACGACAGCGCCGAGTTTCGCCGTGCCGTACCAGCCGGTTTGCGCATGCGCGACTGCGCCTGCGGTTACCATGCTGGCGGCCGCCGTGGCGCACAAAAGTGCTCTTTTCATACAGATCCCCTGTCAAAAGGTGTACCCCGGCGCGGGAGTAATTGCGCCATCTTCCGAACGCGGCCGAACCGCATTTCGATCCCGGAGTTACACGGTTTTTTTTTCAATGGCGATACGGGGCAACGGCTGAACACAGCAAAGTCGAACTTTTTTGTCCCCGCAGGGCCTTCCAGCAACAGGATTTCCGGTACGTAATGTAATGAAGCGCTCAACCTGCGCGGCAGGAGGCTTCTTCTGCCCGCTTGCGCACGCTTGCTGATTCGACGGACGCCCGGCCGACACGATTCCCCCAATTCGATTTCTGCTAA
>Ga0075163_10004000_pt1 | contig 19807 bp, 15 predicted proteins | sample JI1023141ADNA_FD_71478 | JGI IMG/M metagenome (GOLD analysis project Ga0075163, IMG submission 71478) | Wastewater effluent complex algal communities from Wisconsin, to seasonally profile nutrient transformation and Carbon sequestration -... | ecosystem: Engineered > WWTP > Effluent > Algae...
ATTTCACCGCCGCCCCGTAAACGCAAATCTTCTTCCGCGATAAGAAATCCATCATTTGTTTCGCGCATAATTTTTAACCGCGCACGAGCCATTTCACCTGCCTTAGCATCATAAAGCAAAAGACATGTTGAAGCTTGGTCGCTTCGACCGATACGCCCCCGAAGTTGATGAAGTTGCGCTAGGCCAAATCTATCGGCGTGCTCAATAACCATAATGGTTGCTTCAGGCACGTCAACGCCCACTTCGATTACCGTAGTTGCAACAAGAATAGAAAGATTGCCAGCACGGAAGGCCGTCATGATTTTTTCTTTTTCGGCGTGTTTCATTCGCCCATGGACAAGACCGACTTTATTGCCAAAAATTCCTGTTAAATGATGATAGCGATCTTCCGCAGCCGCCAAATCGACAAGCTCCGATTCTTCCACAAGAGGGCAAACCCAATAGATTCTAGTTTTTGTAGAAACCGCGCGATGCAAGGCCTCGATTACTTCTTGCATTCGATCTAAGGGAACGGCGCGGGTATTGATGGGTTTCCGACCGGCAGGTTTTTCTAAAAGTCGCGACACATCCATGTCGCCATAACTTGCCAAAAGAAGAGTACGTGGGATAGGGGTGGCCGTCATTACTAGGGTATGAACGCTGCTTCCTTTATTGCGTAAGATCAAACGTTGGTGAACGCCAAAACGATGCTGTTCATCAATGACAGCAAATCCTAAATCTTTAAAAGAAACGCCATCTTGAACAAGGGCATGTGTGCCAATGATAATATCAATGTTACCCGCCGCAAGTTCTGCTAGCAAACGGTCTCTGGTTTTACCTTTGTCGCGTCCGGTTAAAATATTAATTTTTACGCCAATAGCGTTGGCCAGCGGTTCCAAAGTTTGAAAATGCTGCCGCGCCAAAAGTTCTGTTGGTGCCATGAGAGCGGCTTGAGTTCCGGCCTCGACCGCCGCAAACATAGCAAAAGCCGCGACGGCAGTTTTGCCACTGCCAACATCGCCTTGTAGAAGGCGCAACATGCGAGTTCCACTTGCCATGTCACCGAGGATATCAGCGATAGCTTTCTCTTGGCTCATAGTCAGTTTAAATGGCAAAGCGGCAATAGCTTTTGTGCGGAGATGGCCTTGATCTTTTAAGGCCCGACTGGATACTTTTACTTGATGAATTCGCATAAGGCGAAGGGCGAGCTGACTTGCAAGAAGCTCGTCATATGCGAGCCGTTGCCGGGCTTTCGTTGTTGGTAAAAGATCTGCATCAGATTGCGGAGCATGTATTGTTGTTAGAGCTTCACGCCAAGCTGGCCAGTGGCGCTCATGTACCAAACCTTTATTTAGCCATTCTTCAGGTTGCGGAAGAAGATTAATGGCGCCCTGAACTCCTTTTAACATAACCTTGGAAGATAATCCGGCCGTTAAAGGGTAGATCGGTTCAACTGTTTTTAGGCTTTCAAGCTCGGCTGCGGGCAAGATACGATCGGGGTGCGTCATTTGAAGGCGATCATTATAGATCTCTACCTGACCGCTAATGGCTTTTTCCGAGCCCACAGGAAGAGATTTTTGCAACCAGTCTTTTTGTGCATGAAAAAAGACCAATGTAATCTCGCCGGTATCGTCTTCGCAGAGTATTCGATAAGGCTGACGCGGCGTTGCTCCTGGTTTATGCTCGAGAATCTTGACGCAAAGTGTGACAACTCTTCCTGGGGGAGCTTGAGCAAGGGAAGGTGAGAAGCGACGATCGATAATGCTATTCGGGATATGGAAAATTAGATCAACAATCCTCGGCCCAGCGATTTTCTCGATGAGTTGTGCCAGTTTTTCCCCTATGCCTTTGAGTTCTGTAAGAGGAGAAAAAAGTTTGTTGAGAATTGCTGGTCGGGTGCTCATACGGGTTATGCTTGGAAATCCGGACTATTCTGCCTATATCATAGGCAAAGTATTTTACGACAGAAGCCTCTATGACTGATCCTTACCAATTTCAACGTAAACGCCTGATCTTTCGCGCAAACCATCGGGGCACAAAGGAAACCGATTTGTTGCTCGGACGATTCGCTGAACGTTATGTTCCTCAGTTTACCGTCGAACAGCTGCAACAGTTTGATCATCTCCTAACCTTAGGTGACCCAGACATCTATGATTGGGCGACAGGGCAAATTCCTGTTCCACCCGAGTATAATACATCAGTTATGAAACTCTTAATGTCTTTCCGGCTCGTAAACCATTGAAGAAATTAGATTTTCCCTTGACTGCTCCCGGTCGCCACAGCCTGAGTGGCGTCCCTGAAGGCTATGATGCCGCTATATTAGCCGATTTAGCCAAATCGTCTTCAACGGGCGTACTTCACATTGCGCGCGATGATGCGCGTATGACCCATTTGGTCGAAGCATTGGGTTTTTTTGCACCCGATCTATCGATTGTGACAATTCCAGCGTGGGACTGTCTTCCCTATGATCGAGTATCGCCGAATGCCACGATTGTCGCCCGCCGAATGGATGGTTTAGCACAGCTAACCCAGACCAAAATGGGGGCAGGGCGTATTGTCGTAACAACTGTGGCCGCGATACTTCAGCGCTTTCCACCACCTTCGGTAATTGCTGCGGCTCGTTTTACGGTGAAGGTTGGTCAGAGTGTAAATTTACCAGCCTTACAGAGTTTTCTTGAACACAATGGCTATCGACGCACTGGTACAGTACGCGAGCCAGGGGAATATGCTTTAAGAGGCGGGATTATAGATATTTTCCCTGCAGGCCACGAAGAGCCGTCACGATTAGACCTGTTTGGCGACAATCTAGAGCGTATTCGTCTATTTGATCCTCTTAGTCAGCGAAGCGGAGATGAACGCCAAATCCTGCATTTGCTTCCGGCGAGCGAATTATTTCTGGATGATAAGTCTGTCCAAAAATTTCGCGAAGGATACCGAAGACTTTTTGGCGCCGTACTAAAGGAGGATCCTTTATACGAAGCTGTTAGTGCTGGTCAGCGATACCCAGGTGTTGAGCATTGGTTACCTTTGTTCTACGGAGGACAGTTGGCGACCTTGATCGATTATTTACCGCAAGCAACGATCAGTATCGATTATCAAGGGGAAGACGCGTTAACGGCAAGGTTAGATCTAATTCAGGAGCATTACACGGCGCGCCGAATAATTTTGGAGGGAAAAGTAAATGACGGTATTACCTATAAACCTCTACCGCCCGCGATGCTGTATCCGGAGCCATCTGAGGTTGAAGCATGGTGGCAGGATCACTCCTTATTTTCTCTGACACCGTTTTCTGGGCCAGGCGAACTTAATGCTGATGCAAAAGTCGGTCGGAATTTTGCTGATGCACGATCTCGTCAAGATCTTTCCTTATTTGACTCTGTTGTGAGTTACATTCGTCTCGAACAAGAGCTGGGTCGGCGGGTGCTTGTTGTTTCGTACAGTGCAGGATCACGTGATCGTTTAACCGGATTGCTCCGGGATCATGGCTTAGCCGAGCTTCAGCCCGTCAGTAATTGGCAAGATTTTTTGGAGGCTCCATCAAAAACTGTAGGCATCGCTGTGCTCGGGGTCGAGCAGGGATTTATAACCCCCCAAGCCACGGTCATCAGCGAAGAGGATATTCTGGGTGACCGTCTGGCGACGACGGCACGCCGTAAAAAACGTGCAGACCGGATCATTACCGAAGCGGGTAATTTGGCTGAAGGTGACCTTGTTGTTCACGAAGATCATGGCATCGGGCGCTATGACGGACTAGAGACATTGAACGTAGGCGGGGCGGCGCACGATTGTTTGCGGCTTTCTTACGCCGGCAATGACCGTCTTTATGTTCCCGTAGAAAACATCGATATCTTATCACGGTTTGGCTCAGAAGAATCCGGAGCGCAGCTCGACCGGTTAGGTCATGGGGGTTGGCAAGCAAGAAAAGCTAAGGTCAAAGAGCGTATTCGTGAAATTGCCGGTGAATTATTGAAAATTGCTGCAGAACGGCATTTGCGGCCGGCTGATCGGTTAAACCCCGACGAAAGTTTGTATGCAGAATTTAGCGCGCGGTTTGCCTTCTCCGAGACCGAAGATCAGCAGCGCGCTATTGATGATGCATTAAAGGACTTATCGGCCGGCCGGCCGATGGACCGTCTTGTGTGCGGTGATGTTGGCTTTGGCAAAACGGAAGTTGCTTTACGCGCGGCCTTTGTTACGGCTTTAAGTGGCAAGCAGGTTGCTGTCGTCGTACCTACGACTCTTCTGGCGCGACAACATTACAAAGGCTTCGTCGATCGGTTTTCGAGTTTCCCGATACGGATTGGTCAATTGTCTAGACTTGTGGCTGGTAAGGCGGCCACGGAAGTAAAACGCGGCTTGGCTGAAGGATCCATCGACATCGTTATTGGAACTCATGCCTTATTAGCTAAATCAATATCTTTTAAGAATTTAGGTTTGGTTATCGTCGATGAAGAGCAGCATTTCGGCGTAACGCAAAAAGAGCGGCTAAAGCAATTACGGTCGGAAGTTCATGTATTAACTTTAACTGCAACTCCTATTCCTAGAACCCTGCAGCTTGCGCTTACCGGAGTACGAGAGTTGTCGATTATTGCCACGCCGCCCGTTGATCGCTTGGCGGTACGGACCTTCGTTATGCCGTATGATCCAATGATTTTGCGCGAAGCCGTGATGAGAGAGCATTTTCGCGGCGGCCAAAGCTTTTTTGTATGCCCTCGTATTGAAGATTTGGATGACCTACGTGAACGGCTTAAGACATTGGCGCCGGAACTGAAGGTCGGTGTGGCCCATGGACAAATGCCTGTAACACAACTGGAAGATACGATCAGCGCCTTTTATGAAGGCAAGTTTAATATACTTCTTTCTACTAATATCGTAGAGAGCGGATTAGATATTCCAACCGCCAACACAATGATCATCCATCGCGCAGATATGTTTGGGTTAGCGCAACTCTATCAGTTGCGTGGTCGGATCGGTCGTTCAAAGGTTCGCGCATATGCTTATTTGCTTTTACCGGAAGATAAACCTTTAACCAAAGCAGCACAAAAGCGCCTAGAAGTAATGCAGACCCTGGATAATTTAGGCGCAGGATTCCAACTGGCAAGTCACGACTTGGATATTCGCGGGGCCGGTAACCTTTTAGGTGATGAGCAGTCTGGACATATTAAAGAAGTCGGCATCGAGCTTTATCAGCAAATGTTGGAAGAGGCTGTGACCTTTGCTAAAGCCGGACTCACAAAAGCTGCAGCTGCAGAGGCGACATCCTGGACACCGCAAATTGCCTTAGGAACGGCAGTATTAATACCTGAGACCTATGTGCAGGATCTAGATGTTAGGCTTGGCCTTTATCGCAGGATTGCTCAGTTGGTTGATCGATCCGAAATTGAAGCCTTTGCCGCTGAGTTGATTGATCGTTTCGGTCAGCTACCAGATGAAGTGGAGAATCTACTCGAAACAATTGCGATCAAAAAACTTTGCAAAGAAGCAGGGATTGAAAAATTGGATGCAGGACCGAAAGGAGCCGTAATCACTTTCCGAAATAATAAATTTGCTAATCCACATGGTCTAGTTGCACTTATTTCAAAACAATCTGGTGTTCTTAAAGTAAGGCCAGACCAAAAGCTGGTTTATATGCGTGAGTTCTCACATCCCCGCGCACGGCTAAAAGGCGTACAGGAATTACTCTTAACCTTAACTGAACTTGTTTATAAAAAAGCGTAGTCAGGTGGTTTGAAGAATGAGCGCATCAAATAGGGGATTAAAGGCTTCGGGCTCTTGTGCACCCATCAAGGCAAAACTGCCATTAAAGATAAAGCAGGGAACGCCCGAAACGCCTATGTGACGTGCCAGGAGATCTTCGGCCAGAATTTCTTGAACGTCGCGACCATCTTCAAGATATTTTTTAATGTCACGTTTATTAAAGCCTACCATCGCCCCAATTTCGACCAGCTCAGTGATATCTCCGATATCTCGGCCTTCGATAAAATACCCGGTAAATAAAGCATCTATAAGAGCGTCGCGACGGTCAAAGTCTGCTTCTGTTTGAAGGTTTTTTTGAGCAAATTGAATTAAAAGGTGAGCTGGAAGAGTGTTAGGCGTGCGTTTAATTTTATCAAAAGCAAAATGAATGCCAACAATCTCACCGGTACGGATAATATCAGATTGCTGTTTTGAGGCACGATGAGTATCGCCGAATTTTGCCAATAAATAAGTATTACGATCCATGCCTAACTCAGGCATGTCCGGGTTTAGCTGAAACGGGCGCCAAAAAGTTGTCGCTTTTATATCGAGACGTGCTTGGAGAGCCTGACTTAAACGTCGTCGGCCGATGAAGCACCAGGGACATATGGGGTCACTAAAGATGTCAATTTGAATAGCGGTTGTTTGCATGTAGTGATTCTATGGAAAAGGGGTTAGCCGTAAAGTTCTTAGCCTAAAGATCTTTCTTGGACATTATCGGCGTTTCTTGCTTATACCTATGCGGTCTTTGATTTAAGGAATCTTAGTAAGTGCATCAATTATTGCAAGATCGTTTAGCGTTATGGATTACCAAAGCCGCACAGGCTAATTCAATTCATATCAAAAATATTAAACGCATGAGCGGCGGTGCAATTCAGGAAAACTGGCTTATTCAACTTGTGGTAAAAGGCGGTCCTTATTCGGGGGCATGGGATGCAGTAGTCCGTACCGATGCGTCATCGACTATTGCTTTCAGCCACGACCGTGCTAACGAGTTTGCAATTTTGAAAACAGTGCATCATGCCGGCCTGATGGTACCTATGCCGCTTTGGCTTTGCTCTGATTTGTCCATTTTGGGCAAACCGTTCTACATTATGAAATGTGCCTCTGGAAGTGCGGATCCGCATTCCATGGTCAGAGGCGAGATAAGCCCCGATCTTGATCGCATTGTTATTCAATTGGGCCACCAGCTTGCCCAACTTCATCAAATTCAGCTGCCGCAAACTGATCTTCCGTTTCTGACGGTTCCTAAGCAACCGGCTCTAGATCTTTGCCAATTGTATCGTGCTTCATTGGATTTGGTACAAATACCACCTCGTCCTATTTTAGAGTGGTCGCTTCATTGGTTAGAAACGCATGCACCGGCTTCGGATAGAGTAGTTCTTATCCATCGGGACTTTCGCACCGGAAATTTCCTTGCAGACAAAGAAGGTTTGACGGCGATTCTAGATTGGGAATTTGCAGCGTGGGGTGACCCATATGAAGATTTAGGTTGGTTTTTGTGTAAAAGCTGGCGATTTGGTCGACCAGATCGCGCAGCTGGGGGATTAGCTGCAGGAGATGTTTTTATCAGAGCCTACGAAGACGCCGCAAAAATAGCCTTAGACTCTCACCTCCTTAATTACTGGAAAGTTATGGCTTTGATGCGATGGTCAGTCATCGCGATCTTGCAAGGGGAAAGACATTGGTCAGGCAAAGAGGCTTCTCTTGAGCTTGTTATTACTGCGCGACGGTTGGCCGAGGCTGAGGCTGATCTCCTGAACCTATTGAAAAATATAGATAAAAAATTAAATTGATACTATCAAAGCTGGTTTTTATCTTGATTTTTATTTTGTTACTGCAACGTTGTTGACGCGTTTCAGTAGGCAGAGCATCCTACCTTTGAGCGGCCGCGATTTTTATCGCAATTATGCAAAACCGAAACCAAGGCCGGCGGGTATTCGGTAAATGGGGGATAACAAGTGTTTCAGCGCAAATTTGCATTACTAACAGTAGCATTAACTGCGGCACTCGCCGTATCTGTAGCTGCTGAGGCTAAGTCTTTACGTCTGTTAACCTGGGGAGGCTATGCTCCCAAGGATGTCATTGAAGATTTTAAAAAAGAAACCGGCATTGATGTTGAAGTTACTCTTTCTAACAATGAAGAGATGATTTCCAAGCTTCGTGCGACGGGTGGGGGCGGATTTGATCTGGCTCAGCCGAGCCAAGATCGTATTACCGGTCCTCAAGAACAATTCAAAATTTATAAGCCTATCGATATGTCGAAGGTTGATACTGCAAAGTTTATTCCTTCGATGTTGGAAGCGACAAAGAAAAATACAACAGTTGGCGGAAAAGTATACGGTTTACCGCATATTTGGGGCACAGACGGCCTTGTCATCGACACGGATAAAGCAAAAGGCGTTGCTGATTTTACGGACCTTTGCAAAGCAGAATACGCAGGCAAGGTTAGCTATCGGCTTAAACGGCCAACTTTAATTGGTTTTGCTTTTGCGATGGGCCAAGATCCTTTCAAGGCTTACAGCGATCCCAAGGCTTATGAAGCCCTTATGACAAAAGTTGGCGATGCGTTAATCGCCTGCAAAAAGAACGTTAAGGTCTATTGGGAAGGCAATGACAATTTGCTCGGTCTTGTGCGGTCGGGTGAAGTTGTTGCAGCAATGGCTTGGGACACAGGCGGCTGGAAGCTTAATAGCGAAAATCCAAAGATTGCTTACATTGCACCAAAGTCGGGCGCATTGGGGTGGGTTGACACCTTCGCCATTCCTGCCGGCGGTGAAAATGATGAAGCTGCTTATAAATGGATCAATTTCGTTATGCGTCCCGATATTGCTGCGCGACTGATCGATTCCGCAGGCAATTTCACTGCGTCACAAGGATCGGCTGAAAAAATTCAGGGCAAATTGAAAGAGCAATTTGCTGCATCTTTTCCAAAGGAAGTTATGGATAAGATCAATTGGTATCCACCGATCCCAGCTGGCCTAGAGGTTATTGAGGGTAAGGTCCTCGACCGAGTTAAGGCAGCTAATTAATGGACTTGCAGTCGCGTCGCTTACGTGGCGCGACTGCATCCTTTAATCATCTGCTAGCGAGGTGAAGCCATGGCGGCGCCGGATCTTAATGTCGTTGATCTTAGCAAGTCCTATGAGGGAATAACCGCAGTAGATCGGGTTTCCTTTACCGTCCCGAGTGGATCTTTTTTTTCCATTCTCGGACCATCAGGTTGTGGCAAGACAACTTTACTACGAATGTTAGCGGGCTTCATAAGTCCGGATAGTGGCGATATTCGTATCGGTGGCCAATCTGTTTTGGGTCTACCGCCTAACCGCCGACCGATTAATATGGTGTTCCAACACCTAGCTCTATTTCCTAACATGACAGTCGCGGAAAACGTCGCTTATGGTTTACGGCGACGGGGTGTGTCTAAGGCTGAGATCGAACAGCGTGTTCAGAAAATGCTCAATAGGGTTAGCTTACCAGATGCTGGCCCCAAGCGTATCGACCAGCTTTCTGGCGGTCAAAAACAACGAATTGCTATCGCGCGGTGTCTTGTTCTAGAGCCAGCACTTCTGCTTTTGGATGAGCCTTTGGGCGCTTTGGATCTTAAGCTTCGCGAACACATGAAGGTTGAGTTGAAGCTGCTCCAAGCTGAAATTGGAACAACTTTTGTCTATATCACTCATGATCAATCGGAAGCCTTGGTCATGTCTGATCGCGTGGCGGTCATGAATAAAGGACGCCTCGAGCAGGTAGGTACACCTCAAGAGCTCTACTACAATCCAGAAACGCCTTTTGTGGCAAGTTTTGTCGGGGTGAGTAATCGTTTTGCATGCCAGGTTCTTGGCCAAAACAATGGAGAAGTCGCACTCAAAACGCGGGAAGGATTAACTGTCTATGCCGCGGCTCAAAAAAATGGTTCCGCTGTATCTGGAACTGCATCTGTTTTTGTTCGGCCCGAAGCAGTTTTAATTACGCGCGACCGGGCATCAGTAGCCGCGTTGCGAAATCAAGCGGAAGCAAAGGTAACTAATATCCTTTTTGACGGCGCCAATAGCAGTGCCATTCTTGAAGTCACAGCTGATGTTAGTCTAACCGTTGCCTTACCTCAGGATGGCCGCATGTCATTATTGAAGGTAGGAGAAACTGTTCATGTGGGCTGGCGTTCCGATGCCACACTTTGTTTTGCAGAGACGATTTCGGCATGATCCAAGCCATGAACCCAGCAACGCCCGGAGGGAAGCTAACCTTTTGGTTGCTTTTTGCACCGGCTATGTTGTGGCTTATTGCTCTTATTATTGCGCCGCATCTTCAACTTTTTGCCATCTCATTTCGCGAGCCGTCAGCCGGTGGACAAACAAGTCTTGGCCTAAATAATTACAGCGAATTTTTTATCGAACCCCTTTATTGGCGGACGTTTGCTCGAACAGCAATTATGTCGATTGTAACAACCATCTTAACAGCAGTGATTGGATTGCCAGTTGCTTATTACATTGCCAAACTGACACGTGGCTATAGCAAATCTATTCTTTTCGTTGCTTGTCTTTTGCCTTTTTGGGTCAGTGAACTGGTTCGTACCTTAGGGTGGATGATTCTTCTGCGTGAGACAGGGGTGCTTTCTGGATTTTTACAAGCAATTGGCGTTATCGATCATCCTATTGAATTTTTGTATAACGATGCCACGGTAATTGTGGGTCTTGTTTATACCTCGATGTTATTTATGGTAGTGCCTCTTATCAATGGCTTCGAAAGTTTAGAAGACAGTCTTATTGAAGCAGGATATGACCTTGGCGGTAATATTTTTTCCGTAACGCGCGACATTATTATTCCCCATGTCATGCCGGGTTTGGTATCGGGCTGTATTGTTGTTTTTATGTTATCCTTAGGAAATTACGCTACCCCAACACTGTTGGGAGGCAAGAATAGCTTGTGGTTTACCGAGCAAATCTATGCCCAATTTATTACCCGATTTAATTGGGAGCAGGGCGCTGCATTTGGTTTTCTGCTCTTGGTTTTATCATCGGCGATTATTTGGTTAGGTCTACGATTAACGGGTCAACGCCTTGTCGATGTGGTGAGGTGAGATGTTACTTTCTTTACCCAGAAGCCCCGCAGAACGTAGCTTGTTCACTCTTTGGGTTATTGCATTTTTTGTCTTTTTATTTGCGCCGCTTCTGGTTGTAACGGCTTTTGCCTTTAATGCGGCACCTTTTCCTTCACTGCCCTGGACAGGTTTCACTTGGGATTGGTTTGTCGGTACAAGTCCCAGAGTTGGTGTTTTTGCTGATAATGAATTATTAAAAAGCATCGGCACTAGTTTAAGGGTAGCGTCCGCTGTAACTCTCATAACAGTTACGTTGGGTCTGTCTAACGCGTTTCTTATTGAGCGTTGTCGTTTTCCCGGTCGCGGCATTCTCTATGTTATCATGCTGTGGCCGTTGGTTATTCCTGGGGTTATTCTGGGCGTTTCTATCCTGCTGTTCTCAAGCATGATTGCGAATTGGGCGCAGGAATTTGGTTGGCGCTTAACGGCATTAAGACCGGGACTTGCGCTTGTTATCTTGGGACAATCAGCCTTTATAACGACTATCACGACATTAATTATTCTTGCACGGCTCCGCCGTTTTGATCAAAGCCTCGAAGAGGCGGCGCTTAATCTTGGTGCCACGAAACTAGGCGCTATTTGGACGGTGACGTTACCGACAATTAGACCTGCTATTATTGGAGCCGCAATCATTGCGTTTTTAATGTCATTTGAGAATTTTAATACTACGCTTATTCTTGTGGGATCAGATGCGCCACTGACTATTCAAATGTACTCACAAATTCGCCAGGGATCGACCCCGGCCATTAATGCAGTAAGTGTTTTACTCATGCTGTCTTCGGCATTTCTAGCGCTTATTCTCGTCTTTGCTGAACGCAGGTCCGTACAAAAACCCTCTTAAAACGACCCTAGATCTTGACGGCGCCGTCGCGATAGGACAAGGAAGAGTATGAAAACTCGACCGGACAGCAAAGACCTGCTTGAAGCGGCACGGAAACACTTGCTAGAGATACTTTTGCCCCAGCTTAAGGGTGAGGCGCACAAAGATGCGCTTATGGTTGCCGATGCTATGGCGATCGCCATTCGTGACTTCAGTTGCCGCGAAACTCTTCCGATCAAAGCGAAAGCGCTCGAAGTGCTCTATCCGGGCCAGAATCAATGGACGTCAGAAGTGATTGAAGCATTTCGCCGCGATGTTAAGAATGGCCGTTTTGACCAATTTGGCCCAGAAAGGCAAGCTGCTGAGCAAGCATTAAAAACATATGCTGACGCTGAACTAAATATCACTAACCCAAAGTACCATGACACGGCTTCCTATGATTAAACAGCCTCTACCAAGCAATCCTCAAGCCAAAAGTGTTTTTCACACGAGGGGTCATCGGCATAACTATATGATCTTTGCGTTGTGTCTTGCGCTAAGTGTTATGGCTATTATCTTTATTGATCGGCCGTTTCATGATTATATTCAAGCTAATCTTCCAGCAAAGTGGAGCGGTTTTTTTGCAGTTGTGACCATGATAGGTTATGGAGCGCCTTGGTATTTTATTTTTGGTTGTGCGCTTCTTTATGGTCTCGGAGCAAGATTCTTTGCTCATTCTGAATCTCGCAAAAAACAAACGCAGCAATTTGTTAAGTCGGCAATTTACTTATTGATCGTTCTTGCTGTTACCGGACTAATTGTTACGATTCTTAAAATCAGCATAGGAAGATTTAGGCCAAGTATGTTGGCTGAGCACGGTTTGTCGGGTTTTTCACCCTTAAACTTTGTGCCAGGTCAGGGTTCCTATCCTTCTGGCCATTCGCAGGTTATTTTTGCTGCAATGATCGGGCTTCATTTCGTGTATCCGCGATATGATTTTGTTTATTTTTTTCTCGCAGTAATTGTCGCTGTAAGTCGGCTTATGATCGGCGTTCATTTCTTAGGTGATATTTTGCTTGGGGCGGCAATTGGTGGTTGTGGTGCTTATATTATTCGCCATTGGTTTGTTTCCAAATGGGGAAGTATAAGACTGGTACTTTCTCGTGATAGAAGACTGATAGAGCTAGATTAGCAGCTTTTAGGTTCGGAAATGATCAACCAGGGTCCAAATACCAACCACAATAAATCCCAGCCCGGCAATTAACTTGAGCGGAATAAATTGCAGGTAACGTTCAGCTGCGGTTCCCAAGACGACGGCTAAGGCGGTTGAAGCAACAAGGGCGCTACCTGCTGTTAGGAACACGATTAACGGTGAAGCTTTGCGATCTGCGGCAAAGAGTACGGTCGCGAGTTGGGTTTTGTCGCCAAGTTCAGCCAGAAAAACAGTAAAGAAAATAGCAAAAATCTGCGACATGAGCCCGCTAAACCTTTCTCAATCTAAAGCGTTAAAGTAATATTGATATTTATCACCTTGCTACATTGGATAGTCACGCTGTATCCATAAGTGTTATTGCACGACAGCCATGACCTCTCAACACCCCAAGTTACACATTTCTGTGCTTAGGTTTAGGTAGTTATTTTTATCATGCCCTCGACATTGCTTTCCATTTCCTCTCTTTTATTTGGTGCCTTTATTTTATTGATGGGAAACGGATTGGTTGGGATCCTTTTACCTGTTCGTGCTGCATCGGAAGGTTTTTCGACAAATGTAATTGGCGCTGTGGCCTCAGCCTATTCGGTAGGGTTTGTCCTCAGTTGCTTTTTGACTGCGCATATTGTGAGCCGGGTTGGGCACATTCGTACTTTTGCTGTTCTTGCAGCGATAGGTGCATCGGCTGTTCTAACGATGGGGCTTTTTACAACACCGCTTACCTGGATAGTTCTTAGAGCCATAACCGGCTTCTGTTTTGCAGGATTATTCATGGTAATCGAAAGTTGGTTAAATGAGCGGGCATCCAATCAAAATCGCGGGCAAATTTTTGCCACCTATATGGTAATTAATATGTCTGCAGTAACAGCGGGGACTATGTTATTACCGGCAGTTACCTCCGCTGGTGTTACGGCTTTTGCTCTTATCTGTATTTTAATTTCTCTCTCATTAGTGCCGGTCAGTTTAACAAAATCTGATGCGCCAACCCCCATGGGAAAGGTCCGTATCCGCTTAATCCGGCTTTTCCGCATTTCCCCGGTTGGGGCAACAGGTTGTCTAATTGTGGGGCTAGCAAACGGGGCATACGGAGGCCTTGGAGTTATCTATGCCCACTCTCTTGGCCTCTCTGAAACGGAGGTCGCCCTATTTATGAGTGCTGCTGTGATTGGCGGCGCTTTTGCCCAAATACCTCTTGGCCGGTTATCGGACCGAATGGATCGGCGCTGGGTTATCTTAGCAGCCGTTTTTTGTTCGGCGGGACTAGGGATGATTTTGGCAACTTGGGGCGGGCTTCTCAATGGTGTGCAAAGCACCGAAGCATTAACAGTCTGGATTAAAAGTCTTCCTAATAGTGCTTCGATTGTCCTTATTGGTTTTTATGGTTTTGCTATTTTTCCGGTTTACTCACTCTGTGTCGCCCATACGAATGATTTTGCTGAGCGGACATCCTTTGTTGAAACCAGCGGCGGATTGCTTATGGTATACGGAATTGGTGCTATTTTTGGCCCATTCTTAGGAGCACTATTCATGGGCTATGCAGGACCTGGGGCTTTATTTGCCTATACCGCAGCAATCCATGCAGTTTTCTTTCTCTTTATCCTTTATCGAATGGCAAAACGCGCTGCAGCGGCGCAGCCAAAGCAGGGCGTCTATCTTGAAACGGCTGGGCAAGTGCGCACTCCGGCGGCTGCCTCGCTTGATCCACGCTCTCATTTGCCGGCAAAAACAAAACGCCAAAGTGCCAAAGGTTTGCACTGAGAGGCGAATTTACGAGTCGCAAGGCCGAAACCCGCAGAGTTGTTGAATAAAATGCGGAAATGAGCGGGTGAGCAGTGCAAGGCGGGTTTTGCTAGGGTCTATGTTTGCAGGTCGAAACCCGCCTTGATCCTTTTTCTGAGAAAATCACTTGCCGGGTAGGGGGGCAATGAATAAGGATCAAGATACCGTCGTGGAAGATCTTGAGGTCTTGGCGATGAGCCGGATAGGTGCTGTCGTCCGTTAATCACCGTAAGGTGGTTCTCATGGTGGGTCGTCCGGATACCCAATGACGAACCAACGCCTCTCGAGGTGCATCTTCGAACGATACGACAAAGGTCCTCAGAAAGTTATCAAGCGTGCTCCGGTCATAAGGGCGGCCGTCCCAAGTGATATTGCCAATCTTCTGGATATTGAAGAGCAATGTTTTACGGAAGATCGTCTAAGTCGTCGTAGCTTTAGCCATTTGATGCGCCGAGGACACGCGGCGCTTTTGGTTGAAGATGCCGCTCAGGGAGAGCTAGCAGGGTATGCCTTGGTTTTGTTTAACCAGGGTACCTCTTTAGCGAGGCTGTATTCTTTTGCGACCCACCCCCACTGGCAACGCCGCGGAGTAGCGAAACGTCTTCTAAAGGCAGCCGAGAAGGTTGCTCTCGACGAGGGAAGCGTAGCAATGCGGCTTGAAGTTAGGCCGGATAACAAGCCGGCCATAGCCCTCTATAAAGCCGAAGATTACCGCCAGTTTGGCGTTTACCCTGACTATTATGAAGATCATTCCGCTGCACTACGGTTTGAAAAATCGTTGGTGCAAGGGATCGCACAGCACCATGACCGCGTTCCGTACTACCCGCAGAGCCTTGAGTTCACCTGCGGCCCCGCGGCATTGATGATGGCCATGAAGGCGATTGACCCAAAAACTAAGCTAAATCGGCAGTTAGAGATACAGATCTGGCGCGAAGCCACCTCTATTTTTATGACAACAGGGCACGGTGGATGTGAGCCGTATGGCCTTGCGCTTGCCGCTCACCACCGTGGATTTGATGTTGAGGTTCAGGTGACGAGCCGTGATCCTATGTTTTTGGGGACGGTTCGAGACGAAGATCGTCGTGCTGTTATCGCTATGGTTCATCAAGAGTTTTCTCGTCAGATTAAACAGACGGGCATCCCCGTTAAGGTTGGTAAATTTGACATTGATGCCATGATCAAGGCTTTCGATCAGGGTGGAGTGCCGTTAATTCTCATCAGCCATTTTCGTCTTACGGGCGAAAAATCGCCACATTGGATTGTCATGACAGGTTACGCGGATGACTTCGTCTTCTTTCATGACCCTTATGTGGACTGGGATTTGGGCAAGACTGAAACCGATAGTGTGCGCATACCGGCAACACGAGCCGAGTTTGTTCAAATGGCGCGTTATGGAATTTCTCGTGGACGTGCAGCGGTTATTATCAAACAGCGTAACGGAGCCCCCTCCCAATGATTTGGGTTATTGTCGAAAAGCTAAGCGACATTGGAACTCTTTCCGAACAAGTCAAAGTGGCGACCATCAAGGATTATATTGCGCGCCCGGATATGTTCGATGGTCCTCGGGTAAAGATTGTTAATTTAGCGCGCAGCTTTCGTTATCTTGGACGAGGCTATTACGGCTCACTATTGGCTGAGGGGCGAGGCCATAAGGCTATACCTTCGGTTAAAACCGCACTTGAGCTCCTAAATCCCCAACTTTATCACTTATCAACACCCGAGCTTGAAGATGAGCTGCGCGACGCTATCGCTAAGATGAAGGACAAGCCAGAAGGCTCGCTTACGTTACATTTGTTCTTTGGCATACCTGATGATCCAAGGTTCACCGAAGTTGGGTGGGAAATATTCTCTCGTTTTCGCTGCCCGATCCTTAAAGTACAAATAGATGATCGTAAGGGCTGGGGTATTCGCTCGCTTAAGCAAGTTGCGCCCAATGAACTGAGCGACCTTCAGCGCGAACAGTTTACGGCAGCTCTGGAAGGGTACGTTCTAAAGCGTTGGACGACGCCGCGCGCCAAGCGTCAACCCCGATTCTCCTTGGCGGTGTTATGTGATCCTGATGAGAAAATGAAACCTTCGAGCCCTCGAACCCTTAAGTTATTGGCCGAAGTCGGCAAGACCATGGGTGTTGAGGTTGAGCTTATAACAAAAAAAGAATACCCGCGTTTGGCTGAATACGATGCATTGTTTATTCGCGAGACAACGGGTCTTGACCATCATACCTATCGGTTCGCTAAGAAAGCCGAAGAAGAAGGCATGCCCGTTATCGATGACACGTCGTCGATAATGCGCTGTACAAACAAGGTATTTCTAGCCGAGCTTCTTAAGGCAAAGAAAATTCCTATGCCGCGTGCGGTTATTTTGAATCGTGAAAATTTGGGAGAGGTCGAGAGTCAGATTTCCTATCCGATTATTCTTAAAATTCCGGATGGATCTTTCTCGCGCGGAATTCATAAGGCTGAAAATCGAGAGGAACTTCAGCGTTTCTCCGACGAGTTGCTGCGCCGTTCCGAGGTCGTTTTGGCTCAAGAATTCATGTATACAGAATTCGATTGGCGAGTGGGCGTACTAAACGGCCGGCCGCTCTTTGTCTCCCAGTACTTTATGTCACGTAACCATTGGCAGGTTGTCAAACATCATGCGGACGGGCGATATGATGAGGGGCATTTCAGGACTATGGCGGTTGAGGATGCGCCAGCATCTGTGATCAACCTTGGAGTGCGGGCAGCACGTCTTATGGGTGATGGGCTCTATGGAGTTGATCTTAAGCAAACCAGTAAAGGGGTCTACGTCATTGAAGTTAACGATAACCCAAATATTGATGCTGGTATTGAGGATCATGTCCTGGGTGATGAACTTTACCGCGAGATCATTCGCGAATTCGAACGCCGTCTAGAGGGCCGTCCTTCTATCAGTAACGGTACAGCCCTTTCTCGGACTGAGGGGCAAACTCTGGGCGGCGCAAGCCCCGTTATCCCTGCAGGAGCTGCTGCTTTTTGGCAGCGTTAAGACGCTTCCCCTTGATTTATCTAAACAATTTATATATCGATAAAATCGATATATATGGCTAATTATATTCGTTAGAAAAAAGTTTAAAATTGCTGCATGGTCCGCCACACCTTGTAAAGGGACGGATCTTTTCTGCTTCTCTTGCATTCATAGGCAAAGATTTAAGACTCCGTTTGGAGGGAGTTTAAAAATGTATGATTATGCCCGCAATTGGGTTTTACTCATTACGAGTATGGGTTTGATCGTCTGGTTAACAGTTATGGTATTCCCTGGCTAAAAGATCGATGCGCTTCTTCGGGGGGAGCGGCTGCGTCGGTCAGACTAGCGGGATGGAGGGGAGAGGCGGAGCTGAAGCTCCGCCTCTTTCACTTTTTAGAAATATCTGATCGTTGAACCAGGCCCCTAATACCGTTCAAGGCGCCATCTTCAAGTTCCAATCCAAGGAATCGATCAAGGTCAACTGGGCCTGGCAAGGTCAAGTTGACGACTAGATCATGTTTAAATCCAAATCGACCGTAGTAAGGCGCATCACCGACAAGAAGAACAATGCGATGTTTTTGCGCCTTGGCAAGATCAAGACCTCTACGCATTAACCGCCCGCCAACCCCGGCACCGCGGTAGTCCAATCTCACAGCAATTGGACCTAACAAAAGAGCGGGAACATTGCCGTCGTCTTTTGGCAACAAGATCGGCCAAAACTTTATACTGCCGACCACATCCCTGGCAGCTGTGACAGCAACAAGCGAAAGACTTGCGATTGGTTCTATTCCATCACGAAGCCGATAAACTGTCCGCTTTTGCCGATCTTGGCCAAAAGCATTATCGACAAGACTCTCTATGGCCGCTGCGTCTTCCGGGCGCGCCGCAACTATCCGTATCGTCATAAGGTACGCCGCTTAAATGCAGTAAGATGCAAGAGGTGGAAAGCCGTTAAATCCGACAGAAGAGTAAGTTGTCGTATAGGCGCCGGTAGCATGAATAAGCACTTTATCGCCCAGTGCCAGATCCGCAGGAAGTTTATAGTCAGCCTTTTCATACAAAACATCGGCGGAGTCACACGTTGGTCCGGCAATGACGACGGGCTGCAAAAGGCCAGTTCGATCAGAGGTAATGTCATATTGAATAGCTTCGTCCATAGTTTCGGCAAGGCCGTGGAATTTGCCAACGTCAAGATAAACCCACCTGCGATCTTCGCCCATACGTTTGGAAACTAAAATAACTTCACTTTGAATAACCCCTGCGTCACCCACAAGTGCCCGACCTGGTTCAAGCGCTGTTTTAGGGATATGGTTTCCAAAATATTTGGACAGAGAAGAAAATATCGCCTCACCATAAGCTTCCGGTCTAGGGATATCGCGACGATAACGAGTTGGGAAGCCACCACCAAGATTTATAAGCTCGAGCTTAATCCCTTCTGCGCGGAGATTAGTAAAAATCTTTGCCATGACAGCAAGTGCAGAATCCCACTGTGCGGGATTGCGCTGCTGTGACCCAACGTGAAAAGAAACACCAACCGGGTTGAGCTTAAGCTCACGGGCACGTTTTAGGAGAGTGACAGCTTCTTCAGCTTCACAGCCAAATTTGCGGGATAATGGCCATTCTGCACCGTCATTAGAGACTAGAACACGGCAAAACACATCTGAACCTGGCGCGTGAACCGAGATTTTCTCAAGCTCGGGCAGGCAATCAAAGGCAAAAAGCTTCACGCCGAGAGCGTGTGAAGCAGCAATCTCAGAAGATTTCTTAATTGTACTCCCAAAAGAGATTGTTTCTGCTTTGGCGCCGGCAGCTAATGCCTGGCGAACCTCGGTTAGGCTTGCCGCGTCAAAGCCAGACCCAAGCTGCGCCAAAAGATCAAGAATCTCAGGGGCAGGGTTAGCTTTTATGGCATAAAAAATGGGTGAGCCAGGCAGAATAGAGGCATAGCGGCGATAGTTCTCGGCCACCTGGTCCAGATCAACGACAAGGCAAGGTGTGGCAGGAGTATGGGTTTTAAGGAAATCCGCAATCTTTTGATTCATGGACTGTCTCCATCGAGGGATATCTGCCACCCGGACCAGCACCTGCTGGCCTATGGAACAGTGGCAATATCCAATCACGATGGTTGCTGTGTTCTGCTTCCCGAATAACAAACCGCGCTTGTTATTCAGCCGGGAAGGGAGCTGCCCCCCATCCGCACGTCGCAACCAGGCGT
>Ga0075163_10004004_pt1 | contig 19803 bp, 31 predicted proteins | sample JI1023141ADNA_FD_71478 | JGI IMG/M metagenome (GOLD analysis project Ga0075163, IMG submission 71478) | Wastewater effluent complex algal communities from Wisconsin, to seasonally profile nutrient transformation and Carbon sequestration -... | ecosystem: Engineered > WWTP > Effluent > Algae...
ATATCCACAAGAAACATCGTGCTTTTCAGACAACTCCCGGAGGTCGTCTATTGTGTCTTGTGCGTGATTATGTTACAATACCAAGGTTGGAGTGTGTGTTGGTTGAGTATAAAAAACAGTCGGGAAATTTAACAAATTGAGACTCTCAGAAGAGGTAGAATACTAATGACGCCAGAAACAGCAAAGAAGATTGTCACCGCCATCGTGAAAGACTTTACGGGTCGTCGTGGTCTACGTCAAGAATGGGAGCAGATCGACGAAGAGATTCAAGAGGAGATCGTAGCCCAGTGGGAAGAGCTAGTATTGAAGAATTCATAGACGAATGGGGCGAATGGGAATGTCCCGTCTGTGAGAGCGTTCAAGAAGACCCAGAATCAATCATGGTGACTTGTTGCGCCAACGGACATGCTTGCGTGCTTGGCCCCGTTGAAGATTCTGGTCCACACATAGGCGCTCACAAAAATTATCGTTGGGCAGAGATTTACGATTTTACCAAAGGACGAAAACTGTGAAAACTCTAAACGTGAGAACTTTGTTTCATTTTATTAGCCTCAATCCGGCAGGCGATGAGTACATGGTGCGTATTCCGGCTTGGGATCATAATCTGGCGGTTCGTATCACAAGTGCTCAGATCACACCGGAGGTCCTTAACGTAGTTTATAATGGTATGCGGTGCTATGGAACAGCCAATCTGAAAGCGGAAACTTATCACGATCTCCAAATCAACATCAACGAGGCTTGACAAACTGAAAAATTAGTGAGACTATATAACAGTATGACACGAACACAGACATCAGATAATTAGCCGAGGCAAAGACACTGCCTCGGCGTCGAGAAATTCTCCACGGGGCGTTCTTCTAGCGGCTAAGATGGGTCACTGTCTATGATTCGACACCAGTTCGATTCTGGTACGCCCCGCCATAATTTCAATTCACAATATGGGAATATCGTTCAGTCCGGTCTAGGATCTCGCACTGTCACTGCGAAGACGGCGGTTCAAATCCGCTTGTTCCCGCCAAGGTTCATTACAACCCGCCAGCGGTGTATAAATAGTTCTGTGCAAGAAACAGAATTGTATTGGTTAGCTGGTCTTCTTGAGGGAGAAGGTAGTTTTTGTTGTGGCCCTCCGTCGAAACCGAATTCTCCTTACATTTGCGTTGAAATGTGTGATGAAGATGTTGTTTCTCGGATAGCAAGATTGTTTGGGATGGCGTATCATCCAATCAAGCCTCGTAAATCAAACCATAAAATTTCGTATGGTACGAGATTGACGGGCAGTAAGGCGATGAGTTTGATGAAGTCGTTGCGGTCGATGATGTCGGTTCGGCGTCAAGACCAAATTGATAGAGCGCTACGGTCGTTTGATCCAACAAGACTTCAGAGACGTTGGTTGCACAATCAAAAGATGGATGGTACAATGATTGTACAAGCGAAGCAAAGAATTGATGCTGGTGAATCGCTGAGATCGGTAGCAAGATCATATGACATTCATCATGAATCCTTGAGGCGCAGATTGAGTTTGTAGATAAGCCGGGTTCGCTTAGTGGTCGATAGCAGCGGTTTTGTAAACCGCCGACGAAAGTCCACGTCGGTTCGAATCCGACACCCGGCTCCACCTTTTGAAAAGGGACTATAACATGTGTTGGCTAAAATTTCAAAGCTAAAGACGTTTTTCGATCCGTTTGAAAGCCCTTCTCCCTGGCACAGCGTCACTCATAGGGCCAATCGAATGTTAACGACTCGTTTGATTCGGCAGGCCATTAAGAAGCGTCATTTTCACGAGTCTCCAAGTTACGGGGAATCGTTAGAAGATCGAATTGCTCGTATCGCCTACTTCGTAGAGTATGGATGGGAAGATCCCATTCACGTCCGAATTAGACACGCCAATTGTATGATTCTCGACGGCAATCATCGGTACGCAGCAGCGATCTATCGTCGTGATAAAACGATTGATTGTGAAGTATCCGGTGATCTTCAAAATTGTTCACTACTGATTGGCATGGAGTAACAATGGCTGACACAAAACGTACTTTTCGAGTCACTGACAAGGGCCTCAAGCCTAGCGGCCCTACCTTTCTTGATGCCACGTCTCCGACAGATGGACGTGGTAAAGTCTCGTTTGCGACCACGAGCACTGTCATTTCCGACGCAGCCACAAAGCTCAAAAACTCCAACATCCAGGCCACTGCGAAACCAAAACGCAAAAAGAAACTCATGCCATTGGCTGAGTGGAATTTGCGTCGAGAAAACACGCTAGTTGGTCCTCAGAAAAATGGACTTGCTTGCCCTAAATGCAACGAGGAGTTGTACGACATGGACGAGCCGTGTTATTCAAATATGAACGGAACGTTTTTGCGTGTTGCCTGTTATTGCGGCTGGAGTGGAGATCGTTGTGTCTGATTCTGAAGTGCTTGAACAGTGGTACAAGCGTGCCCTCAAAAAAGGTCCATATTACCTTTTCCATAAAGAGCCATTTCGTAATTACTGCTATGATCTCCCGGACGCACAAAAACGTTGGCCAGGGATTGACGAGTGGCAGAAGTATTGGTTAATCTGGAAAGAGAAGAACAAGACGAAGCTGGCTGTCGTTGAAGATGGTTTCAGTGCTCGTTATGGATTCAGAACTTTGGGCGTGCTGACAGGAACTTCAGTCACCGGGTTGTGGCAGGCGTCAGCAAACATCGTAGATGAAGAGCAACTGAAAGCATTGTTGGATGTCGCAAATGGGCGAATCACTCTTCCCGAGTTCGATATTACAACGTTGAAAGATGTTGACTGGTAATTTGAAAGGAACAATTGAATGTGGGCAAAATCTGGTGACAGATACAAGTTCTATGAGAAAAGCGATGAAGTAGAAAAGCTGCCTCCAGCAATCTATACGCTGCACTATGGCCCGTTTGGGTCGATGTACCTTGAAAAGATTCAGGACCGTTTTGAGTTCGGCTACAAGCTGTACGGGATGGACGGGTTCCCGGAGCGTGTCATCAAGGCATTCGACGCCACCAACACCAACCTGGGCGTCATGTTGTGCGGCCTAAAAGGAACTGGCAAAACAGTTCAGGCTGAGCAAATCTGCAATCTCTCCAACCTGCCTGTGATTCTTGTTGGAAGTGACTTCAACAAGGGCGAGGATTTGGTTTACTTTCTTGGCACTGTTGATCAGGAGGTTGTTGTTCTGATCGACGAGTATGAGAAGATTTTTGGAAAGTCCGATGCGCTTCTGTCGATCATGGACGGCGTTCTGAATGGGTCTCACCGTCGCTTGTTCGTCCTGACAGCCAATACAATGCACGTTGCTGACGCATTGATCGACCGCCCGAGCCGCATTCTCTACATGAAAAAGTTTAGCAACTTGGATGTGGCTGTTATCGGTGAGGTTGTGGACGACATGCTTGGTGAAGACGTGTTGCAGTACCGCAATCAGGTTGTTGACTATCTGGCCATATTGGAGATCGTGACTATTGACATCGTGAAGACGGTTGTCAAAGAGGTCAATCTGTTCAAAGAACCGCCGCAGGGCTTCAAGGACATCCTCAACGTCACGATGTACATCAAGGATCGCTGGACTGTTTGTGATGAAGAAGGTAACGAATTGATCAGATATGGCATGAGCGATTTGATCGATCCCTTTGTGTTGCACTACGATCTGCGGTTCAAGGAATTTGGTGACATCTACAAAAACTTCGGTTACATCACGAAGGCCAACAAAAAGGCTGGTAAGATCACCACAACCAAGGGTACCTACATTGTGCGTAAGGCTCCGTCGTACACCGAAACTATTGGCGCAGGCGTCAATCCGATTACCTTCATGAAGAGCCAACCGAAGGTCATGATTGCTGCTGCCGGGTCCGAAGACGACGAATAGACTTGGCTCTTGACAGGCAACCTCATACGTAAATAGAGTGTGAGGTTGCCTCAAGGCAGAAACCTCTTTTGACAAAACAGTTGACATTCAGAACATCTAGTGTTATAAATAGAATTGAGATTACAACAATGACTCACCAACGCCAACAACACGAACATCAAGAACGTGTGGGGACTGGTGTGTACGTTGTCGCAACTCAACACCACCAGTAAACGCTGACCTCCGTTCTGGAGCCGTCAGCTTCCCCCTAAAAAACACGCAAAAACAAGTTGCATCTTTTGGCTTGTATGTGGTAAACTTTCAGTATGAACTTGAATACGTTGTATCACAAAGGCAAAACTGGAGCGATCTACTCTTGGCGAGTTTGGACAGAAGGTCCTGATGTTGTTTCGGAGTATGGCCAAGTTGGTGGTGAGAAAGTGACCGCTCGGCGCACCTGTGAAGCAAAAAATGTCGGTCGTTCAAATGCGACGACTCCTGAGCAGCAGGCCGAGTTTGAAGCACGTAGTGATTGGCAGCACAAGCGGGATCGAAAGTATCATGAATCCGTAGAAGACGCTAATGTCCGCAAGATTGCTGTGATGTTGGCTCCGAATGATAAGTGGCATGATTCGTTGAAGCCAGCAAAGAGTACGAAGAAGTATGCGAGTTATCCAGCAGACATTCAGCCGAAGTTAGATGGAAATCGTTGCCTCGCATATTGGGATGGTGACCGGATTGTGTTGATGTCTCGGGGCCAGAAAGAATGGATGAACCTCGACCACATCGTGGAGCAGTTGAAGTTGATCATGCCGAAGGATGCGATGTTTGACGGTGAACTGTATGTTCATGGCGTGCCGCTTCAGACGATTGGAAGTTGGATCAAGAAGAAGCGCCAGGAAACGAAGCAGATTAAGTTCTGTGTGTACGACATTCCGGTGTGTGACGGAGAAGAGAAGCCTTGGGGCGAACGTCGGGAAGACTTGATTCGTTTGGTTCCTGGGGAGCCGTTTGTAGGCACTCCTGAGACGCCGAATGTGGTATTGGTGCCGACGTGGGAAGTGACTAGTGCGGAAGATGTCGAGATGTACGATGGTGTCTTTCGTGAGAATGGTTTTGAGGGCAGCATGGTGCGCCTGCGGAATTACATGTATGACTGGGGCGGTCGTTGCCGTGGTCTTTTGAAAGTGAAGTTGTTTGAAGATGCGGAGTTCAAGGTTGTTGGTTGGCTTGAAGCTGATGGTGGACATAGCGGTTGTGTGATCTGGTTGTGTTCGACCGATCCGACTGCGGAAATCATTGGGTACGTGACTGAGAAGCCGAAGTCGCCTTCGTTGTTCAAGGTTGTTCCGAACGGTTCGCTTCCTGAGCGCCAGCAATGGTTTAAGGATGCACATCAGTTTATGGGCCAGGAGTTGACGGTTAAGTTCATGGGTTACACTGTGGATGGTTTGCCGAACATTGCAAAGGGCGTTGCGTTTCGTTTGTTGGAAGATAAGCCGTTGAAGTGCCAGAACGGTCTGTAGTTGAGAGAGATAGAGAAGAACGAATGAATAGTCATCCAGCAATCTTGGGTAGTACAGGTTTGAGGCAGTTGAAGACGGATGTTTCGCAGGCGTTTGAGGCACATCGTCGTGAAGTCTGGCTGAAAGAAAAAGTTTCGGCTTCTGTTGTTGTCGGTAGTGGGGGAGTAACCCTGGCCGACGTGCAGCGGTGGCTACGTGAGGCGCTATCCTCTAACGGTTAGGAGAGGGGATTTTCAATCCCTCAATCAGAGTTCGATTCTCTGTAGCGCTACCAATTTTTGTTCCCGTCGTCTAATGGTTAGGACGCCGGACTTTCACTCCGGGGACGAGGGTTCGACTCCCTTCGGGAACACCAAAGTTTTATGTGGGCCATAGCTTAGTGGTAAAGCGGGTGCCTGTGGAGCACTCTACGAGAGTTCGATTCTCTCTGGTCCAACCAAAGTTTCATGTGGCCTTGACCAAGGCAGGACCATAATTCAATGATATTGTATCCTGCCTAAATACAGGCATGAGAGCAAGAACAAGTAAAATATGGCTTATGCCGTTGGATGAGTTTCGTTTGTTAGTTGCAGAATCTAAGTCCTATGCGAGTGTGCTTCGAGCGTTTGGGTTTGCAGTTACGGGGTCTGGGATGAGATCCATTCGCAAACGGTGTCACGAAGAAGGTGTAAGTGTTACTCATATTCCGATTGGGTTAAATTCCAATCGAGGTAGAGAGTTTCAAAAGACGGCTACTCCGTTATCAGAGATCCTTGTTGAGTCTTGTAGTTATGATCGAGGAAATCTGAAGCGGCGGCTGTTAAAAGAAGGATTGTTGAAAAATGAATGTGGTAATTGCGGCCAGCAGTCGATGTGGAATGGAAAAGCTTTGGTGATGGTATTAGATCATATCAATGGCATTCGTGATGACAATCGTTTGTGGAATTTGCGGTTGTTATGTCCGAATTGTAATTCACAAACAAAAACGTTTTCTGGTCGGAATCGTAACTATGGCGCTGTCGTCTAAACGGAGAGGACGAGGGGTTCTCAACTCTTAAATGCCGGATCGTACCCGGCCAGCGCTACCAAATTTTGAAAAAGGCAGTCGAAGATCAATCTTCAGATCGACGATGTAATTTTGTTTTTGACCAGTGACCCCGAGAGGAGTGGTGGACTCACCTTCTGGTCGTCTACTGCGGTGTGGCGCAATGGTAGCGCAGGTGCCTTTGAAGCACAAGGTTGTAGGTTCAAGTCCTACCGCCGCAGCCAAATTTTCAGGTTGACAAAGTTCAGCCGACATGCAACGATGTAGTTTATTCCGTGTTCGTCCAACGGCAGGACGCTACGCTCTGAACGTAGAAATTGGGGTTCAAATCCCTGACACGGAGCCAAAGTTTTATGGTGCTTGTGGTCCATTGGTTTAAGACGACTGGCTGTGAACCAGTAGAAGAGAGTTCGATTCTCTCCTTGCACCCCAAATTTGAAATAGAAAGAAGCTGGACTTAAGTGGCAAAACAAATCTACAAATATGTTACAGCCAATACTGTCTATAATGTCTGGTTAGAAAAGAATAGATACGCTAATGGGCGTGTTGCTCTTATTCTCAATGACGATGAAGGACAGGTCGCCTGTGCTACAGTGAATCTTCCAGAACATGACATTCAACATGATGAAATCATAGTGAAGACATGGGGAGAAAACGAAGCGATGCTCGATTTTCTAGTCAGCAATCACATTGTAGCAGACACAGGCCGTGAGATTCCGACTGGTTTTGTTGTGGCGAGGGTCTGCAAACTTTTGATCTGAACGGTATTTGGGGAGATGGCTCAATGGTACAGCGCCTAGCCCGGTTTGATCACCGATGGAAATCTGGGTTCGATTCCCGGTCTCCTCTCTAAAAAATATGACACCAACTTGCGAAGACCTTTATAACAAAGAACTCGGCAATCCGATTGAACGAGAAGATGATACGTCCTGGCGACACGGAAGTTATCGAACAGAAGTCTATCACCGTGTCTCCGATAACACATTTTGGCAAGCGTCATATCGTGTTTCGTCGGACGGTGAAACTAACGAATTGCGTGAAGGATACGCTGACATCAATCAAGTCTGGCCAACTCAAATCACGAAGACAGTATACACGACGCAGCCAAATTGATATGAAACTACGTTTATGGGTATGTCCAGAATGCGGAATCGTTCGTGCTTTTGAAGATTATGGCCGGAATTTGTATTTTTGCGATCTTCATACTGAACGCTGGCCAGATGGTGAATCTACTCGGTCAGTAGTGATGAAAAGAACGAATATTGAGGTAAATGCTGATGACTGATGGAGAATTGATTACTTATTGTCGAATGCATAGTCTGACTTCAAACGGCTTGATTCATAATTCGATGATTCGGCGCTTGTTGGAATTGGGTGGCTACGATGATGTATCATACGCTGATCGTCAGGAATGGTGGGCTATCGATAGATTCACTATGGAAGAAATTTGCGAAAAGGCTCAACAGAATGTTACAATATCCCTCAATTCTCGGTAGTTCAAAAGCTCCTATTGGCAAGCCTTGCATCGCCTTTTTCAAATACGACGGAAGCAACCTTCGATGGGAGTGGAGTCCTAAAAAAGGTTGGAACAAGTTTGGCACTCGTCATCAATTATTCGACGCCAGCGATCCAATCTATGCGCCAGCGATTCCATTGTTCTTGAAAAGTGGTCTGAGTGATGCTATCGTAGAGCGTACAAAGCAGATCAACAAGAACATTGAGCGTATTACGGCTTTCACTGAGTACTTCGGGCCGAACAGCTTCGCAGGCAAGCACAATGTAGGCGATACGATGCAATTGCGCCTTCTGGACGTGTTTCTATTCAAGAAGGGCTTCGTGCCTGCCCGACAATTTGTGAAGCTCTATGGGGACCTGCCAGAGGCCGCAGAAGTGGTTTACGACGGCAACCTCAATCAGGAGTTCATTAATGATGTGAGACTTGGGCGGTATACAGAAGATTACCGTCGTCCTGGGTTTGAGCCGGAAGGTGTGATTGCCAAGGGCGAGGACTTCATGGTCAAGATCAAGACCCACGGCTATTTTCGAAAACTGAACGAGGTCTATGGAACCGACTATCGGAACCATTGGGAATAGAGAGTCATGGGCTTAACTGCCATACGTAATTGGCCGTCCGTCAAAGTCGCTGAGGTCATGCATCCCGCTTACGCTGGCTACCCACAAGTGGTCCGAGGCGAGTGTGGTCATGTAATTTTGACCAATCGCATCACAACAGTTAGATGTTTGGAATGTTATCAAATGAGTAAACAATGAAAATTCTTGATCCTGGACATCATTACAGATTAGACACTTTCGACGGGGAGGCTGAGACGCTTCTCAGATTCATGAAGCGATATGGACCTGGATACCCTGGTAACACTTCAGAAAATCCTGGAACGAATTGTCAGGAGGTCATTCGTGCTTTGATCGACCGAATGCTCTATGTCAATAATCAAATCCCGGACGAACGAAATCTTGGGGTGATTAAAAATCTACGAGAGTGTCTATGGTTTTTGGAGGAACGAGCAGCCGAACGACACGGCATTCCATTGATTTGGAACGCAACGTTGCCTATTGAACAGTGGCCGACATGTATTCATTGTGGTCATGTAGCATGTGCGAAATTTGAGGTAAAAAATGGACCAGGAACTATTTAAGGCTTTGACAATTTGGGGTGAAGCTCGAAAGGCAACAAAAGACAACGCCAGTTTGCTCCTCAAGTCTAACTTTGATGAAAAAGTGCTGAATCTCTGTGCTGACCGAATGAATGTTTTTTATGAAGCCGAGCAGCATCTATTTTCATTTGAAGGCCGGAATGATTTACCCAAACCATTGATGAAATTTTTGTCAGCGTATCAAGATCGAGGTTGTACTGCGTGTACGATGAGTTCCTCGTTGCCCACTCACGCTGAATGCGCACGTTTAATGAATATCTATTTTCGTGCAATTGCCGAATTAGAAACCTACGTGTATAAATTTCTTGTGTGAAGATTACAAAGAAACAAGCATCAACGGCGCTACAACTTGGTGCCATGCAATTCCTCAATTGGGGGATCTGTACCATTTCATGGCGTGCTGTTGCCCAGGCGAATTACATGGCTTCGGTGATCACAGACACAACATTGGCTACGTTGACGTTTTTTGTCATTCGTAAAATGGTCAAAGAACAGGACGATGCTAGTTTTATTCAGTGGTTTGGTTATACTATTGGTGGTGTGTTTGGAACGTTGGTAGGTATTTGGTCGTCGATTCACTTGCTTGGAAAATAGTAGTTGACATCAGTGGTGAATGTGCTATTCTGAATATGTCCCCGGATAGTGGTTCGATTCCACCTTCTGCTGAGGTAGGCCAACCAAAGTAGAACCTCGTGAAAGGTACCACACGTTGAGGCTGGTTGTCACCGGGGATGGAATTTTCACTCGAACTTGACAACAATGAAAATATGTTGTATACATAGTAAGAGTAACTGCTGCGGTGTAGCTCAGTTGGTAGAGCCGGGGTCTCATAAGCCCTGTGAGTCGGTGGTTCGAGTCCACCCATCGCAACCAAGTTTTAAGATTTTGGATAGGTAGCTCAGTTGGGTAGAGCGCTAAATTGAGTCACTCTTTATTTAGAGGTCGGAGGTTCAAATCTTCCCCTGTCCACACAAGTTTTGGGTTTTATAGCGGGGTAGAGCAGTCAGGTAGCTCGTTTGGCTCATAACCAAAAGGTCGATGGTTCAAATCCATCCTCCGCAACCAAGTTTGAAGTGGTCCCGGAAATCGATTGACCGGGCGTAAGTATGATCGATATTAGCCACTTTGATTCATAGTCTCTTAGCTCAGTTGGTTAGAGCGCCTGCCTTACAAGCAGAAGGCCCTCGGTTCGAGTCCGAGAGGGACTACCAAAGTTTATCGTCCTGTAGCTCAGATGCGGACAATCTCGTGAGGTTGTTAAAGAGCGCTGCCAGCAACCGTTTATAGCGGGGAGCAGAGGTCGGAGAATCGCAGACTTCTGGGACGACCAAGTTTTGTGGGCGGTATCTGTGTGGACCTTGCCTAAGAAGCGGGAAAAACACCAGAGCTTCGGCTTTGAGATTAGATTCCGGTAACGGGCGGCATTGTCGGTTCGCTGATGGTGTTGTGATGAGAAATCATCGACCTACTAGGACGTAAGTCCACAAATTAGTTTTGGCGGGTGAGTGGAACGGAATACCATTCTTGTCTCATAAGCAAGAGATAGCAGGTTCGACTCCTGCACTCTGCAACCAAAGTTTAAATGTGAGCCGTATGATTAGGATTATCTGGTATGAAGGGCTTCTGTCCTGATGGGGTCGTTCCCATCGTTCCTAGTCGCCAATTTGTTCACGTTGTTGATGTTTTCTGTGAGCCGCTTGTGGTTCGTTATCTTTTATGCAAAGAGTGATCTGGGTTCAAGTCCCAGTGCCAGGGTAACTTGGTATCGTCTAATTGGATAGGACACTAAAAACCGAACTGCGCATATTTGTTCACAGAACATTTTTGTGAGTTTGAGGTCGAGCCGTCAGCAGTGGATTATCTACTGTTAATAGAGAGGTCGTGGGTTCGATTCCCATCAGCCCCACAGCAGTTTGAATTTGGGGCTGTAGCTCAGTGGTAGAGCGCTAAAGCTCCATTGCAATTATTTGTTCGATCTAAGTTATGGGAGGGTCCTAGCCGATTCTAGGTTCGACCGCCTCGAAAGAGGGCAACATTATATTTCGCTGTAAAGGCGACGGGCGATTTCCCACCATTTTGTTCTTGTAAAGTAGTCGCATACCAGTTCCCCAGTGTAAAAGCTGGCAAGTATCGTGGGAGTGGCGAAAGACAGCGTAGCCTGCACGAGACGTAGGCTGACCTCTCGGGAATAGTTAGCGAGTGACTTTAAGGGTGTTGGAAGAGTAAAATGCCCTGGCCATCTGAAAAGGGGTGTGTTGTAAAATACACTCCTTTCAATTACGAAAGGACCAACGTGGCATCCCACATACTCATTCGCTATCACGACAACTGGAGCGACGAAATGGATATCGATGGTTTCGTTGTCATCATAGACTCAAATTGGGACAATATCAAAGAACTCATGAAAAAGTTCTTTGCGGCTCGGGGTTCCTGGGTGTTTGGAATTGGAACGAACGAAGAGATCGAATACGATTCGTTTGAAGACTGGGAACGCACTCTGACACTTACATCTCTTACTCAAGAAGATGCAGCTACTTTCATTTCGACATGTCAGCGTAGCGGAATACGTTCGGGGTACGAATGGAAGAGTCTGCTCATTGACTACGGGTTCTTTCCGTTGCCAAGGAAAGACAGTTTTACTGATCCGTGGGATTCAAATGAAGAAGTGATCGAAGTCCCGGAAGGTTTATGAAGATTCGAACTGTGAATATGATCGAAGTTGCTGATTGGGATGTTTTGGTTCAAAAGACTTACGGGCGTCCGTATGAATTTCAACAGCAGAATGGTTGTCAAGATCGAGGAATTCATACGTTTTCGGTTCCAAATCTAGATGATTGCTATGATGACGAAATGGCAGATTCGATACCAGAAGTTGTTAACCATGATGAAATGGGTGTCAAGTTTGCAATCTGGCTTGCTCGTGACCCGAAACAACCATTACCCGGACGGGAAGATGAGTTTGGTATTAATCTTTGGTGGAGTCGTAACTTCTACCCAGATTTTCAAGCTGTAGCTAATGACTTACATGCAAAAGGTTTACTTGAAGCTGGAGAGTATATGATCAACATCGACTGGTAAACATAATAAGAAAGAATTTATGCCACTTAACTTTGAATCTCGTACTGTAACTCGAACTCAAGAAGTTCTTGTGGGTGCATCTTGTGATGGATGTGGAACTGCTCTTGAACCACTTTTTGGTGTGGAAGAAGCGTTAGCAGTGGGTCTCTTTAAAAACGCTTTAAAAGTCACGATTCATGGATGTTACGGAGAATATATAGATGGTGGAAGCTCTATTATTCTATGTCGTTCTTGTGCTTTCAAATTGGAAGATGTAGAAGTGTTAGCATCAGCTTTCCAGGAGGCACGTGAACAAAACAATCGAGGGTAATTGTGGCCTATAACAAGCCGTTTCGAGGACCCCGCCCACGGGTTAAAGAGAACGTCAACGAAGGAATTCGATTTCCAGAGCTTCGTGTCATTTTTCCCGATGGCACCAATCAAATCCTTAAGACACAGATTGCAATTCAGCAAGCTAGGGCGCTTAATCTTGATCTTATCGTCGTCTCTCCTACTGCGCAGCCTCCTGTTGCTAAAGTCATGGACGAAGGCAAATACGCTTACGAAGAGAAGAAGAAAAAACAAGAAGCGAAGAAGCATCAACACGTCACCCATGTCAAGGAATTGAAGTTTTCACCGAATACAGACGATCACGATTATACCTTCAAGAAAAAACACGCTATTGACTTTCTCCAGGCGGGTGACAAGGTTCGTGCCATCGTACGTTTTCGTGGTCGTGAGATGGCTCATACCGATTTGGGTTACAAACTTCTTCAGCGTCTCATTGTGGACCTGGAGCCATACGGCAAACCGGAACAGATGCCTCGTCAAGACGGAAAAACCGCCGTCACCACTATTGCACCTGTGAAGCATTAACTGATACAATTGAGTTGATGCATCCCGAAATCAATTCATACGAATCACACATCACCATTGAGCCTGTGTTCGGAGAACGGTTTGATTTGTTCGACCGTCTTTGCTCTCCGTATCGTTTCAAGCCTGCTGAGCTACTTTTACAGAAACAGCGTGAGGTTACTCCTGAGCGCTCCAACAAAGATTCCTTCTGCACGGGCCATAGCAAGACCTTTGACGATTTGAAACAGCGTACAGAGGCTCTGGTGGCTTGTTTAAAAGAATCTGGTTTCCAGGTCTGGCGTTATAAAATTGAAGGAATGCTCATCGACGTTCGTACTCCTCCTCTGGTGAAGATTAAAACAACGTCCTAGAAGCGATAGTCCAGGATGCCGTCTATAAACACTAAATAGGCGTGTGACGAAAAAGACGAACCCTGTCGCTAAGACTGCCAAAAAAGTTGCTAACGAAGGAAACCTCGCCGAGGGTGTTCTTGGTGCTGCCATTGTTGCCAAAATCATTGAGCGACAGCCTAATGGGGCTATTGGAAAAATCAACCATACTCACGTTAACAACATCATCAAGATCATGCAGAAGGCTCCTTCAAAAATGGGTGCCACGAAGAAACAGACGATCAAAGTTGATGCTGGTGGAAGCGCTAAGGATCGCATCACTTTTTTTCTGAACCTTGGTGTGAAAATGATGTCTGAATTCCGTTCGGCAGAGCCAGCAATGTTGCAGCGTCTTGCACAGGGTGCAGCGTCTTATGCCAACTCTTCTCGCATGGAAGCACTAGCCCAGGCCCTTTACAACAACAACATCAACAATCAAATTGCAATTGATGTTGATGGCATCTCGGCCAACACAGCCACCAAGTCAGATGTGATGGTCAAAGTAGATAAATTCGTCTTTGACAAAATTTCTCTCAAAGCTGGAAGTATGAAGACAGGCCATACGCTTGGACAAGTTGGTGGTAATTCATGGGCTTCGCTTTTGCGTGTCTTCAACGAAGGATTTAACGAACGGTCGAAGGTGAAAGAAACGGGGCTACGTCTGACTGAGTTCTCCAGCAAGACAAACGAACAGCAATACCTAAAGTTGATCGGCGAGAAACCGACATTTGACACAGTTGCTAGAGGCGTTCAGTTCGCTTATAAAAAAGCATCTGAGGTTTTCAATCGGCAAGCTCAACCAGTAATGGCGTCGAACATCTATGAGTTTTTGCGTTTTCATGCGTCCCGAGGCGACAGCGATGTGAAGATCGTTAAGCTCCATAATGGACGACATAAGACGCTCGATCCCTTGAAATTGGAAGATGCTCTATCGAAAGTTAAGAAATTAGAGGCAGTGACCAGGGTGGATACTCAGTGGCCGATGGTATTGATCTATGATGCTGATGCAGGAGGGAAGCCTTCAACAATTTACAGTCCGAACGTGATTTTCTCAATTACAGTCAAGATTGATACTCGACAGATGGGCTACATCTACCATTTGGTCAAAGAGGGCGCACGTTTTGAATCGTTAATTGAAGAGAAGGATATGAATTCCATTCGGTGGAAATTGCCTTCGGTTCAGGACGAAATGAAGCGTATCCAAAAAGCTGCCGCAGTGTTCGGACTTCCGGCTGATGTGGTCATTCAAGAGTTCAAGAAGGCGACTCTCACAACTCTGACTCATGAAATGTGGAATAAGACAGAGAACATCGATCCGGGTGGTGTCCCTTCAAACCGTGAGCTAGATAGATTAGACAGCATCTACAAACAGTACGAAACTGGAGGCATGTTGCCTGCGCCGATCATTTTGGAAGTTGATAAGGAGCGTCCGTATCTCGTCACCGATGGTCTTTGGTTGATCGTTGCTAAAGAACTTGGCGTCACTCCCAAAGTTGTCGTCGTTAAGATGCTGAGGAGAAAAATATAATGCCGCAAAATCGTCATTGGCGTAATGGTGTCTATCGTAAGCGCTGGACTTGTCCTGATCATAAGGGTGGAGTTCGGAAAACAATTGTTGGTAAACCATGTCCTACATGTGGTAAACTTGGGAAGGTAGCTGAGAAGCTGCTGGTTAAGAAGTAGAGTAGATCGAAGAGTAGAAGGTAGCAAGGCGAATGATCCGTCTATGTTGGGTCAAGACGTTAAAATGTATATTGTAGCACCTGATCACTGATTGCTATTTCTTCGAGGGTGGGTTTGGGGATTGATCAACTTGTTTCTTGACACATGTTCAAAAGTCTGGTAGGATTTGTTTTGTACATCTGAAAAGGACCACATGCACACCAAGACGTTTTTACGCCTTTCATCACTGCTTATTCCCGCTGAGCAGATTAGCCAATTGAACCTGGATGCACGTAAAGCCACTACTGGTGAACCGTTCATCGAAATTTTTCTCCATGGGATGCAAGACCCCTTCAACATCGACGGTCAGGCAGCAGCAGTCGCTTTCGAAACTTTGCGGGATGTCACACCTACTCTGGTCCCTCCCGTTGCTCCCTATGTCAACATCAAAACTCCATCTGGCCTGATTCCAAGTCCTGTGCCCGTCAATGTTGTAATTGGCGATGAGTCATTTGACGCTTCAGCTATCGAATGGGTCGATTTTCAAACCCAGTTCGAAGATGGTCTTGGCGTTGAGATGAGACTTTCGTTTGATCCTATTGGCAGCACTCGACAGTTCATCGGTGAGATGGCTAGTGTTGCATACGATGCCCTTTCGGTTCTCGCTGTAAATGAGATCGTATAGGCTGTGAACTTATTGAATCGAGGAACGTTTAATATGATTTTTCCAAACAAAAGACGCATGACTGTGCTTCTGGGGCTGATCGCTTTGCTTTCAGCTTGCAGTCCAACGTACGTAACACCACCGTACAATCCTGGATATGAACCATATGGTATCTACTATGATTCGGCTTTTCCATCAGCAGCCTATGTCAATGGTGTTCAGGGTTATTATTATGGCGGTGTTTTTCGCCCAATGAACACTCTTGGTGGTGTCTATGGGTTTTATGATGCTAGTGGTCGTTTCCACACGTCACACGAAAATCGCACGACCGTTATCAACAACTACAATATGGGTCGTCAGAATCATGAACGCCGTTATCGCCCTTCGTCTACACCAGCATCGGCAGGTGGTTATTCTAAACCGGATTATACTTCGGATACTTTCAGTGCGCCAGCAATTCCGGCATCACCAGCAGGTAGTTACGGTGTCCCGACAAATAAACCTGTCTATGGTAGCCAGTCCGGGGGTGTGTCTCGTGGCTATCAACCGCAATCTGCACCGACTCCTACGTATCAGAAGCCTTCCTATGGCTCTCAATCTGGTGGGGTGACTCGTGGGTATCAGTCCTCTTCCTCAACTGCATCCAAGCCTTCCTATGGCTCACAATCGGGCGGTGCGTATCGTTCAAGCACACCGTCACCGAGCTATAGTCGTCCATCTAGTCGTTCGTCTAGCTCTTCTTCGTCCTCGTCGTCGAGCAGTCGTTCGTCCACTCGTCGCTAATCACACAACTGGTCACCGTTTCCTCCAGCGGTGACCTCCCTATTCATATGGCAAAACCTTGGATTCATGCCGTATCGAGCGCACGCAAGTTCGGCGGCACAGCAGAAGACTATCTGGACATCCACAATTTTATGGATTCGTCCAAAGCGGTGATGGCTGATAATCGTCACCGAGCACTCACTCACAACTCCTGGTTTATTGGATTTGTCTTGGAACGTGTGTTTGGGACAACGTTCACAAATAGCGCCGGGAAGACGATTTCTGTGCGAGACATTGGGGAGCAACATGTTTTTGAAGACATGGGTTGCATTCCTTCTGCTCACGATTACCTTGCAGAGCTTGAATACAAACCGTGGATGGAAGCTAAAGGTAGACCACCAGGATACCAAAAGGTTCCTGATGAGTCTAAAATGACTGGCATCATCCGCACTAACCGTTGGAATACTGACAAAGATTAGAATGAAAACATCAAAAAACAGAAAATCAAACCCGACTCTCGACACACTCCTAGCAAAGGTCGAAGAGTTTAATCAGAAACAAGAAGAGATTAAGAAGCAATGTGCTGACCTTTTCAAAGATGTGATGAGTGCCATCTTCAGCGAATATCCAACATTGCAAACCATTAGCTGGAAGCAGTACACACCCGGTTATAATGATGGCGAACACTGCATGTTCTGTCGTAATATTGACGATGTTTATTTGAATGGTGTGGATCAGTATGGCGACATCATTGATAGCGATGAAGAGGATACGATTTACTGCCCGAATGATGAATGTGCAGAAGAGATCGGTGAAGCCAAGTTTTGCCCGGAATGTGGGACACCAAATACGGCTTTGACGGAAGATGGTACTGTTTCTGATCCACTTACCGAAGAAGTCTATGAAATCATTCAAAAAGTCATGGCATCGTTCGACGAAAGTGTCTACAGTCTACTCTTCACCGACGAGAATCTCCGTGTGACGATCAAGCGTGACGGCTCGTTCGATTCGCAGTACTACGACTGCGGTTACTAAACCATGCTGAACACGAAGCCCTTCTTAGACAAGCTGTATGCGCCCGACGATCATGAAGTTGACGGTTAGTAATTGAGCTATATAATGGTGTACAGGAGAGTGTCTGATGAACCTCAACCTTAATGGTCTGCCGGAAGACGGAAATGATGAAGTGATTATCACACCACCTGCTGGTATGATTAACAGTGATCCAATGTCGATCTGGGGTAGCAAGTCTTTGTTGCCGGAATCACTCTCACCAGACATTTTGGCGACCGAAGATGCGACGGTCACTACAAGTTCTGTTGATTCGACTTTACCATCATGGTCGGTGTTAGAATCGATTTTTGAAGAGGAAAATACGAGAGTTGAGGCAGAAGAATCCGCCGCAGACGCTTTTATGGAGTTCATCAATGCGATAGTAGACATTCTTCAATCTGAGGTTGGTACTCAAGATTTGAAGAAGGTTCAAACTGGAAAGTGGGAAGAAATTCCGTTGTCTGATACTTCGTCACTCTTTATTCGTTTTAATGATGAAAAACAAGAGACCGTAGAACACGAGTACGATTTGTTTGAAGGTTTGACCGAAGAAGAATTGGACTCTCCATGTCCTGGTTGCGGTCTTCCGATGCGAAATCACATGGAGTAGTTGACAACTTTCAGTGGATGTGCTAAGTTAGTTGTTGAGGCGGCTCCTACAACGGAATCGCCTCGTAAAAGAAAAGTTGACACGTTGAAATATGCGTGGTATAAATAGAATCAGTCGAACAAACGACAGGGATACGAAAACAATGACGAACCTAATCTCATTATCGCCAAGCTCATCACCACTTACTGTGGTAGGCTTGTCGTTGTCCCCGTCTAGCCTACCTAGTTCGCTGCTGTCCTAAGCTAGTCTTTAACACTGACGACGAGCATTCTAAGGACAAGCAGCTTCCTTCAAATAAGTTTTCCTCTAGGTGTAGGAAAGTCTGGTAATCCGCTTGCCTTGGGAGCAAGAAATCGCTGGTTCGAATCCAGCCACCTAGACCAATTGTTCCCACTCTAGTCGAGTGGCGGAATGGCAGACGCAGCGGTCTCAGAAGCCGCTCCTGGCAACAGGGTGAGGGTTCGAGTCCCTCTTCGACTACCAAATTGCTGAGCGCCTTAAAATGCTCATTGATCATTGAAAATTGAATAGTTTAAAAGCTTGTAATAAGCAAGTTTGGGGCAGTAGCTCAACCAGGACAGAGCGCACGAAAACGGAGCGTGGTCCACGTTGTTAGGTTCCAGAAGCACCGAAAAGAGAAATGTAACTCTGACGCCTGTGTGACTCGGGCAGACTCTACGGAGTGTAGGGAAGCGGGTAATCCTTCAATGTGATCGAAAGATGTACGGGTTCAAATCCCGTCTGCCCCACCAAATTTAAGTTTTCGGCGGGTGGTGTAATTGGAAGCCACGCAGGACTAAGAATCCTGTGGCGCAAGCCGTGAGGGTTCAAGTCCCTCCTCGCCGACCAAAGTTTGATTGTGCTGGTGAGACAACAATGGAGATCATGAGTCTCGATAACATCTTGCCAATACCAAAGAAGGTGCGTGGTGGACACGTAAACGAGGCATTCAAAGGTCTCTGTTGAAAAACTCATGATTGAGTAAACAAGATCAGCGAATAGCGGCCTTCGAGTCTTAAAGGAAGACTCGCTAATGGGAACCTACGACAATGTGCAAGTGGGCGTAGGCTGCGAGAATTGTTACCTACCATTAAAGTTTCATGGAAGGGTAAGCCGAGTCGGTCTAGCGGCTTCTGTCTTGAAAACAGTGAGTCCTTTAAAGGGCGTGGGGGTTCAAGTCCCTCCTCTTCCGCCAAATTTTTTACCGAGACGTAGCCTACAGCCGCCAGTCTTAGGGACCGCCGTCTGATGACTAAGAGGCACCCGGTCTAGAACCGGAACGATGAAGTGTGGCGCACTTCCGTCTCGACCATTTTATATTGCCGTGTGAAGGAACTGGCAGACTAACCGGATTCAAAACCCGGAGCCTTCGGGCATGAGAGTTCGAATCTCTCCACGGCAACCAAAGTTTCAATTTCGGGGTAGAGGCGGGTCTGGTAGCGCCTCTCGTTTTGGAAACGAGAAATTCGGAAGTTCAAATCTTCCTACCCCGACATCGAGCGGTTGAGCAAAGCTCCCGCACATTTCATCAGGGAAAGGGTGTGCTTGGTTCACCGCCTGTTTCGGATACAGGACGTTCTCGTGAGTTCGAATCTCACTTCCCTGACCAAATTTGAAGACTAAATGTCTTCATGCGACGTAGGCAATACACAAAGGAAGCTCTAGTCCGAGCGATAGAAGCATCT
>Ga0075163_10004006_pt1 | contig 19801 bp, 11 predicted proteins | sample JI1023141ADNA_FD_71478 | JGI IMG/M metagenome (GOLD analysis project Ga0075163, IMG submission 71478) | Wastewater effluent complex algal communities from Wisconsin, to seasonally profile nutrient transformation and Carbon sequestration -... | ecosystem: Engineered > WWTP > Effluent > Algae...
CAAGCTGTACCGCAACAACCGCGCGCTCTACATCACGCGCCCACCGTTCCCCGGCGAACTCTGGAGCTTCAGGCTCAGCACCGTGCCCACCGACGTCGAGGGGAACAACCTGCCACCGACGCTCTCGCAGGACTTCCTGCCCGTGCATGTGTGGACGCCGACGTACCTCGTGATGACCGGAGACGCCGTCGTCGAGCCGCGACCAGCGCTCTCGGCGCACCCCACCAACACGCTCACCAATCACCTGGTGCGCGTCTTCGGCAGCAACGGCACCGACGCGCTCGCGGTCAGCTCGGGCCTGATGAACCAGTGCAGCACCGCGCCGTGCCCAACCACGACGACCACGCTCGGAGCATCGCCCACCACCAGCCTCGTGCGACCCACCACCTTCACGATCGGCAGCACGTCGTACTACCAGCCCGAGCCTGGCCTGGTGTTCGTGAGTGATGGCGGCACGGGCTCCGAGGTGTTGCCGGCGGCGCCGGGGACCGTGTTCGGGCAGACCGGCAGCCCGCTCTCCACCATCTACGTGAGCGGCACGAACCTGCGCATCGCCGACTTCGCCGACGGCGGGTGGGACGTGGCGAACGAGATCACCGCACAGAACGGTGGACTCGGCCCCACCACGGTCGTCAGCGCGATGTCGGCAGGCCCCAGCACCAGCCGTTCGTTCTGCATCGCAGCGCGCACCGGCACGGCCGTTCGTGTGCTGACTCGCAGCAGCGGCAGCGCCTTTGGCCAGCCGCTCTACAACAACCCGCCGCTCTCGTTGTTCGCGGTCAAGCAGGCGTGGGTCTACGCCTCCTCCGCGAGCGGCTGTCACGTCGCCTTCATTGGAACCGACGACAAGCCGTCCTTCATTGCCGCGGGCGTGGGCGACTTCGGCACGACTGGCAACATTCAGTTCCCGGCCACGACGCTGGCGGTCTCCAGCATGGACGTGATCTTCGACCCCTGGCAGAGCGGCGCCCGGTGGTGGGCGATCGTGACGACCTCAGGCGTGCTCGACCTCTTCTACACCGTTGGTACCGAGGCCCTGAACGCGACCACGCGCATCACGCCGCCAGCGAGTGCGACCTCGTTCAACGTGAACCCGGCCTGCATCGCCGCGAACCCACGGCTCATCGCGCTCGAGCAGGCCATCTACGTCGTGTGGCAGGAGAAGTGCGCCGGCCAGCCGTGGAACGTCTACCTGCGCGGGTTGCACTGACGGCGATGCGCAAGAAGCGCCCCACGCAGTACCACCACGGCGATCTGCGGCAGGCGCTCATCGAGACGGCCGCGAAGGTGGCGGCGCGTGAGGGCGTCGAGGCCATCGTGCTGACGTCGCTCGCGAAGAAGACCGGCGTGTCGGGCACGGCGCCGTTCAAACACTTCGAGTCGAGGGAGGCGCTGCTGGTGGCGGTCGCCGAAGAAGGCGTGAGGCGGCTCGTCGAACGAACCGACGCGGCGACGAAAGGCATCGACGATCCACTCCTCGCCCAGCAGCGTGGCGCCATGGCCTACGTGCGCTTCGCGGTCGAGGAGCCCGGCTATTTTCGAGTGCTGGTTCGTGCCGAGACGTTGCGTGCGTCGCCGATGGTGGCGCAGCTCAACGCGGGCGCGCGGCAGGCGATGGAGGGGTTGTTCGGCGCGCTGAAGTCGTCGGAGTCGAAGCGGGTCGCGCAGCGCAGCGCCGCGCATCTGACCGCGCAGGCCACCATCTATGGCCTCGCGAGAATGCTGGTCGACGGGCTGCTCGGTGAGGTCGACGGCGCCACGGCAGAGCGGCTCGCCCACGAGGTGACCGAGGTGCTTGGGCGCGCGCTCCGCCCCGACAGCTGAGCCCACACATCGGCGCGGCAGCCGGTAGAGTGCGCGCCCATGCGAACCGCCCTGCTCACTGCGCTGTGTTCCACCGTGGTCCTGGCCGCTCCTGCGAAGCCGGTCGTGGCGCTGTTGCCGCCCGCCGCACCCGACGACGATCTGCGTGGCTTCGGCATGATGCTCGAGGCGCGCGCGTCGGAGCTCATCGAGCAGTCGGGCAAGTTCTCCGAGCTGCACGTCAAGCAGGTGCTCTCGATGGCCGACGCCGAAGGCCTCGTGGCGAACGAGCTGTCTGACGCGAAGAACGCCGGGTCGGCACGCACGTTCCTCGGAGCGGATCGAGTCGTGACGATCACCCTCGCGAGCGACGCGAAGGGCATGACGCTGACGGGCTCCATCGTCGACGCGAAGAAGACGACCCCGTTCACCGCGAAGCTGCCCATCACCTGGCCCGAGGCGCTCATCCAGGGCAGTGAGGCCGTCGCGAAGGCGGTGCTGGCGACCGAGAAGGCGAGCCTGCCGAAGAAGCCGTCGGCGCAGCCCGAGTCGAAGTCGCCCGAGGCGCTGCGGCTGCTGGCCCAGTGCTACGCGATCGTCATTCGCCAGCCGCTCGGCATCGACAACCCGGCCGTGTTGAACGGTGAAGAGCTCGATGGCGCATCGGCGCTCTGTGAAAAGGCGCTCACGAACGATCCGTCGCTCAAGTTCGCGGCCGCCGTGCTCTCGCTCTCGCGCGCCATCATCGGAGACGCGGCAGGAGCCACGAAGGCGCTGACCGGCCTCACCGCGACCGACGACATGGTCGAGCCCTACACGCTCGCCCGGTTCTGGATGGTGACGCGCTTTCAGTCGAACGAAGACGGCCTCGCCAGCTTGAAGGACGTGCTCAAGAAGCACCCCGGTGAGCTCATCGCGCTCAGCTACCTCGCTGACACCCAGGGGCTGCTCAACGATCACCCCGCGTCGCAGGCCTCGTGGAACGACTACCTCGCGCAGGTGCCGGCCTCGCCGTTCGCGTACGGCAAGCTGAGCCGGGCGCTGGCGAGACAGAACAAGCACGACGACGCCATCGCCGCTGCGAAGAAGGGCCTCGAGCTGGCACCGACGAGCCGCTCCGCACGCCTCGAGCTCGGCAGCCGTTTCATCGACGCGAACAAGCTCGACGACGCGATCACCACGCTCTCGGAGCTGAAGGACGCGAAGGGTGAAGCCGTGCTCCGCCTCGGCTTCGCGCACTGGCTCAAGGGCAATGTCGACGCGGCAGCGCCGCTCTTCCAGAAGGCGCTCGATACTGCGACCTCGCCCGGTGAGTGGAGAACCCGTGGCCGCGCGAACTACAACCTCGCGCTCGTCGCCGCGAAGAAGGGCAAGGCCGACTCAGCGAAGGCCGCGCTGATCGCCTCGATGCAGACGGGCTACAAAGTTCGCTCCGTCGACCCGTCGCTCGAGAAGATCGCCAAAGAGGTCGAGCGCGCCGAGTTCCAGAAGGCAGCGCCAGCCGATGCCGGCAGCGGCGTGAAGCTCAGCCTCATGCCGAAGGAGTCGAGCCTGCTGCCGTTCGACCCCGCGGGCGATCCCGACCTGACGCGCAAGAAGGACGCAGCGCCCCAGGGCTTCGTCATCTACAAGTTCTGATCATGCCGTTGCCCGCACCGTTCACCGCGTCGATCGCCGCCGATTTTCCTTCCGACTTCTCGACAGCCGAGGCCGCCGAGCTCGCCACCTACGGGAAGGACTGGACGAAGGTCTTCACGCCGAACGCGTCGCTGCTGGTTCGTCCACGCACGACCGACGAGGTCTCGCGGTTCCTGAAGCTCGCGTACGCGAATGGTGTGGCGGTGGTGCCGAGTGGTGGGCGAACGGGGCTCGCTGGCGGCGCGATGGCGACGAATGGCGAAGTGGTGCTCTCGCTCGAGCGCATGCGCACGCTCCAGCCCGTCGACACGCTGGCGATGACGGTGCGCGTGCAGGCCGGCGCGATCACCGAAGTCGTGCATCAGCACTGCGCGAACGAAGGGCTCTTCTGGCCAGTGGACTTCGCGTCGAAGGGCTCGAGTCAGGTGGGCGGCAACATCGCCACCAACGCGGGCGGCGTGCGCGTCATTCGCTACGGGCTGACGCGGAACTGGGTGCTGGGCCTGCAGGTGGTGACCCCGACCGGAGAGGTGCTGGAGCTCAACGGCGCGCTCGAGAAGAACAACACTGGCGTCGATCTGCGGCAGCTCTTCATCGGCAGCGAGGGCATTCTCGGCGTCATCACCGAGGCGACGCTCAAGCTCACGCGGCTTCCCGAGAAGGTCGACGTGTTCCTCTTCTCGGTGCCCGATCTGCAGGGCGTGCTCACGCTGTTCGAAGAGGCGCGCAAGGGCCCGTTCACCGTCATGGCGTACGAGTTCTTCACCGACAAGTGCAGCCGCCGGCTCGAGGCGCACCGCAAGATCCGCCCGCCGTTCGAGACGCCGTCGACGCACGCGGTGCTGCTCGAGGTGGAAGCGGCGAAGCCGGGCGCGCTCGATGGGTGGCTGGGCTCGTTGTTCGAGCGGGGGCTGGTGACCGATGGAACGCTCGCGGCCGACTCCGATCAGGCGAAGTTCCTGTGGAGCCTGCGCGAGGGCATCTCGGAGTCACTCTCGGCGACGGGCCTGCCGCACAAGAACGACATCTCGCTGCCGATCTCGGGGCTGAAGGTCTTCTGCGACGAGCTCGAGGCGCTGCTCGCGAAGAAGTACCCCGGCTGGGAGCTGTGCCTCTTCGGTCACATCGGCGACGGCAACCTGCACGTGAACATCATGAAGCCGGACTCGATGGAGAAGGCCGAGTTCCTGGCGCGCACGCACGCGTGTGATGAAGACGTGTTCACGCTGGTGAAGGCGCATCACGGCTCGATCAGCGCCGAGCACGGCATCGGGCTCTTGAAGAAGGACTTCCTCGGCTACTCGCGCACGCCGATCGAGCTTTCGCTGATGCGCGAGCTGAAGCGCTCCTTCGATCCCAAAGGGCTGCTGAACCCCGGCAAGGTGCTTCAGGGGTAGGTGAACGTGAACATGGGCCGGCCCGCTCCTGCGGCGCCGCCCGTGCTCCAGTCGGGATCGTTCGGCCTGAACACCCCGCACATGCCCATCGTCGTCAGGCCCTTGCGAACCTCGACCTGAAACGGCACCCACTGAATCGGGCTGCAGCTCGTGTAGTGATCGACCCGAACGGCATAGGAGCCCGGAGTCGGTCTGCCGCCATCGGTCGGGTAGATGATGTTCTCGATCAGCACCAAATCCATCGAGCAGCCGGCCTGGGAGTCGAGATCGAGCGCGCCGAGCGCACACGCCGGGTTTCGTGAGCCGTACCAGAGCTCGCACGTGCCACCGTCGGCCATGGGCTCGTCGAGGTGGAGATCGAGATCCTCGGTCGAGTCCCAGCGCAGCGTGACCTGAAGATCGGCCGCGGAGCCGTTCAAGACGCACTCGTTGCCCGAGCAGATGAAGCCCTGTGGGCACTCCATCGTGCAGGGCATGAGGCCACCATCACGCGGGCCGGGACACGATGGGCCGCCGTCGGGGAACGAGACACCGGCGTCGAACCCGCTGCCGGCGTCGAACGGAGTTCCAGCGTCGAACACGATGCCGCCATCGGGCCCCGTCACGAAACACGTCTGCGTCGCCAGGTTGCAGAAGCTGCTCGCGCAGTCGGCGTGACGAAGGCAACCCACGCACTTGCTCCCGACCGTGTCGCAGATCGGGGTCGCGCCGCCGCACCCGCCACCGTCGGCCACGCACGCCTCGCACTTGCCGAGCCCGCCCTGGAACGAGATGTCGCAGACGGGCGCGTCTCCGAAGCACCCCGTCGCCAGCGTGCACCGAACGCACCGACGGGCCACCTCGTCACAGATCGGCGTCGCCAACCGGCAGGAGCCACACACCGAACTCTGACCGCCGTCGCCCAACTCCATGCCCGCGTCTTCGACGACTCCGGCATCACGAACGACGAGCCCCGCATCGGCGCGGCCTGCGTCACGCGGCGCCTCGACGCAGATGAACTGAAGGGGATCACACACCGAGCCGGGAGCGCAGGACGTCGCCGTGCACCGTGCCGTGTTGCCGCAGGCCGAGACCAGGCCCAACGAAAGACACAGCAGCGCCTGCTTCACTGTGCCCTCGTGCCATGCGCCTCGCGCCATCGGCCCACTCTGCTCCAGGTGGGGCCCTCACGTCAGCCAATCACGCGGCCTTGCTGCCGCCTTCGACGAGCGCACGAATGCCATCGACCGCCGACTCGAGCGCGCTCGATTGGGCCTCGAGATCGTTCACCGCCGTGGCCACGGTGGTGGCTGCATCGCCGTTCTTCTGCGTCACCAGATCCATCTCGCCGACGGCGCCGCCCACGTCGTCGATGCCCTTCGACTGCTCTGACGACGCGCTCGAGATGCCTCTCATCAACTGCGCGACCTCGTCGACCGAGCGCGCGACCGCCTTGAACTGGGCGTTGGTCTCTTCGACGAGCGCAGCGCCGGCCTTGATGCGTTGGCTCGAACCCTCGAGCAGGCTGGTGACGTCCTTCGCGGCGCTGCCCGTTCGAACCGAGAGCGCGCGCACCTCGTTGGCGACGACTGCGAAGCCCGCGCCCGCGTCTCCCGCCCTCGCCGCCTCGACCGCCGCGTTCAGCGCGAGCAGGTTCGTCTGAAACGCGATGTCGTCGATGGTGCGGGTGATGCTCGCGATGGAGGCGCCCGTGCTGGCGATCTCGCCCATGGTCGAGACGAGCTGCTTCATGGTCGCCTCGGCGCCGCTCGCCTTCGAGGCCACTTCGTCGACCAGCGTTCGTGCCTGCTGCGCGCTGCCCGCGTTCTGATGGGTCATGGCCGTCAGTTGCGTCATCACGCTCGAGGTCCTGGCGATGGCTCCGACCTGCGACGAGTAGCCCTGCGCCAGAGAGCGTGACGAACCAGCGAGGGCCTCGGTCGCGCCGGCCACGGCGTGGGTGCCGTCTGCGAGCGAGACGACGGCGGTGCCGAGGCTTCGTGAAATGCGGCGAGCCGCGATGCTGCCCGCGATGATCACCAGCAGCACGCCGATGGCGCCCGCTCCAACCACGAAGGCACGAATGCCCCACACGCGATCGGCGAAGGCGCGATCTTCGCGGTGGCTCTCTTCGTCGCGCAGCTCGAGCACCAGACTGATCGCACTTTGCAGCTCGGTCGGCGTGCCCCGCGCTCGAATCAGCCGCTCGACCTCGGCCCAGGCTCGGGCTTCGTCCGTGCTGCGCTCCAGCTGGCGGCAGACCTCGGCGGCCCGCTCGACGGCTGCCCACCCGACCTCAGGATCCTGCGACGAGGAGAGCATCCACGTGGCGTCGCGCAGCCGCCACAGCGCCTCGAGTGCAGGCAAGGTCCGCGTCAACGTTCGTTCGTGCGCGTTGGTGCCGAACGTCATACCGATCACACCGACGCCCGTGCCCACGACGATCATGCCCGCGACGATGATCGCGGCGCCCGTCAGCTTCGTCTGCAACGTCAGGCTCATGCCGTCTCCGTTCTCATTTCTAACGGGACGACTCGTTCACGCCGCACTCAGAGTGCGCGTCACACTCTTGACGATCAGCTCAGCGCGCGAGCCTTGATCGTGGTCGTGAGGGTGAGCAACGCGTCGGTCACCTGACCGGTCACGCTGTTGTCGAGATCCATCACGAGGTAGCCGATGTCGGGGTTCGTCGAGAGCAGCTGCGCGTGAATGTTGGCGTTCGCGTCGCCGATGAGGCGGTTCACGTCGCGCAGCACGCCGGGCACGTTCTGGTGCACGTGAATGAGGCGGAAGGTGCCGCTCGAGGGCGCGAGCTCGACGTGGGGGAAGTTCACCGAGCCGGCCGACGCTCCCAGCTCGACGTACTTCGCGAGGCTGGTGGCGACCTCACGGCCGATGGCCTCCTGGGCTTCCAGCGTCGAGCCACCGATGTGCGGCGTGAGGATGACGTTGGGCACGTGCTGCAGCGGGGTCACGAAGCCCTTCGCCTCGTTGCCTTCGGGCTCGTCGGGGTACACGTCGACCGCGGCGCCGCCGAGGTGGCCCTTCTTGATCAGCTCGGCCAGGGCCTCGAGATCGACGACGGTGCCACGGCTCGCGTTGATGAGGCACGCGTCCTTCTTCATCACCTCGAGCTGGGCTCGGCCCATCATGCCCTTCGTCTGCGGCGTCTCGGGGACGTGCAGCGTCACGAAGTCGGAGACCTTGAGGAGGTCTTCGAGCGTCTTGCAGGGCGCGTTGTTCGACAACGGCAGCTTGGTGGCGACGTCGAAGTAGACGACGCGCATGCCGAAGAACTCCGAGAGCACGCCGACCTGGCTGCCGATGTGCCCGTAGCCGACGATGCCGAGCGTCTTGCCGCGCACTTCGCGGGAGCCCGTCGCGAGCTTCTTCCAGACACCCTGGTGCATCTCCATGCTGCGGTCGCCAAGCTGTCGCGAGAGCGCGATGATCTCGGACAGCACGAGCTCGGCCACGCTGCGGGTGTTCGAGAAGGGCGCGTTGAACACGCAGACGCCGCGCTTCATCGCGTCGGCGAGCGCGATCTGGTTGGTGCCGATGCAGAAGGCCCCGATGGCCATGAGGTCCTTCGCCTGCGGCGAGTCGAGGACCTTCTTCGTCACGTTCGTCTTCGAGCGAATGCCCAGCACGTTCACGCCGACGAGCTCTTTGATGAGCTCATCCTCCTTCAGCGCGGAGTTGATGCGGCGAACGGTGAAGCCGGCCTCTTTCAGCTGGGCCTCGGCGACGTCATGAATCTTCTCGAGCAACAGGACGGTGGGAGCCATGGCGTCGCGTGTTACTGCGACGCGTCACGGAGTCAACGAGCGTCGGCCCACCAAACCGTCAGTTCATCAGCTCGGGAATACGGCGGGTGGCGGCTTCACGTGCGTCGAACAGCTCGATGCCCTGCCGCGTGAGAATGAAGCGCACCAGCCCTTCGCCGCGCTCGGTGTCGAGCGTCGCTTCGAAGACCGGGCCGCCCACGGTGCCGACGAGCGCCTCCTGCTTCAGGTTCTTCACCTGCCCGTGCGCGAACTGGTGATCGACGTGGCCCAGGCCTCCGCCGGTCTTGTAGAGATCGAGCGCGACCCGGTGAAGTGCCAGTGCCAAACCCTGATCGAGCGGAAAGGTCGACGTGAGCACGCTCACCAGTACCCAATACGGAACGTCGTCCTGTTGCTGCGCCATCGCTGACGTCAGCTAGCGGCCACAGGGGTGTGATGCAAGCCGACACTGCCACCTTCCCTCGCGAATTCGCTCAAGAAATCGGGTGGACTTTCGACGTCGAAATGCGCAGAACAACGCGCATTCGTGGCGGCCTCGTCGCACCCCAAAAGCCGCCTGTCGCTCAAGGAGCCTTTCATCGTGAAAGCCCCCACCCGTCTTTCGCGGCTGGTCGTGTTGTCGATGCTGACCGCCACTGCCGCTTTCGCCCAGGAAAAGGGCAACTTTCCCGGCGATCGCTTTCGCATGTCGCTCTCGCGCTCGGGTCTGATCGACGTCGAGTGGGGCAGCCCGGCGCCGCACCTGAACTGGGACGCGGGCCTCTTCCTCAACTACTCGGCGAACAACCTGGTGCTCTACCGCATCAGCGACAACCAGCGCATCGGGCCCCTCATCGGCTCGCGTCTGGGCGGCTCGCTCTTCGGCACCATCGGCCTGTTCGGCTGGCTCGAAGCGGGGCTCGAGCTTCCGGTCGTGCTGACGCAGTCGCGCGACACCTCGTTGATGGGCGGCACGGTGACGAACCTGTCAGCGCTGATGGGTGGCGTCGGCGACCTGCGCCTGCAGCCGAAGCTGCGCTTCTTCAGTCAGGAGGACGTCGGCTTCGACCTCGCGGTGATGCCCACCCTCACCTTCCCCACGGGCGGCCAGACGAACTACCGCGGTGAGCCGACCGTCACCTTCCAGCCCGAGCTGCTCGCCTCGCGTGCGTGGGGCCAGCTGCGCACGGCCGTGAACGTGGGCGGCGTCGTGCGTGGCCGCGTCTCGTTCATCGATGACATCGTCGGCAGCGATCTCACGGCGCGTCTCGGCGTCGGCTACCGCTTCCAGGACGACAAGGGCAACGGGCTGCCGCTCGAGGTCGATGGCTCGCTCTTCATGTGGACTGGCGTGACGGCCGACATCTACACGGCCTCGCAGCGCGGCATGGAGCTTCGCCTCATGGGCGCGTACACCTTCGCCGAGCGTGTGCAGGTGTTCCTTGGTGGTGGCGTGGGGCTGCTCTCGGGCTGGTCGACGCCTGACGCGCGCGTGTTCGCCGGCGTGCGCTACGGCCAGTGGGACGATCACAAGGGCCCCAAAGACACCGACAAGGACGGCATCATCGACGAGCAGGACAAGTGCCTCGAGGTGGTGGGCATCGTCGAGAACCAGGGCTGCCCCGATCGCGACGCCGACAACGACGGCTTCGTCGATCGCCTCGACAAGTGCGTGAACGAGAAGGGCATCAAAGAGCTCGCCGGCTGCCCCGATCGCGACACCGACGAAGACGGCTTCGTCGACCGCAAGGACAAGTGCCCGAAGGTGAAGGGCGTGAAGGAGCTCGAGGGCTGCCCCGACACCGATGGTGACGGCGACGGCCTGGTCGATCGCCTCGACAAGTGCCCCACCGAGAAGGAAGACCCCGACGCGTTCAAGGACGACGACGGCTGCCCCGACCCCGACAACGATGACGACGGCGTCACCGACACGAGCGACAAGTGCCCGATGGAGAAGGGCGTCGTCGAGAACCGTGGCTGCCCCGACAAGGACGAGGACCAGGACACGGTCGTCGATCGCCTCGACAACTGCCCCGGAGAGAAGGGCGACCCGAAGTTCCAGGGCTGCAAGTCGAAGCAGTTCGTCGTCATCACCAAAGAGAAGCTCGAGATCCTCGCGCCGGTGTTCTTCAAGATCGGCAGCGACATCATCGAGAAGCGCAGCTACGCGATGCTCGACAACGTGGCGCAGGTGCTCAATGGCCACGCCGAGGTCGAGAAGGTCAGGGTCGAGGGTCACACCGACAACCAGGGCGACCCGAAGAAGAACCTCGATCTCTCGCAGCGCCGCGCCGAGAGCGTGAAGAAGTACCTCGTCGAGAAGGGCAAGGTGGCCGAGGGCCGCCTGACCGCGACGGGCTTCGGTGACACCAAGCCGATCGAAGACAACAAGACGCCCGCGGGCCGCGAGAAGAACCGCCGCGTCGTCTTCAGCATCGCCGGGAACGAGTGAGAGGAATGAACGCCATGACGAACGACTTCGCGCGACCCCCCTCAGGCCTGAAGCCGCTGCTGTTCGCAGCGCTGGCGCTGCTTCCTGCTATGGCGCTCGCCCAGCCCACCGCCCAGTGCAGCCTCACGGGCGCCACCTCGGTCGTCCGGGGCCAGGACTTCACCGTCGACGTCGACGTGACGAACGGCGGCACTGCCGCTGGCTTCGCGCCGGCCATCGAGGTCTTCCTGCCCGCGGCGGTCACCTTCACCTCGGCGACCTCGTTCGGCCAGACGCTGACGGCGCTCGTCAACACGACGACGACTCCGTACGTGAACCCGCTCACGGGTGAGACGGTGCAGGGCCCTGCGGGCTCGCGCTTCCTCGTGCTGCGATTGCCGCTCAATCAGATCGCGGGCGGCGCTCCGGCACGCCGGGTGACGCTCAACCTCAACACCACGACCTCGGCGACGCTCGACACCGCCGTGTCCGTCGGGGCGAGCTGTCTCTTCGCGTACGGAGCGACGCCGCTGAACGACCCGTCCACCGATGCGGCCGTTCGCAGCGACGCGATCCTCAACGCGACCGATCAAACGACGCGTTCAATCACCCCGGTCGGAGCACTCGTCACTGGCCGCTTCGAGCGCGTCTCTCCGGCAGGCGTCATCACCGACGCCGTCACGGGCCCGCGCACGCTCGTCGAGGCCGTGTACGATCTCGACGCGATGGTCGGCACCACCATCAGCACCGCGACCGCCACCATCACCCTGCCTGACGCCTTCCAGCTCGTCTCGGCGACCTCGACGGGAGGCGGCGTCGTCACCAGCACGCCGACTGCACCGGCGACGGCGCCTGGCGGCTCGGTGTCGGTCGCCTTCGCCAGCATCGCGGGGGCTGCGGGCGTCGATCGCACCGTTCGTGTGCGTGGCTTCATCTCGCAGAACCGCACGGGTGGGACGCCTGTCATCAACCCGATGACGCTCACGCCCATCACCATCGCCCCGCAGCTGAGCCTCTCGGCCGCCGCGCTGCCCACGGCCGTCACCGGTCAGGCCGCGCTGCGTGGTCACGCCGTGCTCGTGCGTGAGACCGTCAACGCCGCCAACCCGACGCCCGGCGCCACGTTGACCTTCACCCAGGTCGTCGAGCAGTCCGACTTCTTCGGCACCAGCGCGAACGATCTCACCACCACGCTTCCGGCGGGCCTCACCTACGTCGGCGCGTCTTCTGCGCCGCTCACGCCGGTCGTCGCCGGCAGCACGCTCACCTTCACCGTCGGCGCCATCGCGCAGGTCGGCGTGGCAGACACGACCCCGGCCACGCGCACGAACACCTTCCAGGCGACGGTCGAGCAGAGCTACCCCAGCGCGGGCCCTGTCTTCGGCGGAGATCGTCTGCCCACCGTGCACTCGCTCGTCTCGCAGACCGTGGGTGGCGGCAGCCGGACGCAGACCGAAGCCGCCAGCGGCACCGACGCGACCCCCGTCATCGCGCAGGCCACGCTCGCGACCACCACGCTCATCGCCGGCACGCCCACCACCACCGTCAAGGCTGGCGACGTGGTCACCTTCCGGGTCACGTCGGTGCTCGCCTCGGGCGATCACGACGGTGAGAGCTGGAGCCTCGTGCTGCCCTCGCCCGTCTTCGACGCCAGCTCGCTCGCCAGCGCCACCTTCGGCGGAGCGGCGGTTCGCTATGGACCCGGCGCCACCTCGGGCCTGCCCACCAACGTCACCGTCACGGCGAACGCGGCGACGAACACCATCACCCTCGGCTTCCCTCGCATCTCGGGCGGAGCCGCGCCCACCACGGTCGAGGTCGATCTCGACGTGACCGCCACGGCGAACCCGATCGACGACGGCTTCGTCGTCGTCACGCCCATCACCTCGACGCACACGGGCACGGCGCAGACGTACACCCGCACCGCCAACCCCGCGCTCACGGTGCAGGCGCCCAGCGTGCGCGCGCTCGCCTCGGCCTTCGCCTCGAGCACCACCGACGCCGTCTTCACGCCGGCCGCCACGGTGACGCTGCCCAGCCCGCTGACCTCGGCCAACCTCGGCACGGTCGCCAACTCGAACGTCGCTGCCGTTCACGCGCTGGGCACCGCCGACGTGCGGGTGCTCGTCGAGAACCGCGGCTCGCTGGCGGCTCAGAACGTGCGCGTGAAGCTGGCGCTCCCTGCCGGCCTCACGGGCGCCCTCGTCTCGGCGACCGACGGCACGGGCGCCAACACGCCCACCAGCGGAGATCTCTTCGGCGCCGGCCTCGACTTCACCGACCCCGTCGCGGCGACCAGCACCACCAGCGGCCTCAACCTGCGCGTCGTGGTGGCTCGGCTCACCGTCGCGACCGGCCTCGCGCCGCGCTTCGATCTCGTGTCCACCGGGCAGATCGAGCGCTTCGCCTCGGCAGCGAGCGGCCCCAACTACGTCGGCAGTCCGACTGGTGACGGCGTGACCATCACCACGCGCGCCGCGAGCGCAGGCGTCGTGCTCACCGTGCCCGACACCGCCGCGACGATCGGCGAGACCTTCACCTACGTCGTCAGCGGCGTGGTGCCCAACGCAGCCACCGTTGCCTCGCTGCCCGTCACGCTCTCGCTCCCCTCACAGCTCGCGTTCGTGTCGGCCTCGAACCTCACGACCGGCGCGGGCATCACGTGTGGCGGCGCGGCGTGCACCCTGCCGGTGCCCGTCGTCTCGAACGAAGGCCGTGACGTCACCTTCACCTTCACCAACGTCGCCAACGCCGACACCGACATCGGCACCGCCGAGACGCTCGCCTTCAACGCGAACGTCGTGGTGAACAACGTGGCCTCGGCGACGGGCGGCACCACCAACATCAACATCAGCACTGCCTTCGCCGGCGCGACGAGCACGACCGACGCAGGCTCGCGCGTGCGCATCGTCGAGCCCGCCATGACGTTCGCAGGCGTTCGCACCGACGGCGGCTTCCTCGCTGATGGTGGCAGCGTCGTCGACTCCAACGACCTCGTGCTCGTCACCGTGCCGGTGCGGGTCACCAACAGCGCCAACACCAGCGCGGCCCACGACGTGTCGCTCGCGATCGCCCTGCCCGTGCAGCTCACCGCCGAGCCCGGCTCGGTCGTCGTCGACCCGAACTGCCCTGCCCCCACCTCGCAGACCCTGGTCGATGGTGGGCTCTCGATGGCGTTCGCCACGTTGCCGCCTGGTGATGCCGGTGCCTGCGACGTCAGCTTCTCGGCCCGCGTCGGGCAGAACGTGACGTACGCGCAGCAGCTCTCACCGCTCGCCACCCTCACGTGGACGAGCCGCATGGGCGCCGTCACCATGCCCATCAGCACCTTCTCTTCCACCACCGTCGAGCGCACCGGCAACGGCAGCGCCCCCGGCGGCACCTCGAACAACTACCGCCTCACGGCGACGGGGCCGGTCCGCATGGCGACCGGCGCTGAGGGCTCCTTCACGCTGGTGAGCAGCACCAACATGAGCACGCCCGACAACCTGCTGAGCGTGGGAGAAGACCTCGTCCTCCGGTTCCGCGTAGCGCTCGCCGAAGGCAACCACCCCAGCCTCTCGTTCCGCTTCACGCCACCTGCGATGCTGGGCGTGCGCCGCGTCGAGCTCGACACCATGACGCCGGGCTTCACGGGCGTCATCGCCAACCCTGCACCCATCACGCCTGCGGGCACGGCTGGCGCCGTCGTCACGGCCTCGTTCGGAGCCGTCAACGTTCCCGGCGACAACGTGCTCACCAACAACTCGCTCGACCTGCTCGTCACCCTGCGCAACACGGCGCTGAACGCCGCGACCGCGGGCTCGATTCAGGGCGTGACGTTGAGCTCGAGCGTGGCCATCGGCTCCAACTCCACGTTCGGGGTGCTGCTGGCCGCCCCCCGCCCGCGCCTCACCGCGGCCGTCGACAACGCGGCCCCCGGCCCCGATGCGGGCGTGACGTTGACCGCGACGCTCTCGAACCTCTCGTTCAACTCCCAGGCTGACGGCGGAGGCCTCGAGCAGACGACGGTGGCCTGCAACATTCCCGTCTCGGTCTCGACGCCGACCGGCTTCGCGGCACAGAACCCGGCCACGGACGGCCTCGACAACGACGGCAACGGCAGCACGGACGACGCCCCCGAGGCTTCGGTGCTCACGGGCAGCAGCTTCACCTTCAACACGGGTCGGTGCCTCAACCCCGGCGAGCAGCTGGTGTTCCGCGCAGCGTTCCGCTCGAACCAGACGATTCAGGGCGTGCCGGTGAACTTCGACTCCACCATGGGCACGTACCTCACGGCCTCGATGGGCGGCACGACGCTCACCCCGCAGAGTGACGCCTTCGACAACAACGGCAACGCGACCACAGACGAGACGACTCCAGTCGCCGACGCCATCGCGCGCGTGGTGGTGACGCCGAACGTTCCGCGCCTCAACTTCACCCTCATCGGCCGCAACGCGCTCGACGGCGGAACCACCGTCGTCGCCGGCCAGGACGTGCGGTGGACGGTGCGCCTCATCAACACGGGCGTGGGCGATCTCACCAACGTGCAGATTCAGGTGCCCTTCGCCACCTCGACGACCTACCTCGCCGACTCCGGCACCGCGACCCTCGGCAGCCTGAGCGCCGACATGGCGGGCTTGAACGTCGCGGTCGGCACCATCACGGGCTGCCCCGCCCTGCCCGATGGTGGCCCCGGTACGTCGTGCCCAACCGTCGTCGTGACGCTCGACTCGCGCACCTCGCTCCGAATCCCCAACAACGGTGGCGTCGAGACCCAGGCCACGCTGACTGCTGACCCGCCGTTCTCGCTGCTGCTCACCGACGACCCAGGAACGGCTGCGCCCGTCGACGTCACCCGCGTGCGCGTGCTCAACACCACCGACACCGACGGCGATGGGGTGCTCAACGGCGCCGATCGCGTCTCCAACAACCCCGCGACCTGCAGCGACATCGATGGTGATGGCTGCGACGACTGCGCGGTGGCCAACAACCAGCAGCCCCGCAACGACGGGCCCGACACCGATGGCGACGGCATGTGCAACGCCGGCGATCCGACGCCCAACGACGTCGATGCCGACGACGACGGGCTCACCGACGGCGCCGAGCGTGATCCGCTCAGCGACACCGATGGCGACGGCCTCGTCAACGTGCTCGACCCTGACTCCGACGACGACGGTCTCCTCGATGGCACCGAGGCGGGCATCACCACGGCCAGCGCGGGCACCGACGTCAGCAAGCGGCTCTTCATCGCCGACGCCGACCCGGCCACCACCACGAACGCACTGCGCGCCGACTCCGATGGCGCTGGCCGCATCGACGGCACCGAAGACCTCGACAAGAACGGCCGCGTCGACATGGGTGAAGGTGACCCGAACCTCGGCACCGACGACGCGACCCAGACCGACACCGACGGCGACGGCCTGAGCGACGCCGACGAGCTGGCGCGCGGCACTCCGGTGAACGACGCCGACGCCGACGACGACGGCGCCATCGACGGCAAGGAGCCCAACCCCACCACCAACACCGACGGCGACGGGTTGCTCACCAACGTGCTCGACCCCGACTCCGACAACGACGGGCTCTTCGACGGCACCGAGCTTGGCATCGCGACCGCGCCCACCGGCACCCTCGTGGCGCGACGCCGCTTCATCGCCGACGCAGATCCCACCACGCGTACCGCCGTGCTCCGCGCCGACACCGATCGTGGCGGCGTCATCGACGGCCTCGAAGACCTGAACCTCAACGGCCGCACTGATCAGGGTGAGCGCAACCCTGCCGACGCGCCGGACGATCTGGTGGTCGCCGTCGACACCGACGGAGACGGCATGGCCGACGCGCTCGAGGCGTTCCTCGGCACCAACCCGCGCGATCGCGACAGCGACGACGACGGCCTCATCGACTCGGCCGAGCAGCAGTTCTCGGACGACACCGACAACGACGGCCTCATCAACGTGGTCGACGCCGACTCCGACGACGACGGGCTCTTCGACGGCACCGAGCTGGGCATCGCGATGCCCAGCGTCGACACCAACGAGAACACCAAGGCCTTCGTGGCCGACGCCGACACGTCGACGCGCACCAGCATGCTGTCGGCCGACACCGACCGCGGCGGCAAGAGCGACGGCTTCGAAGACGTGAACATCAACGGGCGGGTCGACACGGGCGAGACGAACCCGCTGCTCGCCAGCGACGACACGGGCGCCACCATCGCCGACGCAGACAGTGACGGCATCGCCGACGCCGCCGAGCAGCGCCTGGGCTCGAACCCGAACGACGCCGACTCCGACGACGACGGCCTCACCGATGGCAAGGAGTCGAACGCCGCGCTCGACGCCGACGGCGACGGCGTCATCAACATCAACGACCCCGATAGCGACGGCGACCGGCTGTTCGACGGTACCGAAGCGGGCGTCGCCACGGCTCCCGCCTCGACCGACACCTCGAAGAACTTCTTCGTGGCCGATGCCGACCCGACGACCCGCACCCTCGTGCTGACGGCCGACACCGATCGCGGCGGCATGGGCGACGGGGCCGAAGACGCGAACCGCAACGGCCGCGTCGACACCGGCGAGACCGACCCGCTGCTCAAGTCTGACGATCGCCCCCTGCAGGACAGCGACAACGACACGATTCGTGACGTCGACGATGGCTTCCAGGACAGCGACGGCGACGGCATGGCCAACTGGCAGGACACCGACTCGGACAACGACGGCATTCTCGACGCAATCGAGGCTGGCGACGCGAGCCCTGCCACCACGCCCATCGACAGTGATCGTGACACCACGCCCGACTTCCTCGATCTCGACAGCGACGGCGACACGGTGAAGGACGCGGCCGAGGCAGGCAGCGGCATGACGCCCGCCGACACCGACAACGATGGAGTGGCCGACTTCCGCGACACCGACAGCGACGGCGACAGCCTGCTCGACGCGCTCGAGGCTCAAGACCTGGACCTCGAGACAGCCCCTGTCGACACCGACGCCGACGGCACGCCCGATCTCCGCGACCCCGACTCCGATGGTGACGGCTTCTCTGACGCCCTCGAAGCCGGTCGGCTCGACTCGACGATGGCGCCCGTCGACACCGATCGCGACGGCACTCCCGACTACCGCGACCCCGACAGCGACGCCGACGCGAAGGGCGACCGCGAAGACAACTGCCGCCTGGTGGCGAACGCCGATCAGAAGGACACCGACGGCGACGGCCTGGGCGACGCGTGCAGCGCCGACGTCGACGGAGACGGCGTGCGCAACGAGGTCGACAACTGCCCGACGGTGCAGAACTTCGACCAGCAGGACATCGACGGCGACGGCGTGGGCAACCCCTGCGATTCCGACGTGAACGGTGACGGCTTCGTCGACGGCGTGAGCGTCAAGGGCGGCGGCTGCTCGTCTGCGGGCCTGTCGCTGCTGCCGATCGCCCTGGCCGCGCTGGCGCTCCGTCGTCGTCGCAGCCAGCCGTGAAGTCGAAGCTCATTCTCGTCGGCGCGCTGCTCCTCGTCGGGGGCGGCGCGGCCTTCATCATCGGCTCACAGGTGATGCAGCGCCGCGCGCTCGACGAACAGGTCCGGCGCGGTGACGAGCTCGAGTACGCCGCGCGGTGGGATCTCGATCACGGTCAGCCGCAGCAGGCACTCGAGAAGCTCAAAGGGCTGGCTGCGCTCGACCCGAATCGCAAAGGGCTCACCACGCTCGAAGGCCGGGCGCTGGTGTCGAACGGCGCGTCGGCTGAGGGAGCACGCAAGCTCGAGCAGGCGGGCGCGTCGCTCGATCTCGAAGGCGCCGAGTACCTCGCGGTCGCGCACTCCCAGCTCGGGCGATTGGCCGAGGCGAAGGCAGTGCTCGAACAGGTCCTCATGAAAGACCCTGCGCGCGTGTCGGCCTGGCGCAGGCTCGCGCAGGTGCGGCTCACGAGCGGCGACTCCGTTGGAGCCGTCGAGGCGTGGACCCAGGCGGTGAAGCACGCGGGGCCTGACGAGCTGGCGGTACGCGCAGAAGCCACGACCCTGCTCACACTGGCCGGCAAGGCCGACGACGCGAGACAATTCACCCCATGATCGAACCAGACTTCGTCGAGATCGCCGTCATTCCCTCCGAGCTGGAAGAGCACTGGCGTGGCGTGTTGGAGGACGCCTCCGTCGGTGCGCGCTTCGAGGCCACGAGCGAGGGCGTGCGCGTGCTGGTGCACCCGCGCGACGCCGTGAGCACGAAGACGCTCTTCGAGTCGCCCTTCGAAGGGGAAGAGGCGCTGCCCGAGGACGTCGAAGCGCCCATGCTGGGGCCGACCGATCGCACCGAGACGCTGGTGGTGACGCAGAACCCGCTGATCGCCGAACAGCTGTGTCGTGAGCTGCACAGGGCGGGGCTGTTTGCAGGAACCCACTCCAGCCTCGCCTCGAGTGTCTTCGGAACCGAGGGCGCGCAGCAGTTCACTGTGGTGATCGCGCAAGGACAACGCGACGCCGCGTGCGAGGTGCTGACGCGCTGGGCGCAGACGCGAGCCAACGATTTCTACGCCACGGCTGGTCTCACGACGACCGAGCTGTTCGACGTGCTGCGCTCCTTCCTGAGCGCCCTGCCCCGATGAGCGGGCTCACCTTTCGCCGCGACGTGAGCCTGGCGGTGCTCACGCGCGCGAAGACGGCGGCCGATCACCACGAAGATCTCGGGTGCTCCATTCTCGGGCCCGCGTCGCGCCCCGTTCGCGCGGCGCACCACTGGCTCAAGCTGCAGGTGCAACGGCTCGGGCCTGAGGCGACCTCCCGGCGGGCCCGCGCGCTGGTGAAGGCGCTCGAGAACACGCCC
>Ga0075163_10004007_pt1 | contig 19800 bp, 16 predicted proteins | sample JI1023141ADNA_FD_71478 | JGI IMG/M metagenome (GOLD analysis project Ga0075163, IMG submission 71478) | Wastewater effluent complex algal communities from Wisconsin, to seasonally profile nutrient transformation and Carbon sequestration -... | ecosystem: Engineered > WWTP > Effluent > Algae...
CCGCAGCCGGATCATCAACGGCAACACGCCCGGCTCTCGCTACGCGCTAGGCCTGCTGGGCGTGATGCGCGGCTGTAGCCTGGATGGTGTTGACGATTTCATCGAGCTCGGAAGTCAGGTGCTGGCCAAGAGCGACTTCACGATCGAGCTCTGGCTGCGTCGGATGCGGACGGGGATGAACGATTTCGTGGTCGTCCACGGCAACAAGCCGGCCGCGGCCAACCAGACGCTGACCATCGGATTCCGCAGCGACAATACCTTCACGTTCGCATTTTTCGCCAACGATCTCAACACGACCACCAGCTATACCGATCAAGACTGGCACCACTGGGCCTGCGTCTACGTTAATGCCACCCGCGAGCGGCGCATCTACCGCGATGGCGTCCTGGTCGCAAATGACATCTCCACCGCGGATTACAGCGGTGGCAACGTCCTGGGACTCGGCCTGCTGCAAACCAACGTTTCCTACTTCGCCAAAGTCCAGGTCGATGAGCTGCGCGTCTTTAACCGGGCGCGCAGCGTGGCCGAGATCAATGCGACCCTGGCGACACGTCTCGCCGGCTCGGAGTTCGGCCTGACCGGGTACTGGACCTATGCGAACGGCGTCGCCGTCGATGCGACCAAGCAGGCAATCCCTGCCACGGTGATCATGCACGGTGGGCCCGTCGCCTGCCAGAGCCCGCTCTACATCCCCTGGGTCTCGGTCGGCGATCTCTGCCTTCAGGGCACCGCTTCGGTTCCCACCACCAATTGGTCACACCTGGCAGCGACCTACCACCAGAGCTACGCAATCTACGGAAGCGGCACCGCCTACGCCCAGACGCAGCACGCAGTGGAGCTCAACAACGACGGCGATCTGACGATCGAGCTTGGCCTGACTTTGGACTGCCTGGGCCGCGACCACGGCATCCTGGGCAAAGGCGAGTCCAAGGGCAGCAGCACCAAGGCCGCGCAGTACTGTCTGCGCGTGATGAGCAGCGGCGCGCTTGAGTTCAGCTTCTGCGATTCAAATGGCACCTTCTGTCGATTCGAGTCGAGCACGAAGCTGAGCGCGGGCAGGTTCACCCAGATTTCGGTCGTTCGCCATCTGGGCAGTGATGTCAGCGAAAGCTACCAGCAGCTTCCCTTGATAACCCCCAACGGCGACGGCACAAGCAGCATTACGTGGGTCAAGGTGAACCAGTCGTTCGGGGTCGAATCGTGGGCCGACATCACCTTCTACATCGACGGCGTCAAGGCCGGCACCAGCCGCCATACCTCTGGCGTGGCCGCAGGCAACGACGAGCCGCTGGAGCTCGGTCGCACGCACACGGCCAGCGGCGACAACTATCTGCTCGGCTACCTGAGCGAGGTGCGACTGTGGAACACCGCCCGCGAGAATCCGGACCCGGGGGCACCGCTGCAGCCGAACGACGGTGGCCTGGTCGCCCGCTGGTGCTTTCAGGAGGCGACGGGCCACGTCGCAGAGGACAGCGCCGGGACCCACCGGCTGCGCCTGCGCGGCATGCAGTGGCGAAAAAACCCCAACTTATCTGCGAGCCGCTTCCTGCTGTACTGTAACGGCGTGGCGCAGGAGACCTCCACCCTGGCCATCCCAGGATATGGCACGCCGCAGTTCACGCTCGGCTCGGTCTGCGGTGGCAGCGGTTCGACGGAGCCGTTCACCGGTTCGCTGGAGGAGGTTCGTATCTGGAAGTCCGAGCGGCGTCCCGAACAGCTGCTCGATAACTTGTACACGCGTCTGCACGGCGAGCGAGGGGATCTACTTGCCTACTATACGTTCGATGGTGGCTCAACCCTGGACAGCTCGCCCTGCTTGCTCGATAACGGCCTGCGCGGATGCCATCTGCCGCTGGCGGCGGGCTCGGTCAGCCGTCCACTGATGGTCCTATCGACGGCGCCGATCTCAGTCGACAGCGCCATCATTCGCTCGGCCCTTGCCGGAATCCGCACCAACTTCCAGGAGTCGATCGATTGCGCTCCGGCCGCTGCTGAGTACGCCGACCTTCAGTGCGAGCGGGACGGCACCCTGTCCGGGGTCCTCAAGCGTTGCTACTCGTACGTGCAGAATGGCAGCTGGCGCCTGCTCACCGGCTTCAAGCTCGGCAACCTGATCACGGAGTGGGTGGGACAGATCCAGTTCAATCCGCACCTGCTCGGCTATATCGAGGGCGCTCCGCCGGTTCCATCAGAGAACTTGACCGAGGGGCCGGTGAGCGCACCGGATGGTTCGTACGAGGGGATCAGCGCGGTCGAGTTCAAAGAGGCCGATGAGGTTGTCTGCACGGTGACCGGATCCAGCGATAAGAAAAAGGAATTCAAGTTCCAGTTAGAGCTGGGCCTGGGCATGGAGACGGAAATGAACCTGATCTCCGCACCGGTCGGCGTTGGCACAAGCGAGGAAATGCTCAAGGTCAATGCCGAGGTCAAGTCGCGCACCGAGCTCGGTTACACGGATAGCCAGGTTCAGTCGACTGAGGTCGAGCAGGGCACAACAACCGAGCGCTCGATGCGCGTGGGGTTGACCGGCTTCTGGGAGCCGACGCCGACCACCCAGGCGCTGCGTCGCTTCCTTCCCAACAACACAGGCTTCGCTGTCGTACAGTCTGAAACTGCGGATGTCTTTGCCCTGCGCATAGCCGACAGGGGTACGCTCGTCGCATACCGCACCATGCCGAACCGCGACATTCCACCCGATTGGAACCTCATCCCGTTCCCGATCAATCCCCTTTACACCAAGCAGGGCACACTCGATGGTCGCATCGGCATGGATGAAAACTCCGGCTCCATGATCATGGATCCAAGCTACCCCAATGCCCGCGACTATGGAGAGTACAGCTACTTCAAGCCGAGAGAGGCGTATGCGCTCAAGAAACGGATCGACACCCAGACCGCGACCCTGCGGAGCTTCTATCAAAGTTTGAAGCCCAAGGGGAGCAGCGCCGATCCGACGACCGCTGCCAACGAGCTTCTGATCGCGCAGCGCAACCTGGCCAACACCTATGTCTGGAGCGCGGCGGGCGGTTTCTTTGCAGAGACCAATGCAAGCCTTGATTCGGTGAGCGATGAGGTGAGCGGGACCTACGAGTTCACCTGGTCGGAGACCGGCGGAATCGACGTCGGCGTCGCGGCGATGGGCGCGTCGTTCAGCCTGGCGCTGGAGCTGGGTGGAGGCGGCGGCTACACCAACACCCGCTCGCGTACATCCAAGAGCAGCCGCGGCTTCGAGCTCCAGGTCGAAAGCACGCTGCCGTCCAATCTGTACAAGTACAGCTCGGATGCCAACGGGCTCGGGGTGGTCTACGACGGGGCGCAGCCGGTCAAGGCCGTGGGCAAGGTCGACGCCTACCGCTTCATGACCTTCTACCTCGATGCCAGCAGCGACAACTACGAGGACTTCTTCAATAAGGTCGTGGACCCGATCTGGCTGAATCAGAGCGACGATCCAAATGCCATCGCGCTGCGGAAAAGCCAGCAGCCGATCCTGAAGCCGCCGTGCTGGCGCGTCATGCATCGGGTGACCTTCGTCAGCCGCGTGCTACCGAAGATTCCCGGGCCAACTGCACCGCCGATCGTGCGCGCGATGCAGCTGGAGAATCTGTCGAGCAACTATGAGCTCATCCAGCGGCTGGATCCCTATGTCCGCAACAGCACTTTCACATTGGATCAGCTGGCGAATGCCACGCGCGATGCGCTCAGGCGCTATCTGCCGCGGCTGGTTCCGCATGCGGATGACATCATCCGCTACCTCGCTCTGTATTACGCGGTGTCCGAAGCGCTGTAGCCGCCCGCCGACTCGACCAGACCACGGCCACGGGCCGCTTCCCACTTAAACGCAGCCGGTGATGGAGTCACTGCGCCATTCCTTGTCGGAGTCTTCGTCAAATGGCAGCGCCATAAAGCAGTGGTGCGGGTCGACTACGAAGCTCAAGAATGCGGTGCCATTGCTATCCTTTTGGGCTTCAGTATCGAATACGCGCACCCAATGGCCCTGAGTTGCCATCCGCGCGCGCGAATCGGCGCCGATCCACCCCCCTAGCCGCTATGCGCTCTCGCTCGGCGACCACGCGCTATACATCGTAAACAACACGCTCTGGCTGCACGGCCGGTCCGATGTGCACTTCACATCGGAGCACGGCTATCGAAACATCCTGCGTTCACGTGGCCTATTTTTTAATGAGCATCAGGTCGCGAGCACGGCAAGCGTCTAGCGTCGCTCGGGTTCAAGGTATTGAATTCTGCCGGTCTCATCCACCTGAGACGTATCCACACTGCCACACCGACCCGCCGAGATTATCGAATCGCAACGTCGCCTTCGGCGAGTAGCTCGCACTCCGCCCAGCACTGCTGGTTTCGGAGTAGACGCAGCTCATTCCCTGCAAACTCCGAGCTGAGAGGTGCCGGCATCCGGCCAGTAGTACACGACCGCGAAGCACATTCGCTGTAATCAGGCTGGCAAATGCAGGCTGAGGCAACCTCTCGGCTCGGCTAGGTTCAGCTGCGCAGCAGCCGCGGCAGATACGCCAGCGGATAGAGCATCAGGAACAGATTCGGCAGCCACCAGGCTGGATCGAACTCGCGGCGCAGCGCAAAGAACGCGATTGCCTGCAACCCCGAGCAGAATGTCAGGCAGAGCGAGAGCAGCGCCAGCCGGCTCCAGCCATGCTCGCCCCGCCGCAGCATGAGCAGGCTGCCAAGCCCTGTGGCTGAGACACACAGATCCAGCGGCAGAAATGACCAGTTCCAGGCTGTCAGGATGGGATTGTCGTAGTCCTTGAACAGCCATGCGGTCGGAAGCAGATGCAGCAGCGTGATCAGCCAATAGGCCAGAAAGCCCAGGTCAACAAGTACGAAAAGAGGCCGGAGCAGTCGCGGTGGCGCGAAAGACATGCCGCCCGTTTTACCCCAGCTCTGGCTCCTGCGAATATGGCTTCTGGTTGTTGCCTAAAATCAAGCCTGCATGATCAGGGGCAGCGGGTCTTGACCTGCGAGCAAAGCTCGGTCTGCGCGCAGCTCGGCGCGCTGAGGTCGGCGGAGAAGCGGATAAGGTAGCCACTCGGGTACTCGCTGCCAGCGACGCACATGCGCGTCTTGTCGGGGTTCAGCGGCGAGAACGCCGGCGTGCCGAGGAACTCGATTTTACCGTCGGTGGTGACGGTGAAGCCGCGCGGCGTCAGGGTGTTCACCTTGCCGCTGCTGGAGAGCTGCGCGGGGATGAACGTCGCGCGCTGAATCGCGCCGCTCGACGGGTCGTGCTTGGCGAGCACCGATACGGCGGGACCGCCGCCGCCGCCAATCGTGCCATAGGCCGGTAGCCAGCCGCCCTTGCCATCGAAGGCGGTGCCGCCACCGACCACGGTGTAGACGGCGTAGAGCGAGCTGCCCCCGTCCCAGGCGATACCGTAGGCGCGACCGTCTGGACTCTGCGACTCGGCGGCCACGCACCATGTGACCGCGCCACCGTCGACGCGAGCGATGAACGGATCCTGATTGGTGCCCGACACCTGGCTCCAGCCGACGTAGAGCGTGCTTGCGCCGAACGAAACCGCGGCGGCGTTGCTCTGCGCCATCGCCGCGGCGGTCATGTTGCAGTTTAGCGTTCCGCTGCCCCAGGCGACCTTCCAGCCCGGCCCGGTGGGCGACAGAGCGTAGGGGTAGCCGTCGCTCGCCAAGTCGCCTGTCGACGCATCGCTCGATCCGCCGCCGTCGCTGCCAGCACTTAGGTCAGCGCCCGTCACCCCGTGCTCGCTGCACGCCGCAGAGCTCAGCGCGCCCCAAAAGATGCACCACAGGCTCCTTCGCATTGTACTTGCGCTGTTCATCGCCATCCCCCTCGGATCTCTTTGAGGACCTTCCTTCATCTTAACCATGTCGCGCGCTCGCAAGGGCGGCGACGACCGCGAGCTGTAAGGTGCTGTAGGTGGGCAAGTCTGCGAGCGTGTTGTCGAGCTTGCAGAAGGTTCTTCGCCAGATCGGCACGAATCCCGCTGAGCAGCAGGGCTCAGTCAATCCTTCACCTCAGACTCACGTGGGAAGACGCCGAGCAAAATCAGATCGACCAGCGATGCGATCCAGCTCCGGGGCATCGGCGCATGCTCGAGCATCGCTCGATGGATCATGGCTCCGACAAGCATGAACACCACCTGCTCGCCTTTTGCGCCTCTGCGCCACTCTCCGCGGGCCTTCGCTCGCGATATGAGTACGCTCAGGGGGCCAGCCGCCTGCTGACCCAGCCTGGCCGTGGCCAGGGCTGCGATGCTCGACTCGGATGACGCAGAGAACGCTGCCCGCACAACTGCCCGGCCCATCGCATGCCCCAGCATGCCGGCGATCGGCGTGAGCAGACCGATGAGGTCGCCGCGCAGCGAGCCCGTATCCGGCAGGGTCGTCTCGGCTCGGTCCAGAATTCCCGCCAGCGCCGCTGCCACCAGCGCTTCACGCGTCGGCCAGCGCCGATAGATGCTGGTCTTATTGACCTCTGCTCGCTGTGCGATGCGCTCAATGCTGAGACCTTCGGCCCCCGCTGTCGCGAGCTCTTCCAGAGTCTGCATGAGCACGACCTCGGTGATCGCTGCCCCGCGTGGTCGGCCTGCGTCACGTCGAGGCACCGGCTTTTTGCGCGCCATGAAAAAAGAATTGCACAGGTCGCCGGGGTCGTCTAGCTTATGAGATATTGCAACGCATAGTTGCAATATCCCAGGAGGCAGTTCAATGCCAAGACAAGCCGCTCATCGTGAAGCTCTCCGCCCGAATCAAAGAGTGCGCGCAACGAGATGGCAGGCCCTCTTACTCATGGGTCTCGCCGCTTTCCCAACGCTCTCCGGCTGCAGCGAGGGCGCAGCCGGCAGTTACTCGGTGACCTTCGATAGCTTGACCGTAGAACCGGGAACGGAAAATACGCAGTGCGTGCTCAAGCGACTCCCCACCGCCCGTGCGATGCACGTAAACCAGATCGCCAACACCCTGGGCACCGGAACCCACCACGTCATCATCTACAAGACCAGCGATTCCGAGGAGCAGCCGACGCCGTTTGATTGCAAGCCGTTTGCTGATCTGCTGCACCCAGAAAGAGGGGTGCCGCTCATGATCTCGCAGAAGCACGAGGACATGCTCAAGCTGCCTGCTGGGGTGGGAATTGCCCTCGAAAGCGGGCAGATGATACGCATCGAGATGCACTACATCAACGCGAGCACGGCCCCGGTTCAGGTCACGGCCACCTCGACCTTCACCGAAATGAGCGCGGACGCGCTAAAGGACGAAGCGGACTTCGCCTTCTTTGCCAATACCGCTATCGACCTTCCACCCTCCAGCGCGGCATCCCTGGGCCCCCTTTTTCTGGCCACCCCGAGCGCGCTCGATGGGGCGAAGTTCTTTGGCTTCACCGGACATGAACATAAGCTCGGAACCGGAGTGACGGTCGCAAAATCGTCGGGCAAAGATGGCACCGACACAGTGGTCTACGATCCGCCCAACTTCGTCTGGAGCGAGCCGCCCACCGTGTACCACGACCCACCCATCGAGCTGCCGTCGGGCGGGGGCTTTCGCTTCACCTGCAACTGGCAGAACACGACTGCAAGCCAAGTGACTTTCGGCGAGTCCGCAAACGATGAGATGTGCGTTTTCTGGTCGTACTACTACCCCAGCAAGGGCTTCTTTACTTGCGCGCACACGGACAAGATCGCGGGCGGACTGGACTTTTGCTGCCCCGGCAATCCCATCTGCGGCATGTTGCCCTGAGCGAAGAAGGGAGTCTCTCATGGCACAGCTGCAAGACGTTCAGATTGCCAGCCCGGCCTTCAAAGCAAACCCGCATCCCTTCTACGACCGCTTGCGGGCGAGCTCACCCGTTTGCCGGGTCATGCTGCCCAGCAAGCAGGAGGCCTGGCTGGTCGCGCGATATGACGATGTCGCGACCCTGCTCAAGGACCCGCGCTTCGCGAAGGATCGGCAGAATGCATTGACCGAGAAACAGCTCGCCCGACAGCCCTGGACGCCGTCCGTATTCGCGCCTTTGATGCGCAACATGCTCGACCGGGACGACCCCGATCACGCCCGCTTGCGCAAGCTCGTTCATAAGGCTTTTACCGTGCGCCGCGTCGAGATGATCACCGAGCGCACCCAGGCACTCAGCGATGAGCTGCTTGATAAAATTAGAAGGCGTCACACCTTCGACCTCATCGACGACTTTGCCCTCCCGCTGCCGGTCACCATCATCTCAGAATTGCTGGGCGTTCCCGAAGGGGATCGCACCAACTTCGCGCGATGGTCAAAGACCATGATAAAGAACACGATGTCGCCCCTCAGTGTGCTGCTGTCCCTGCCCAGTATGCTGTCGTTTATAAAGTACATTCGCGGGCTCGTTAAGCAGAAGCGCCTGGCGCCGCAGGATGATCTTGTGAGTGCGCTCGTCCAGGCAGAAGAAGCGGGCGAGCAGCTTACAGAGGACGAGCTACTGGCAATGATCGTGCTCCTGCTGACCGCCGGTCACGAGACAACAGTCAACCTGATCGGCAATGGAATGCTGGCTCTCCTGCAAAATCCGGAGCAGCTCGATCGGCTGCGGAAAAACCCAGAGCTCATAGAGACTGCGGTTGAGGAGCTCCTTCGCTTCAGCAGCCCAGTCGAGATGTCAACCTATCGCTATGCGCGCGAGGAGCTCACGATCGCCGACAGCACAATTCCACGCGGCTCTCTGGTTCTGGGCGTCATTGCATCGGCGAACCGGGACGAGCGTCAGTTTCACGAAGCGCAGACCCTTGATGTCGCGCGCAGCCCCAACAAGCACCTTACCTTCGGCCAGGGAGGCCATTACTGCGTCGGCGCTCCGCTGGCGCGCATGGAAGGTAGGATTGCTATCAATGCCCTCCTGCGCCGTTTGCCCGCCATCCGTCTTGGGCGGCCGGTGGAGCAGCTGAAATGGCGGCGCGGTCTTGTGCTGCGGGGCCTTGTGTCATTGCCGCTAGCCATTTGAGTGCGCGCGCAGGCTCTTGTCCGTCCAGCTTAAATCTTGACCATGCTGAAGTCGAAGGTGACTGCTTCAGGGATGGGCTTTCCCTTGGGCCACTGGGCCTGCGCGATCACGGGCTGATAGCTCTCTGCGAATACGTAGAAGTGGACGTGCGGATCCAGGTTCGCGTACTGCCCCGGCGCGATGCTCCGCAGCTGATACTTTCCATCGGCGCCCGCGATCATGAGCGCGCGATAGTACTCCTCATAAATGCCGTACTGATTGGCGTGCCAGCGGACGATGCGAGCTCCATTTATGGGCTGACACGTCACCGCATCGCGAACCGTTCCGGTGATTGAGAGCTCACGGCCGGTCTCATCCCGCTGCTCAGGATCACCCAGGAAATAGGGCCCTTCTATGGGGTTGCGCGCGGGAAGCACGCAGCTCTCGGCCCGGCCTCGTGACAAGGAACCCCAGAAAACTCCCAGCCCGATCGTGGCTGCGATCTTGCCCAGCTCGCGTCTAGATAATTGAGAGACCAGCTGGCTCTGCGAAACGGTACGACCCGCGCTCTGCAGGTGAATCTTCAAGTGGCGTTGATCATCGCCGCGAAACATGATGTCCTCCTTCGTAGGTTCTAGAGATATCGCCTGCTCAGCGGCCGCCGAGCGCTCTGCCCGAGACGATGTAGACCATGCCACCAGCGGTCTGCCGAGTCGCCTGACCGCGCGCCGAGATCGCCACATCCGAGACGGAGTCACCGTCTAGATCGCCGACAAGGCGTACGACCTCGCCGAGTGCGTCGCTGCGATGCTTTCCGCGCAGAACGATGTAGGCATCGCTGTCAGCTACCGACAGCCGAGCTGGAAACGTGAGCGCGCGGCCCGTCACGAGATACACGAGCCCAGCGTTGGGCTCCTCGCCACTACCGCTCGGAGCGCCGATCAGGATGTCGGCGAAGTGATCGCCGTTGACATCGCCCGCTGCGGTGACGGCGATGCCGGCGCCGTCCCCTGCGCTCGCCCCGGTAAGACTGATCCCAACGCTGTCGGCCGCAAAGCGGCCATGGCGGTGCTGGCCGCTGATGAGGTAGGCCTCTCCAGGCTGCCCCCGTGCATCGCTCACCGGGCTGCCACCAACAATTACTTCTTCCTTGCCGTCGCCGTCAAAGTCGCCAGCTCTGGACGCTGTCATCCCCAGACGCTGCCCCGCACGACCAAAGACGACATGGCTCGACTGAGCCAGTGATGAGACGCCATGAAAGCGCGTCCCATCACCAAGTATCAGATAGAGCGCGCCGCTGTCCGGACCGCCCATGTCCGAGCCTGGAGCACCAATCACGAAGTCGGCCAGACCATCTCCGCCATGATCGCCGGCGCTACCAATGAACGTTCCGGCACCATCGAAAGCTCCTTCGCCGCGAAAGATCGCGTCGGCGGACTCGAGCCCCACGCTGGCGGCCAGCGCACCGCGAGGTCTGCCGTAAAACAGGTATGTTGCGCCTGCGCCTTTGAGTGGGCCGTTGCCGCTGCGTGGCGAGCCGATGGCGATATCGCCATAGCCATCGCCGTCCAGATCGCCCAAGCAGGCGACATGAGCGCCTGCGGCGTCGTAGCGTTTCTCGCCGAAGAATGCATGATCTGCCTTGGCAAGATTCAAGTCTCCCGCGCGCTTCTCGCCGCCATAGATCAAGTAGGCGCGACCGCTGTTGTCTCCTGATGCCGCGGCGCTGCTCGCGATGTCATTTCGATCCGCGTAGGGTGCGCCGATGAGCAGGTCCGAGAATCCATCGCCATCGAAGTCGCAGCCTCCCGCCTCGGTCAGCGACTGTCCGGCATTGCTGAAGGTGTATTCGCCTGAAATGTAGAGGTTCGCATCTGCGCTTTCCAGAGATCCTGTGACAGGTCCGAAGAACACGCTGACGCGGCCGCCAGGTCCGCTTGCCAGCGCGCTCAGCTGCAGGTCGGCGAGGCCGTCCCCATTCACATCGCCCGCGGTGCCCAGAGATAGTCCGGCCCACTCAAACGCCTCGACTCCGCTGATCTCGGACAGTACGACAGTGCTGGGGGCCCCACTCGATTCACCGCCTGAACAGCCGCCCATCTCGAACACCAGCGCACACGTCAGCGCAGCGAGCACTTGCGCCCTTCCAACAAGTGCGCAGCGCTGAGCGTGAACGAGGCTATTTATTTTTACGTCTTTCATTTGTCTGCTCCGCACTGCGCATACTCAGCAGCGCACTCGGTCTTGACGCAGACCTCGCATGTGACGCCCATCCCGCCATCACTTGCGAGGCCCGCATCCATGTCTATTCCGGCATCCTGCGGTGGAGGTGGAACTCCGCCATCGGGCGGGCACATCTCTGCTCCACCCATTCCCATTCCGAAGGAACAGCTCTGCGCGCACTTGTTCTGCATACAACCCGTGAACGCGGTGAATACAGCCTCGTTGCAAAAGGTAAAGCCGCCGGGAGCGCCCATGCCGCCGCCTGCGCAGGGGTTCATCCCGCCGCCGCCGATGCCTCCTCCTGCGATGAGCTGGGTAAGCATCGAACAGTGAAGGCAGGTCGTGCTCGTGGTCGTACCTGCGTCGCGCTTTCGGCGTGGGCCCGCATCAGGAGTCTCTGCGGCAGGAGTTGACGAGCAAGCCGCAACAGCTGTGACCAGCACTGCGAGGAGCGCGAGGTCCGGACACGCCTTGCGCAGGAGCCGCTCCCATAGAGCGGCCCCACGAGCATTGAACGGAGGAGATAGTTTGCACGGTGATTCTCCTTGAGAAGCGCTGGGTGCAGGCACCCAGCGGGTTGTTATTCCGGCGCTTTCGCCCCATCGCTGATCCACTGTCTGAGCAGGGTCAGCTCATCGGAGGTCAGCTTGTCGCCGGCTGGCGGCATCGGGCCCCGGTTGCAGGTGCCGGCACAAGCTGCGGAGGCAGCCTCTGCCGACGCCTTGAGATAGAGCCAGCTCTTCGTCGGGTCGCCCGCCACGACCAGGGCCCATTCTGCATTGGTCGAAGTGATTCCGACCAGCTTCTTCACGATACTCGCAGAGCTCACCCCGCCGCCACCGAGCTGCAGGCCCGCGACCTGACTGCCCGCTCCGTGACAGCTTGCACACTTGGCTTCCAGGATCGGGCGCAGCTTCTCCGCAAATAGCCCCTTCTCGGTAGTTGTGGAACCGGGTCCCGGCGGATCGTCTGGAAGCGGAACCAGATTCAGCTCATCGAGCGCGTGCATCTCGGCACACTGCGCGCGGAGCTCTGCGACATATCTTGTATCGTCATCCGGAATGCCCTTGGCTCGACGATAGCGCGCCCAAACGTCATCGATCCAGCCGTGTAGCTTCCAGAAGACGTAGTTGTTGATCACCCCAGGGCCGTTGCCGAGCGCCGCAGAGGAGCCGTTCACGCTCCACTGCGCATGCAGCCCGAAGTGAATTCCGTTTGAAGGGTCGGCCGTTGCAAGGCTCGGATTCTCGGGCGTCCAGCGAAATGGGACCTCGATGTAGAGACCCAGATCGTCTTCGGTGGGAAACTCGTCGAGATGCGCCTCGATCTGCTCGAGCTTGTCGATTGCGCTCAGCTGCGCAGGGCTCCAGCGAAGGTTGAGCCAGGGGTGTGGATTCTCCCCGTCTTGCTGGGTGCGCGGAATGTGTCTGAAACCGGCGAACAGGTCCGCATTGGACGGAAACGCTTGCTTGACACCTTGTATCATGTGCCTGTGCATGGCCAGAAAGCCGTACCCATCGCCCGACGCGCCTTCCTGAATCGGGGCCCGCCAGAGTCCTCGCTTGAGCAGGCTCTGCGCGGAGTTGCATACGTCGGGCGATGCGTTGCTCTGGCGGCAGTTCTGGTCCCAGCGCCGGATGTTGTGCCAGTCATCGTGCTGCTGCGGCCAGCCCTGCTCAAAAAGCCAATCAACAACAGGCGCCGGCATGAGCGTGTCGAGTACGTCTCCCATCGCATCTCCTGGCGGCGCCTTGCGAACGGTCTCGATGACCGGCTGCGAAGTAAACTGCCCATCGCGCGCATCGGGCAGGAAGCCGGTTCGGCAGTGCGCCAGTGGATCATGGGCTGCGGCCTGCATCGCGTGCTCACCCCCGCAGCCGCCGAGCGATGCCGCGCTCAACCAGACCGCAAAACCACGCTGCCGCAGAAGACCATCTATCAGATGGCCAGAGCTGCGAGCTGCACTGTAGCCAGGTAGGAGGGATGATCTTTGGAACAATGTGCGGTAGCTCATGGCGCCTCTTTTCAGACTGGGTGCGATGGAATCGAGTCCGTTCGTTCACAAGAAGTCTGGGCCGAGCGAGTTACGGCTATGTTGCTGGTTTGTTGCAGTTTGTTAACGCGCTATCGGTTCGCCACGCGCTTCGATATCTTTGAGCCGTGAGCCTGCAAGCCCCTTGGATTCTCCTGGTTGAAGACGATGTGCGCCTCGCCCGCTTGACGGCGGAATACCTCACCGATCACGGTGCAGTGGTTACGAGTGTTGGCAATGGAGAGGTGGCGCTGCGCGAGGCTGTGCGCGCTTCCTACGACATCGTTATTCTCGATCTAATGCTGCCCGGCCGAGACGGTCTGTCGGTCTGCCGATCGCTGCGCGAGCGCTGCCACATGCCGGTCATCATGGTCACCGCACGTGCTGAGGAGGTCGATCGAGTGATGGGTCTCGAGAGCGGCGCCGATGATTACCTGACCAAGCCGTTCTCGGCCCGCGAGCTATGGGCCCGCATCCAAGCGGTGCTACGGCGGACTATCGGTCCGATTGGCGCGGTGGACGTTCAGGTGCGCATCGGACCGCTCAGGATCGACGCGGGAAGGCGGCGCGTCGAGCTCGACGGACGCGAGCTCGTGCTCACGACGTATGAGTTCGCGCTCCTGCATGCGCTGGCACTGCGCGCTGGGCGGGTCATGTCACGCGAAAATTTAATCGATCTTGTACGTGGCAGCTCTGATGAAGCATTCGAGAGATCAGTGGACGTGCACATCAGTCGTCTGCGCCAGAAGCTCGGTGATGATCCGCGTCAGCCGCGCTGGTTAAAGACAGTACGCGGGGCTGGTTATGTACTCGCGTCAGAGGACACCGTCACTTCATGAAAATCCAACGTCCCCGGCGACTTCTATTTCGCGTCTACCTGTTCGGTCTGGGGCTTTTGATGCTTACGGCAGTGACGCTCGGTGTGCTGGGACAGCGCCTGTTGAAGCCGCTTATGCGCGAGCAGGTGCAGACCTTTGCAGGCTGGGTGCTGCCGGGCGTCTGTGCCGAGGTGCGGGATCCCCCAGCGCGTCGTTTCGCTGCGGAGCGGCTGCGAAGAGAGGTCCGTGCAGAGCTTGCGATGTACTACCCCAGCGGAACCCTGCTGCTCACCAACCATGAGCAGCCGCCACCGCCGCCGCCGCCTGCGGTGCGTCCACTGCTCGATAGAGGCCGGATCGTGGGCCGTCCCAAGGAGCTGCTCTTCTGGAGCTCTTGCACAGATACAAATGGCGCAGCCTTCGATCTCTCACTGCGTCTCCCCGCACCGCGTCCACCAAGCGCAATGTCCGCGACGCTGCTCATCGCGGCAGCGCTTGCGCTCATCGCTCTATTGGCGATTCCAATGGCACGCTCACTAGCCCGTCCAATCGAGTCGCTCGTCGCCGCGGCTCGAGCGCTCGGACGTGGCGACCTGACCGTGCGGCTGCGCAGCGGGCGGCAGGATGAGGTCGGCGACCTGGCGCGCGCCTTCGACGAAATGGCTGAGCGCATCGGACAGCTGCGCCACGCCGAGCAAGAGCTACTCGCCAACATCAGCCATGAGCTGCGCACGCCGCTCGCCCGTGTCCGAGTCGCGATCGATCTTGCGGAAGAGGGAGATCTGACCCGCGCCAGACGCTGTCTCAGCGAGATTGCAAGAGACGTCGAGGAGCTGGAGAGGCTGCTCGGCAACCTGCTATTGACTGCGCGTACGGATCTGCTGGCACACGTGCCCACAAACGGCGTCCCGCCGCTACAGGCTCAACGACTTGCGACCTACGAGCTGCTTTTGGATACCCGGGAGCGCTTTACGGCGACCCACCCCGACCGCACGCTGCACTTTGAAACCACGGACGCGCTGCCGGAGCTTTACGGAGACCAAGCACTGCTAAGACGTGCGCTCGACAACTTGCTCGAAAATGCCACCAAGTATTCAGACGATCCCATCGAGCTGCGGGCCACGGCGTGCGGGGAACGGCTGCGCATTGTGATCCGCGACTTCGGCATCGGCATCGACCCCGCGGACCTGCCGCATCTAGCAACCCCCTTCTTTCGCACCGACCGCAGCCGGGCGCGTGGTACCGGCGGCGTCGGACTCGGACTGGCGCTGGCAAAGCGCATCGCCTCGGCCCACGGTGGCGAGCTCACAATCGAGAGCGAGCCGGGCTGCGGCACCACGGCGCGGATGGAGCTGCCGGCGATCCCGACGAAGCAAGCCGTGGAGATCTGACAAGGTGCCGCATGCTTGGCTGTATTGGCTGCCTGGACTTATCTCATCAAAGGAAGTGTGGTCGCTAAGAGAGCGGCACTGAGCTTCCCAAGAAGTTCTACCAGCTCGCGGAGCTGCTGCGCCAAGACCTTCTCACTTACATCGCCGGGATATCGAGTCTGCGCTGGAATCGGGCGAGCAAGTCGAGCCAGGGTCTCCTTGATTATCACCGCGCACAGGCTGCCTATCGCGCTGCCCTCGCGGCGGACTGATAGGCCGCCAAAACTCATCGCGCCATGGAACTTGTTGACCAGATGTCGCACGCTCGCAAACGGGCCCTTCGCGATCTTCGACTGGGACGCCTGCGCGAACGACAAGGGCATCGCGATTCCTTGCATGGACGAAGCAGTGCCTCAGCCGTCAGTCCCAACCAGACAGACTCTGTCTTCGGCTCCTGACAAGTCTGCTCCGAAGCTGACCGCCAGGCAGTCCATAGGGCTGGGAGCTCACTTATGCCTTACGAGCGCCGCGTGCTGGCCTCGGCCCGCCGGAGCGGGAACAGCGATGACGCGGACCGTTCCATCCTGAGTGCCGTCCGAGTCGAATAGCTGCGCGCGGGCCTGCGAGTCGTCATAGACCGTCGCCCGCAGGAAGGCGGCCGACCAGGAGGCGATGCGCTCGACGGCATCCGCCCCCGCGATGGTCGAAGGATTGGGGTCCGGCACGGTGCCGGCTGGACTATCTGTGTCGGTGATTCCGAAGTGATTGGCGCCGACAACCTCGACGTATGCCTTGGGCGCGGCAAGGATCCCATAGGTTCCGATTCCATACTCGGGCAGCGCGCGGCCATCCTGGGTCCCCTGTATCAGTGCAACGGGCACCGCTGACGTATCGACCGGCACAACCATGCGCGGGCTGCCGGCCGTATAGTTCGTTCCGTAGAGCGCGGCCCCCTTGAGCGCCTGGGGGCGCTCGTATGTGCCGGCCGTGCAAAAGGGCGCTGCGCAGCCGCCTTCAATTGCCAACAGAGCCATCACGCCGCCGAAGGAGTGGCCGGTCAGGCCCAGCCGCGATGCGTCCACGGCTCCATATAGAGGGGAGGCCGGATCGGCGCCGTCTTGCACGAGCCGCGCGAAGCCATCGGTCACCACCCGCTGCTCGGTCAGATAGGTCGGCGCCGGGATGGGCGGAAGCGTGCGCAGGCGGTTGGGAACGATGACCACGAAGCCGTAACGTGCGATCCACGCAGCGTATTTCGCGTAGTTTGACTTCTCGGTCTGGGCGCCCTGAAGGACCACCACCGCGGCGTACCGCTTCCCACCTGACCGAGGCAGCGCACCTGTGTGGTCGGTTGGGTAATGTACGTCTGCGGCATCTCCGGTGGCGATGGTCGTTGTGTAGCGCGCCGCTCCCGGAAAGCGCAGCAGGGGCGGCCGGGCATCCAGTCGTGCAGCGCTTGGACTCAGAGTCACCGCTGCAGGCGCATGGGCTGGGAAAAAGGGCCCGTGCGTAGGAGTCGGCGCAAGCACCTCCTCTTCACCACAGCCGACAGCCAGCAGCAGCGAAAGCGAGCAAGAGAGAGTCAGGGTTCGCTTGATCATAGTTCTGCCTTATTCCAGGGCCCATTCGCGATGCTACGGCTTGGGGTTCAAGATCATGCCATTACCGCCGGCGGTCCAGATTCGACCATGGACCGACTGTGATGTCGGCTCAAACGCAAGATGAGCTCCCCCAAGAAACAGCGCCAGCACCACCTTATCTTAAAACGGTATTGAGCCTAGTCCCTGCAGACGCCGAGCTGAGAGGTGCCAGCATCCGGCCAGTAGTAGACGACCGCGAAGCACACTTCATCGTTCGTGAACTGGCCCCAACGCATGGTTCGTTCGGTTATATTGTTGAAGGAGCAGCGGATGTGCAGAGGGAGATCCGCTTCAATCTTCTGTTCTGGCTGTAGTGGGACAGTGAGCTGCTCCGTGAAGTCCCCGTTCGGTACGTTCACCACAGAGCGAACGGTACCTCACACGGGAATATCCTTTGCGCTGTTATCACCGCACGCGGCAGATAAAACCAGCAGGGCCAATAAAGGAAATACGCGGCATAACATCGGACACCTCCTCACCTTTTCGTCAAAACGTCAGATGTGAGATGCTGTTACCAGAATTGGTGCGTCAACTGCAGCGGTCGTGCAAGGGACAGCCCGGTGACTCTGGCCAGGACCGAGGCTGCAGAGTAAAGTAGGAACATGACTTGGAATTCGCTTGGTAGGCATCGCTATCAGTCGGAGGGTCGCCTGGTGCGAGTGACGAGTGGCGGCAGCTGGTCCGCGGAAGAGGTCCGTGAGCTCATCGCGCTTCTCGAGCGGGAGCAGCAGCGCGAGCCGGGGCTCGGCATGCTGCTCGATGTGGCGGCGGGGATCTCCGTTGGACCCGATAGCAGGCGGGCGCTCGCCGAGCGCGCAGACAAGCGTGGCGCGACGGTGCCGGTCGCGGTCATCGGCGCCAGCCTGCCGATCCGCGCGGTCTTGACGATGATCATCCGGACCGTACAGCTGTTAGGCGGCCCGGCGGCACCGGTCGCGTTCTTTAGCAGCGATGACGAGGCGATAGTCTGGCTGGCGCAGTATGCGCTTGCGGGCTCCGGAAAGTGACGCTCCGGCCCCGGTCGCCCGGGTCTGCGGCGCACTTCTGAAAGAGCCGCTGTTCATTCAGCTCTTGGCTGCCAGAAGATCCCCGGTGCCCCGTGCGCGTGCGACTAAGGCGGCGGGGTTCGCCTTCATGAGCTGGCGCCGCAGCGATACCAGGCCCCCGGTGTGATCGTCGTGGTTGTAGCTGAGCACGACCTCTGTCACGGATGACAGATCGACGCCCAGCTCGCGGGCGTTGCGCAGCACGGTGTCGGGGCGCTCGCCAGTATCGAGCAGCAGACGGTGCCCATCGACCTCCACCGTCACCCCGTCGCCAACAAATCCAGCTTGCCTGAAGAGTTTTCGCCTGGGGATACTTGTTCGCTGCTCTAGGAAACGCTCGCGATGGATTATACGCCCATGCTTGCGTCGAGGGCCGGATTGCGGCTCTCCGGCTTCGGAGGTGCTGCCTGTTCCTGTCTTATCGTGTATTGGTCGAAGATCACGAAACCCCAGAGCGAAAAGAGCAGCGCGATGGCGAACACCAGCCCCCAACCGCCGATTCGGGTCAGGGTGGCGCTCAACTGCACAATCGGTAGGACGAGATCCGCCTCGCGCTCCTGCACCACGACCACCCAGCCGGTCGGGCGCCCGCGCGATCTGACTTGCCCCATCGCCGCTACCCAGCGCCCGCCGTATCTTTCTCCGCCGGGCGCATTCCCGATGGGATCCTCGTAGCGGCTGTCTACAAAGAGCGGCAACGGGGCGAGATCCTGTTCGGAGGAACTGAAGACTTGATCCAATCGCTGCACCTTGGCGCGCGAGAGCCGGAAGTCGGGCAGCGGCGGGTGCTTTAGCAGCTCGTGTAGCCGTGGATGCTGAAGGATCAGGCCGCGCTGCGCTTTCCAGTCTTCGCGCAGGTCCAGGAGCACCGCGATCTGGCGGGTGTCTGCTCCGCTGCCGGGGTGCAGCTCCCCGAAGCGTCCCATCTCGACGGTCATCCCGAGCACACCCTGCACCTTTTTCGGCGCGGCCTCGCGCAGCTCTGAAAATACCGGCACGGAGAACGCCACTACGCGGTTGCCGGTGGCCTTGCTCTCAAACACTGCCGATAGATAGGGACCCTGAATCGGGCGGATGTCATCCGGCACCTTGTCCGATGGGTAGTCGTGGCCTCTTCCATGAAAGTAGTCTCGGTAGGCCCAGCTGCGGCCGATGGTGTCGCTGCTCGGCGTGCGCCCCCACTGCATGCCGGTGGCATCGTTGATAAAGTAGCTCATGGCAACGATCTCCGCGTGGTCTTTTCGCGCGTGCTCCAGCCAGCGCTGAAACCGCGGAATGTACTCAGCAGTCTTGATTTCCGAGGCAGCGTCGGAGGAGACGTCACGCAACAGCCGGCGGAGCTCGGGGTCGACCGCGGCCTCCTCAAGGGCGCTGAAGCGGCGTTCGATCTCATGGGCGGCACTCTCGGCAACGAAGCGGGCAGCGAAGCTGTTGCTCTCCACGGCGCGGCGAGTGAGTGCGTCGCGTGAGGTCTCAACCGCCGTTCGTACTACCTTCCAACCCGACAGGGTCATGACGAGGAGAAGCAAGGTGGGCCCAAGCGCTCCCAGAATGAGGAGCGGTCGTCGGCGACGCCGGGCCTCGCGGGAAAGAAGAGCGTCGAGGACAGCCTGTGCGTTCGGGTAGCGCTCGGCGGGGACGAATCTTAGGCAGCGCAGAATAATTTGACGCAGCGCTGGATCGACACGCCGCCGATCGAGTGGCCCTTGGAGCAGCGGCGC
>Ga0075163_10004009_pt1 | contig 19798 bp, 20 predicted proteins | sample JI1023141ADNA_FD_71478 | JGI IMG/M metagenome (GOLD analysis project Ga0075163, IMG submission 71478) | Wastewater effluent complex algal communities from Wisconsin, to seasonally profile nutrient transformation and Carbon sequestration -... | ecosystem: Engineered > WWTP > Effluent > Algae...
TGGCTATGTCCCGGCCCCGTTCTTGCTACCCGCGGACTACACGGAACGCTCCGAAAAGGTCAAAACCAATGAAGTTGGGTCTTAAACATCTCCTGCTGACGACGGCACTGGTCGGCGTTCTCGCGCCGGTTGCATCAGCTCAGGACAACCCGTTCCTGCGCGGCCGCCACGTCTCGGTCACAGAGCGCGCCCAGCCGGAGTATGATCCGGAGCCCATCCGGGCCGGTTCGTTTACTGTCGCGTCCAATCTTCTGGCGGCCGTGGAATACAACGACAACATCTTCGGAACGCCGACCGCAACGGTCGAAGACACGATCATCCGCATCCGTCCTGAAGTCATCGCTTCCTCGAACTGGTCGGTTCACGCGCTCACCGTCGGCGCCAGCGTTGACCACCGCGAATTCACCAGCGAAGGCAGCGAAACAACAACCGACTACACCCTGTTCGCCAACGGCCGTCTCGACGCCACGCGCAATCTCAACTTCACGAGCAATGCCGCCGTCGGTCAGACCACCGAACCGCGGTACGAGCCAGGCAGCCAGGGCCGCCCTGAGCCGGCACAGAACCAGTACGCCATGATTGATGCCGGCGTATCCTTCCGTTCCGACCGTCTGCTGCTGCAAGGCCGCGTCGGCACGCGCCAGAACGACTATCAAAGCTTCTACGCCGAGCGCGACTCGACCGAGACGCAGCTCAGCGGCCGCGCTTCCTATGCCATCTCGCCCGATCTCGCGGTGTTCGGTGAAGTGATCCAGACCGACTACGAATACGATCAATCCGTCATCAACCGTGACGGCACCCAGCTGGCCTACCGCGCCGGCCTCAGCTTCGAGCTGACGGCGCCGTTCCGTGGCGAAGTCGCCGTCGGTCAAGTGACGGACGAGCGCGACGCGCCTGGCGTGGCCGATGCGGAATCCCTCAGCCTTGATGCTTCGGTGCTGTGGTTCCCGACCCAGCTCACGACAGTCAAGTTCGCGGGCTTCGCGGGCATCACCGATCCGGGCATCACGCAGGCCCTCTCGGCCGACACGCAAAGCTACTCTGTGCGCGTCGATCACGAGCTGCTGCGCAACGTCCTGCTGTTCGGCCAGTTCGGCCTCGGCAGCTACAAGTTCAACGCCGCCCCGGGCTTCCCGCTCTTCGATCGCAAAGACGAGTTCACAGACGTTGCGGTTGGCGGCATCTACAAACTCAACAAACACGCCCGCCTCGAAGTCGGCTATCGCATGCATAACATCGATACGTCCGGCGCAGTGTCCTACGATGTTGACCAGAACGTCATCAGCGTCGGCCTTCGAGTCTTCCCCTAGGCCGCGACAAGACGGCCGCGTAGATAGCAACCGGAGTAAGACCGTTGAACAAGGTCTATCCCATCGACGTAACTTCGGGTTATCCGCGCGGCGCGTCTCCCTTGCCGTCGGCGCCGGTTGAAAGCGAGAACGTCATCAGCGTTCAGCGCATCGTCCGCGCCCTGCGCCGTCGCGCGAGCCTGATGATTGCTGTCTTCGTGCTCACCTTCGCGGCTGTCGCGATCCACGCTTTCCAGCTCAAGCCGTCCTACACCGCCACCTCGCGCGTCATCGTCAACACGCGTGACCAGAACGTCGTCGACATCGGCGCCGTTCTGTCCGGCATGCCGTCCAGCTCCAGCATGCTCGACACCGAAGCAGAAATCCTGCGCAGCCGCACCCTGATCGAGAAAGTCGTCAAGCGTCTCGATCTCGTGAAAAGCCCGGAATTCAACTGGGCCCTGATGCCTCCCAGCGACTGGGATGTCCGCATGGGGCAGGTGAAGACCTTCGTCAAAGGCCTGCTGCCTTTCGGCAAGAATGACGTCGCGGCACCGCCGCCGCCGCTCCCGGGCTCGCCCGAGGCGATCGAAGCCGAACGCGCGGAACTCGACAGCGTCATCGACTCCGTGCGCGGCCGCATCGGCGTCAACCGTCTCGGCCCGACCTACATCATCGAAATCAACGCGATGAGCGGCAACCCCAAGATGGCCGCCACGCTCGCCAACACGCTCGCCGAAGTCTATCTCGACAACCAGCTCGAAACCAAATTCCAGGCGACCAAGCGCGCCCAGGAATGGCTCAACGAACGTCTCGCTGTTCTGCGTGAGGAACTTCGCGAAGCGGAGAGCAAGGTCGAGGCGCACCGCGCATCCACCGGCCTGCTGCGCACCGGCGACACCACGCTGACCGAGCAGACTATCCGCGACATCAACTCGGAGCTGACGCAGGCCCAGTCGGAATACGCGCAGAAGAGCGCGCGCCTGCGCAACATGAACGATCAGATGCGCGCCAATCGCGGCATCGAAACCATCGCGGAAGCGCAAAGCTCCGGCGCGATCGCCAGCCTGCGCAGCCAGCAGACAACCCTGTCCGCGCGCAAGGCCGACGTGGTCCGCCGCTACGATATTCGCCACCCCGAATACCAGAAGGTGATGGCGGAAGAGGCCGACAACGCCCGCCAGATCGAAGCGGAACTGCAACGCATTGCCTCGTCGCTCGAACAGGAAGTCCTGATCTCCCGTGAACGGGTGAGCAGCCTGCAGGGCAGCCTCAACCGCGCCAAGGGCGAGCTTGCCGGCAACAATCGCGCTGGCGTCGAACAGGCCGCGCTTGAGCGTGACGCCCAGGCGACCCGTACGCTGTTCGACGAATTCAACAACCGCTTCAAGGAAACCGGCGAACTCGAAGGCATCACGGATGCCGACGCCGTCATCGACAGCTATTCGCCTGTCCCGACATTCCCCAGCTTCCCCAACACGAAGCTGAACCTGATGCTTGGCTTCATGCTTGGCCTGGCGCTCGCCGGCTTTGCCGCGGTCGTCATGGAACTGCTCGACAATTACATGTCCTCGCCTGAGGACGTGGAGCAGGTCGCTGGCGTGCCCTTCATCGGCCAGATCCCGCTTCTGCCGGCCGCCGGCAACTTCACCAAGGCGAAGATGAAGCCCGCCGAATACCTGATCGACAAGCCGCACTCCGGTTTCGCCGAAGCCTACCGCCACCTGCGCGCCTCGATCATGTTCGCCGACATCGACAAGGCCGCGAAGACCGTGGCTGTCGTCTCCTCGCTGCCAAGCGAGGGCAAGACGAGCATGACCTTCTGCCTCGGCCGCATGGCTGCGATGTCGGGCACGAAAACAATCGTGGTAGATGGCGACATCCGCCTTCGCCAGCTCACCGAAGTCTCAGGCGTCAAGGCTGAAGCCGGCCTTCTGGAATACCTGTTCGGCGAAGCCCGCCTCGCCGAAGCAATCCAGACCGACGAACCGACCGGCCTGCACATCCTGCCGCTGAGCGATCGCCAGCATACGCCGCGCGACGTGTTCGGCAGCCGCGCTTTCGATGCGCTGCTCTCGATGCTGCAACAGACCTACGACCTCATCATCATCGACACTGGCCCGATCCTGCTCATGGCGGAAACGCGCGTCGTCACATCGAAGGTCGACCAGGTCGTCGTCGCCACGCGCTGGCGGAAAACGCATCGCGGCACGCTGCGCGAAACGATGAAGATCCTGCGCGACTTCCACGCCAACGTCGCCGGCGTCGTGCTCACCTTCGTGGACCTGCGCAAGCGCTCGCACCACGCCTACACGAGCGCCAACTACAAGGCCTACGCCAAATATTACCACGATAAGTAAAAGGGAGTGCCGGGGGGCATGGAGCGCTCCGCACCGAAAGGTGCGGGGCGTTCTTCCTTTTCAGCCCAGCTGTTTCAGCGCCTGCTCGAGATCGGCAATCAGATCCGCCGGCTCTTCCAGCCCAACCGACAGCCGGATCAGCGGCCCGCCAAGGTTCGGCGGCGTGACCGTACGCTTCAGCTGCGGATCGCAGTGGATCGCAAGGCTCTCGAAGCCGCCATACGAGAAGCCCAGCCCGAACAGTTCAAGCGCGTCCAGAAACGCGTGAACCTGCTTCGTCGATGACGGCTTCAGTACAATGCCGAACAGCCCCGACGATCCCGAAAAATCCCGCTTCCACAGCTTATGTCCCGGATCATCTTCAAGTGCTGGATGAAGCACGCGCTGGATCGCCGGATGCGTCTTCAACCAGCGCGCAACCTCAAGCGCCGATGCCTGATGTCGATCCATCCGCAGGGCGAGCGAGCGCGCGCCGCGCAACACTGTGAAAGCATCATCCGCAGAGACATTGTTGCCGATGTCGGCAATCGCTTCCTTCAGCCGCGCCATCAGCGTTTCGTTGTTCGTGAAGATTGCGCCGTTCAACACGTCCGCGCCGCCGCTCACATACTTGGTGTTGGCCTGCACCGACACATCAAAGCCGAGCGCCAGCGGCTTGTAGAAAACGCCGCCGCTCCACGTATTGTCCATCACGGTCACAACGTTCTTCGCCTTCGCCACTGCTGCGATCGCCGGCGCATCCGCAATCTCGAATGTCATCGACCCGGGGCTTTCAAGAAAGATCATCTTCGTCGTCGGGCGGATCAGCTTCTCGATCCCGGCGCCGATGGTGGTGTCGAAATACTCGGTCTCGCAACCCCAGCGGCTCAGCGTCCGGTCACAGAAGCGGCGCGTCGGCCCGTAGGTGTTGTCGCCAACCAGCACATGTGCGCCAGCCTCGGCAAAGGCGATGAAGGGAAGGGTGCAGGCAAGCAGGCCGGAGGCGACGATCGCGCAATGCTCCGCATCCTCGATTTCCATCAACGCCTGTTTCAGCGCTTCATGTGTCGCCGTTCCATGTCGGCCATAGGTCCAGCCACCTGGCTCGAAAAGCTTGGCCGCGCTTTCGACGATCACGGTGGAAGCGCGCTGCACAACCGGGTTCACGCCGTTCTGAGTCAGCTTGCGATCGCGCGCCGCATGGCTCAGCCGCGTGCCCAGATGGCGCTTGTCCTTGCCGCCCTTGTCCGAGCCGGACCCCATCGTCTCAACCCGTCTCGACAGGAGTTTCGCTTTCCGGCTTTCCCCACTCGCTCCACGAGCCGTCATAGACGGCGGAGTCATCATGCCCGGCGACTGATTGTGCCAGCGCGAGTATCGAAGCGGTCACGCCCGATCCGCAGGTGTTGATGATCGGCCTGGAAAGATCGACGCCAGCCGCATCGAACAGCGCGCGAAGCTCTGTCTCGGATTTCAGCCGCCCATCCGCTGCGATCACCTGCGCATAGTGAATGTTGGTCGAACCCGGAATGTGCCCTTTGCGCAGCCCCGCACGCGGCTCTTCCATTTCGCCACGGAAGCGCGGGGCAGAGCGTGCATCGACAACCTGCGCGCCATTCGTCGCGATCGTCGTTTTCATCTGCGAGAGATCGCGAACGATGTCGCGACGCGGGCGCACGGTGAAATGGCGATCCGCCTGGAAGTGCGGCGGAAGATCCTCAATCGCGCCGCCGGCTGCACGCCACGCATCGAAGCCGCCATCCAGCACGGCGACGTCAGCATGTCCCATCGCGCGGAACATCCACCAGGCGCGCGCCGAAGCCAGGAAGCCGTTCTGGTCGTAGCAGATCACGCGATGCCCATCGCCCAGTCCCAGCCTGCGAACGCGCGACGAGAACTTCTCCGGCGAGGGCAGCATATGGGGCAGGGTGCTGTCGGTATCCGCAACATCGTCGATGTCGAAGAAGCGTGCGCCGGGAATGTGGTGCGCATCGTAAATCTGGCGGCCTGTCTGCGGCGCGTCCGGCATGAACCAGCTGCAGTCGAGCACGCGAACATCCGGCGCACTCAGGTGCGATCGAAGCCATTCGGCAGAAACGACCGGCTTTTCCGGTGTGAAATGGGCGACCATCTGGCGCCTACTCCGTTGGCTTGAGCATGATTGGGCCGTTCACCTAGCCAGAGCCGTGGACAGCGGCAAGGCGAAGGTCGGGAGAGATTTAACTAACCTTCGCCTGCGCCACCTTGTCAGGCAGGCAAGATTGGTCGCGATCGGGTTCTGTCTTATGGTTAATTTGCGTCCAAACGATCGTTTGTGCGGCGCAACAGTTCTCGGTGCGGGTGTCCGGAAACGTGACACACCGATGACGCGAAAATCCCTGCAAATGAAAGGATATCTTGGGACTCGCGCGTTGGGCGAAGTCAGTTGTTTGCGGTGCAATATCGGAGTTCTGTTCGTTAACGGGCTGTTACTTCTCGCGAATCGAGAAACGGCGTCAGACAACTCGCCTGCTTGGGGATGATGGCAGGCAGTTTGACGACAGACAGCACCTTCGGGCCGCCTTTTGGAGGAAGGGGTGGGTGTGGGAATCCGGCCGGCTCAGCTGGTCCGGGTATTGCGTATGGGTGATCGGAGTCGCTCCGGTCGAGGGTGTTGGTGTTATGAAGAATGGTAGCGGCGTGGAGGCTGATCGCCTCGTCGCATGGGCTGGCAGTCCTCCTGCCGGCGGAATTTACAAGATCCACAGCAGCGCCATCAAGCGCGCCATGGATCTGGTAATGGCCTTCACTGTGCTGACCTTCGTGTCACCGCTGTTGCTGGCCATCTATGCGCTTCTGAAAATCTTCGATCCGGGCCCGGCCCTGTTCAGCCAGCTCCGCGTCGGCCGCGATGGCCGCACGTTTACCGTGTACAAATTCCGCACGATGCGCATCGACGCGCAGGAACGCCTCGACCATCTGCTGGCCACCGACCCGGAAGCCGCAGCCGAATGGGCGAAATTCCAGAAGCTCCGTCACGACCCGCGGGTAACCATCCTTGGCCGCATCCTGCGCAAAAGCAGCATGGACGAACTGCCCCAGCTCCTGAACATCGTTCGCGGCGAGATGTCCGTTATCGGCCCGCGCCCCGTCACCTCAGGCGAAATTCACCGCTACGGCGCGGAATATCCCTACTACACCGCCGTGCGCCCTGGCGTGCTCGGCCTGTGGCAGGTCAAGGGCCGTAACAAGCTCACCTACCCCGAGCGGATCGCCTACGACGTCCAGTACGTCAAAACCTGGTCGATCTGGCAGGACATCAAGATCCTGTTCATGGCGGTCCCGGTCGTTCTGCTCGGATTGGGCGCTTACTAGCGTTACGCGCGAGCGATCGCGCCAGTCCTCGCTCCAAAGCAGCATTTGTTAATCGCGCGGAACCCGTTTCGGGCCCGACGTGTTTACTCACAGCCTGTTCGGTCAAAAGCCGACGGTTGGGAGGTTTATCGTGCTTTTAGCCAATGCCGCACCCGCGATTGAAGGATTGTTAAGAGGCCACCGCGACTGTGGGTCGATAGGTTGGCGGAGCGCAATGAGCCACGCATCGGCAATTCCGCCCGGAGGTAACTTGGGCACGCCCCCCAGGGGTTGGAACTCTCCCGTCAATCGCGCCAGCGATATGGACAAGCCGCGCGTGGGCGAGCCCTTCCATGTTGACGTCGATGTGACGCCCGATCCCTACATTGACGAACCGAAGTTTGCGACGTGGAAAGTCACGCTCGTGGTGGTGATGTTCTGCGGCGCCTTCTGGGCCGGCGTCAGCTACATCGCCACAGCACTGCTGGGCTGACGCCCCTAGCTATCATACCAGTCCGGCGCCGGCAGGCCTTTCTCTTTCAGGAAAGCGCCATTGTACAGCTTCGACAGGTAACGCGTCCCGTAATCGCAGAGAATGGTCACCACGGTGGACCCAGGCCCGAGCTTCCTCGCAAGCTGGATCGCCCCGACAATGTTCACACCGGCAGATCCGCCAAGGCACATGCCCTCGTTCCGCGTCAGGTCGAACAGCACGCGCAGAGCCTCCGCGTCGTCGATGCGCCAGGCGTCGTCCACCTCAATGCCCTCCAGATTCGCCGTGATCCGCGACTGGCCAATGCCTTCCGTGATCGACGTACCCTCCGACTTGAGTTCGCCGGTCTTGTAGTAGGAGAAAAGTGAAGCGCCACCCGGATCAGCCAGCCCGATCTGGATCTTCCTGTTGCGCTCCTTGAGCGCCATCGAGACCCCGCCGAGCGTGCCGCCCGAGCCGACAGAACAGATAAACCCATCCACCTTGCCGTCCGTCTGTTCCCAGATTTCCGGCCCGGTCGTTTCATAGTGCGCGTTCCGATTGGCCACGTTGTCGAACTGGTTGGCCCAGATCGCGCCCTTGGGCTCCGTCTTCGCCATCTCCTCGGCCAGGCGCTGCGAATACTTCACGTAGTGATTGGGGTTGGCGTAGGGGACAGCATCCACCTCCACCAGCTTTGCGCCCAGTGAACGCACCGCGTCCTTCTTCTCCTGGCTCTGGGTGCGCGGCATCACGATCACCGTGCGATAGCCCAGCGCGTTCCCGACCACCGCAAGGCCAATGCCCGTATTGCCGGCCGTTCCCTCGACGATCACGCCGCCCGGCTGCAACCGGCCTGATTTCTCGGCGTCGCGGATCATGCCCAGCGCCGCCCGGTCCTTCACGGACTGGCCGGGATTCAGGAATTCCGCCTTGCCATAGATATTGGCCCCCGCAAGCTCCGAGGCCTTCCTCAGCTTGATCAGCGGTGTGCGCCCGATCGCTTCGATGACATTGCCGAATGTCCGCATGAAAGCCCCTTGTCGCAGCCGTCCCAACCCGGCGGCTCTGCGCGTCCTATGACCTAGGGAGATTGTGGCGTGCGATCAACCTTGTAGCCCCATGATCCGGAGGGGTTTGCCCTGCGTATCCCTCGATAATCGGCGCAACGAGCCCCCCGGATGAGCTTTCACGATAACGCGTACTCCGCCTTCATGCTTGATTACGCTGCCGGCAGCCTGTCCACGGCCGAACGGCTGGTGGGTGATCTGCACCGGGTGCTGTCCCCCAGCGGCGCGATCAACGCGCGTATGCTGGATGCCGTGGGCGGAATGCTGCTCGAGGATGCGCCGCCCCGCGCCGTCGGCCGGCCACCCGCTCCCGTCGCACAGGACACGTTCGACCCGGCCTCGCGCCGCTTCGACCCGTACCTGAAACGAGACCTCATCGCCCTGAATTGGCGCCGCAGCATCTTCGGCGTGAAGACAATGCCGACAGATATCCCGATGGCCAGCATGCTACGACTTGATCCGGGCGAGCGCGCTCCCGGCCACAATCACGGTCGTCGCGATGTCACCGTCGTCCTGCAGGGCAGCTACGCCGACGAATTTGGCGTTTACGAGCGCGGCGATCTCGCCTTCGCTGAGCCGGGCATGCGCCACCAGCCGCGCGCCGTCGGCGACGAGATCTGCGTGTGCCTCCTCGCTGAAGAAGCAGGGCGCCCGCTTCTGGGATTCTTTGGACTGTTCGGGGTGGGCGTCAAAAAACAGAAGGATGCCGCATGATGCGCCTCACCACCTTGATTGCCGCAATGGCCGCGACGGCGCTCGGCGCCATGCCCGCAGTCGCTCAGCCCTGGAGCCCGGCCAACGGCGACAAGCTCGAGTTCGATGTCCTGCGCGATGGCGGAGAGTTCGGCACGCACGTTGTGAAATTCACCCGCGAAGGCGACTCGCTCACGGTGAAAACAGACGTTGTGCTCAAGGTCGCGCTCGGACCGATCACCTTCTTTGATTATGCGCACGACGTCACCGAACGCTACAGCAGCGACAAGCTCGTCTGGGTCGGCTCGCGCACCAAGAAAGATGGCAAATGGCAGACGCTCGCTGTGCAGCCCACCGAAACCGGGCTCAGCGTCAAGGGGTCGAAGTTCAAGGGCGTTCTCGCCGGCATCGTCATTCCATCCACGCACTGGAATCGTGACGAGATGAAACAGCCAACGATGTTCTCCACCGAGACCGGCGAGATGCTGCCGATGAAGGTGAAGGATCGCGGCATGGAAAGCGTGAAGGTCGGCACACGGACGATCCAGGCCCAACGCTTCGACGTCGACAGCGAAATCGACGCGTCCTTCTGGTACGACAGCGAAGGCCGCTGGGTGAAAACCTACTTCGAAACGCAAGGCTCGAAGATCGAATACCGCCTGCGTGCCCTGCCGGCCTAACGCTGCACGGGCGTCTCCGCCGCGCTTGTGTTAGGAATCGAACAGACGATCGCCCAACGCGGGATCAGGCTAGTCCCGAATCACTCAGGTGATCTCGGGGGGCAAATGACGCAAAGTCTCAACACGGCAATGCCGGGCGACTCCGGTCCATTTTGTCGGGTCGATCCGGCGTTCGCGCCATGAAATTCATGCGCGCTCTGGTCATAGACCCAGACAGCGCCGCACTACTTGAAGTCTCGAACCGTCTCGACGAAAGCGGGTTTGACAGCGTGGCGGCGTGTGATGGCGTCGATGCCCTGCGCTTTGTTTCCGACTTCGCGATAGATCTGATCATAACCGAGGTGCGTCTTCCCAAGCTGGACGGGATCGAGCTGCTCAACATCATAAGGCGCGGCGCCTTCCGTCCCAAACCCCCGCCGACGATCGTCTGCTCGGCGCGCCTGCACGAGTCCTCGTGGATCACGCACCCTGCGCTCCAGGGGCTGACGCTGCTGGCCAAGCCCTTCACGCCGTGCGCCTTCGCGACCGCGCTCGATGCAGCTTTCCCCACCGAATGGCTTGATTAGTCGCCGCCGCGTCTTGAACGCGGTGCGTGTGTAAGGCGTCGAACAGACAGTTCTACGCATATGACAGCATGGTCAGCCAACTTCGGATTCGGTCTCGCGACCCGATTCAGAGGGGCGGACGCCATGACGGCGCTCGACTTTTCTCAAGGCCATTCCATTGCAGCTATTAGATCAGCCGGGCCGCCTCGCGCGCCCTATATACTCATGTATCGGACAGCGACCTTTCGGCGGCGTCCGGCAGAGAGATGTGTGTGCTCCCCGTCGTTTTGCGGGGTTCAGGCATGCAAAATTCTAGACAATCAGACATGAGAAATACGATCCTTGCCCAGCTGCCGGCAGGCGACTTCTCCGTGGTGCGCGCGCAGCTTGAGCGCGTCAGCATGGCGCCCGGCGACATACTCCAGGGCGCGGGCGAACCCGCCAAATCGATCTTCTTCGTCGAGAGCGGGATAATCTCGCTGCTTGCCCCACTGGAGCAGGGCGGCCGTATCGAGATCGGCCATGTCGGTCGCGAAGGCGCAGCCGGCGTCCACGCCGCGCTCGGCGCCGACACGCTGACGTCAGAGATCATGGCGCAGAGCGACGGCGTCGCGTTACGCGCCGATGCAGCGAACCTGCGCGGCATGGCGGAACAGTCGGCGCCGCTCCGGTACGCGCTCAATGGTTTCGCCAACGCGCTCCACGCGCAGGTGGCCCAGGTCGCCGCCTGCAACGGCGCGCACGAAGTCGTCCAGCGCCTCGCGCGCTGGCTGCTCATGGTGCATGACCGCACCGACGGCGACACGCTCAACCTTACGCATGAGGTTATCTCGCTCATGCTCGGCGTCACGCGGCCAGGCGTGACGATTGCGGCAGGTACGCTTCAGAAGTCGGGCCTGATCCAGTATTCGCGCGGCCGTCTCACGATCGTCGATCGTCCCGGCCTCGAACAGGCAGCGTGCGAATGCTACGCGATCGTCTCCACCTACTATCGCTCGGAACTCGACTAGGCGTCCGAAGCCAGCTTGAGACCGATGATCCCCGCAAGGATCAGCAACACCGATACGATACGCATCACGGTCGCCGCTTCGCCGAGGATAAAAATCCCCACCGCAAATGCGCCCGCCGCGCCGATGCCGGTCCACACCGCATACGCCGTGCCCAGCGGCAACTCCTTCATCGCCAGCGACAGCAGCCAGAAGCTGATGACCATCGCCACAATCGTGGCGACGGATTCCATCGGCTTGGTGAAACCGTTCGATGTTTTCATGAAGTAAGCCCAGACAACTTCCAGAAGTCCGGCGATCCCAAGGAATACCCAGGCCATATGGCCCTCCTGCAATAGGCCGGGCCGTCCCGCGTGATTGCCCAAAATGGGGGAGGTCGTCCTCGCTTGAGCAGGATTTGGGACAGCCCCCTGCAAAGGTCAACGGTTGCCGAACCGAACATCGGAACGTGACTACTTGGTCTAAGCTTGTGGAAAAGTGTTACGAAAATGCTGGCGACGCCAAGTCTGGCAACCGAAATTCACGACCGATGATTCACACACACGCTCGACCAAATGGGGCGGGTCCTGTCATCTGTGCTCAATCCTAAGTGTGCTTAAGCATGTACAAGGCGCCATCTAGGACACGCCAACCGAAATACACTGATCCGCCGGTGTAAAGTGCTGCAATCAAGAGGACGAGCGGTCGACGGCTGCCGTTTAGTACCTTGTACCTCCATCCTAAAACGTTGACCTTCCAATCGGGCAAATTGGAATTGATTGCGTCGATGGCGATTGTTTGAAAATCGGATGCCGAGAAGCGCGTTCGTCCTGTGCCGCAGCCGTATATCAAAGTGGGCTTTATACGACCAAGTTCTCGTAGAACCGAATACTCAACTCCGTTGTCATCATCATGCCCGGAGTAAAGAAAATCTCTGAAGCGCCTATAAGCATTCGCGTATGTCTCTATCTGGCTTGGACTGTAGGTTCCCCCATCAGCATGGAGAGTCTCCAGTATTTTCTGGCGGAGGTCGTCGGCGTCGCCTTGGAGCGAGAGGTTCAGTCCCCCGGTTGAATACAAGAACTTCACCCATCGTCCGCGCCAACTTCTAAGCTCTGGGTTTGGCATGCTGCTGATACCCTCGATCGTGTGTCGCTCCGCGTCGCTTCCGTACTTCTTGATGACTGCTGGGCAAAAGATCCAGTAGAGAACTTGCCCGAGAGCGATCGACATGAGCGACCAATAAAGCCACTCAGCTTGTTCCAATAGAAAATTCTGTTTGAGAAAATTGTCTTGCAGCTTAACGAAAACAGCAACGATGGGTGCGAATGCAACAAGCTTCGCAAGTGGGGAATTTCCGAAGGCAGAAAGGCTCGACCAACGAAGATGAGACCAAAGCCAAGCAAGCACTGGCATAGTAGTTTCTGTTCCTCGCGTTCGTTGTGTCGCATCGTATGATGCGGTAGGTATTCAAATCAACCGCATCAATGTCGGCACGGCAGTTGCCTTTGGGCAGTCTAGGCGTATGCCTGCCGCAATGGCTGAATGGAGCGACCGCGCGATATCGCTTGGCTTGAGGCGCTTCGGCGAAACCGGAGCGATCCTCGAAGTCTTTGCGCGTGACCATGGCCGCCGCCGCGCCATGGTCTATGGCGGCGCCAGCCAGAAGAAACGCGCGCCCATGCAGCCGGGCAATACGCTCAACGTCACCTGGAAGGCCCGCGCCGAAGACAATCTCGGCTTCTTCACCGCCGAATCCGAAATCGAACGCGCCGCCGTCCACATGGCCGATGCCGAGGCGCTCGCCGGCCTCTCCGCACTCGCCGAACTTCTCGCCGCCGCGTTGCCGGAAGGCGAGGCCAAGCCCGCCCTTTATGACGCCACCGAAACAGTTCTCGACATGCTGGGCGACAACCAAGTCTGGCCCGCGCTTTTCATCCGCTGGGAACTCGGCCTCCTGACGATGATGGGCTACGGCCTCGACCTGTCGATCTGCGCCGTCACGGGCGGCAATGACGGTCTGACCCATGTGAGCCCCAAATCCGGCCGCGCCGTGCGCGGATCGGAGGCAGGCGCGTATCTCGACCGCCTTTTGCCGCTGCCTCTGTTCCTCACCGACGCCACCGCGCCCGTCACGCCTGTGGATATCCATGCCGGTTTTCGTCTGACGGGACATTTTCTCGCGGAAAGATTGTTCGCCGATCTCAACAAGGGTGTGCCAGAAGCGCGCCTGCTGATGATTGACCGCCTTGAGCGGGCAGGGCGACTCTCACCGGGTTGATTCGAGACTAACCAGGATTTTGGAATGGCCAGGAACTCCACCATCGATCCGCCAGACAATGGCGGGGAGATCATCGAGGAACCGATGGGCGAGGCGCTGTCGCGCCGCTATCTCGCCTATGCGCTCTCCACGATCACATCGCGCGCCCTGCCGGACGTGCGCGACGGCCTGAAGCCCGTCCACCGCCGCGTGCTCTACGCGATGGCGCAGCTCGGGCTGAACCCGAATGGCGGCCACCGCAAGTCCGCCACCGTGGTCGGTGAAGTCATCGGTAAGTACCACCCGCACGGCGACCAATCGATCTACGACGCCATGGTGCGTCTCGCTCAGGACTTCGCGACGCGCACGCCGCTGGTCGATGGCCAGGGCAACTTCGGCAACATCGATGGCGATGCGCCCGCCGCCTTCCGTTACACCGAGGCAAAGCTCACGCCCGCAGCCATGCTGCTGCTCGAAGGCCTCGACGAAGACGCGGTCGATTTCCGCGACACCTATGACGAGCGGAACAAGGAGCCCGTGGTTCTCGCCGCCGGTTTCCCGAACCTGCTGGTCAACGGCTCGTCCGGCATCGCGGTCGGTATGGCCACCTCGATCCCGCCGCACAACCCGGCCGAATGCATCGATGCCGCCATCCACCTGCTCGACCATCCCAAGGCAACCGTCGATGATCTGATGAAGATCGTCTCCGGCCCCGACTTCCCCACCGGCGGCGTTGTCGTGGAATCGAAAGAAGGCCTGCGCGAGGTCTATGCAACGGGCCGTGGCGGCGTGCGCGTGCGCGCCAAGTGGGCCAAGGAAGACCTTGGCCGCGGCATGTGGCGCGTCATCGTCACCGAGATTCCGTATCAGGTCCAGAAATCCAAGCTGATGGAGCGTCTGGCCGAACTGATCGAAACCAAGAAGGCCCCGCTGCTCGAAGACGCGATGGATGAATCCGCCGAAGACGTGCGCGTCGTCCTCACGCCGAAATCGCGCACGGTCGATGCCGAAGTCTTCATGGCCAGCCTGTTCCGCCAGTGCGAGCTGGAAACACGCTTCCCCGTCAACATGAACGTGCTCGATCACGGCGTGCCCAAGGTCATGGGCCTGCGCGAGATGTTGAACTGCTACATCGATCACCGCCGCGAAGTGATCGTGCGCCGCGCCAAGCACCGTCTCGGCAAGATCGAACACCGCCTCGAAGTGTTGGACGGCCTGCTCAAGGCCTACCTCAACATTGACGAGGTCATCCGGATCATCCGCTTCGAGGAAGATCCCAAAGCCGTCATGATGAAGAAGTTCCGCCTGAGCGAGATTCAGGTGGAAGCCATCCTCAACATGCGCCTGCGTGCGTTGCGCAAGCTCGAAGAGATCGAGATCCGCCGCGAGCACAAGGAACTGTCGGAAGAGAAAGCCAACATCGAGAAACTGCTCGGCTCGACCGACCGCCAGTGGACCGAAGTGAAGCGCCAGCTCAAGGCCGCCCGCGAGATCTTCGATCCGTCAAAGAAACTCGGCCAGCGCCGCTCGAAGTTCGACGTCGCGAAAGAGATCGACACCGAAGCCGCCCTCGAAGCGCTCATCGTCAAAGAGCCGGTCACGGTCATCCTCTCCGAAAAGGGCTGGATCCGCGCCCTCAAGGGTCACAACCAGAAGCTCGACGATCTGAAGTTCAAGGAAGGCGACGAACTCGCCCTCACGCTCGAATGCCAGACCACCGACAAGGTGATCCTCATGGCCTCCGGCGGCCGCGCCTTCACGCTCGGCGCAGACAAGCTGCCCGGCGGCCGCGGCCATGGCGAACCCATCCGTCTGCAACTCGAAGTGCCCGAATCCGAAAACATCGTCGGGATGTTCATCCCTCAGGACAAGTCGCGGCGCATCGTGGCCTCGACAAAAGGCTACGGCTTCATCGTGCCTGAAGCCGAGCTGATCTCCTCGACCCGCAAGGGCAAGATCATCCTCAATGTCGGTCCGAAAGAATCGCTCGCCGTCTGCGTGAAGGTCGAAGGCGATCTCACCGCGTCGATCGGCAAGAACCGCAAGCTCGTCATCTTCAAGACCGACGAACTGCCCGAAATGGCGCGCGGCAAGGGCGTGAAGATCCAGTCCTTCGGCGACGGCGGCCTGATAGACCTCAAGACCTTCAACAGGGCCGACGGTCTCTCCTGGACCGACTCGGGCGGCCGCCAGCAATCCGCCGACGACTGGAAGGACTGGATCGGCAAACGCGCCCAATCCGGCCGCCTGCCTCCGCGTGGCTTCAACAAGAACGGCAAGTTCACGGGGTAGGGGGGCTCAGGTCGGCGTGTCGGCGAACGGCTCCGCGACGATCTGATAAACGTCTTCAAAGACGATATAGCCCGGCCTATCCGTGGTTAGCATGGAAACATGATGGCCATGAGAGTTCAGAATGTTGACGATGATCCAAATGCGCTCAATCGCATCGGTCGCGCTGTCTTTGAACCATGAAAGCCCGGCCGTTTCGCGGCGATAAGAGCCCTTGGATGTTGTGCGATTGAAGCGTGACGGCGTCGGCAGATGTGTGTCCAGCCAGTCAAGCGCAGCAGTGAGCTGAATTAGTTCAGGCGTTGGCAGGTCGCCGGATTTTTTGAGCGTATTCGCCAGCTGCAGAACGCCTTCGCGTTTGCCGGAAAGCGGTGTGGTGTTGTTAGCGACAAAGCGGACAAATTTTAAACGCGGTGATTTGGTCACGGCGCCCTACACCCCAACCGCATGAACACCCGCGTATTCACATCGAGAAACTTCGCCTGCTGGTTCTCGATCGCGCTCATCCACGGCAGGTAGTCCGCCCGTGCCACATCCACGAAGCCCAGCTTCCGGTAGAACGGCGCATTCCACTGCGGCGTGCGGAACGTCGACAGATACACAGCCCGCGCGCCCTTCGCCTTCGCCGCCTCGATGAACCGCATCACCAGCGCCGCGCCTATCCCGCGCCGCCCGAAAGCGGGATCAACATCCAGCTCATGCAGGTATGCATCCTCGAAATGCATCTGCCCCATGATGAAACCAGCCGCGCGTCCGTCCGCCTCGGCCAGCAGCGACAGCCCCTGTTCCATCGCGTGAACATGATCGCCTATCGCCACGACCGACATCGCGTCGATGTCGATCAGGTCGCTGTCGCGGAACAGCTCCGCCGCCGCCCGCTCAATCTCCTGCAGCCGGAAGATATCCGCCGCATGCGCGGCGCGGATCGTCACGCTCACGGCGCCATCGACCCCTGCAACGCCGAGAAGAATTTCAGCGCCAGCGGCCCGTCGCGCAGCGCATTGGCGTTCTCCATCATATGCACCAGCCGCAGGCGGAACACGCGGAAGTCGATATCCTCCACCGCCAGCTTGCGCAGTGTCGCCGCCATCGCGCGGTTCATCACGAAGTTGGCCGGCCGCTCGCCCTCCGTTTCCGAATACACATAGTCGGAATTGACCGACAGGCTCCACGCCCGCGCCGCAATCTCCGCCGCCACCGGCAGGTACTCCGCGACAATCCCGTCCAGCCCCGCGCCACTCGCCGCCCGCTTGCCCAGCATGTCCGACAGCGCCTCCGCCGTACACGCCGCCACCGTCATGCCCTGGCCATAGGTCGGGTTCACGCTGCTCAATGCGTCCCCGATCGGGACCAGCCCCTGCGGCCACTTCGCCGCTTCCCACGCCTTGCGCCGCGTCGCTGTCGCCTTGCGGAATGTGCGGATCTCGCTGGTCGCTTCTGCCCCCGCGATGCAGTCATGCACGCGCGTATCGAACGCCTTCGCATACTCCACCAGCTGCTCGATCGTCTTCGGCGGCGAATCCTCGCCCCGCGCACCAACCGAAAGAATCCACTGATCGTCCTCGATCGGCAGCAGGAAACCGAACTGCTTCCCCGGCGGGCCGGGCAGGAAGAAGAAGCCCGTATGTTCCCCACGATGCTCCGGCTTCTGCCGGAACTTCGCGCTGGCATAGGCGACGTTGATCCTCACATCCTCTGTCTCGAAAGCTGCATGGCCATCCTCGGCCAGCTGTCGCATCAGCGGCCCCGTCATGCCCGTGGCGTCGACACACAGATCCGCCGACAGCGTCTCGCCATCCTCAAGCTCGACGCCCGTGCATTTGCCATCGGTCACGACAAAGCGCTTCACGCTCGTCTCCTGCCGGATGCTCACGCCGGGCAGGGCGGCCACGCGCTTGCGCAGGATGCCCTCATACGCCGGCCGCGACAGGCTGGTCACGGTAAAGCCCGCGTCGCACTCGTCCATCCACCCGCCGAAATCGAAAACCTTCACATCCCGGCCGACCAGCATCTGCTTGGCCCCGGCCGCCACGAACTCCTGCGTGATCCCGGGCAACAGCTTTTCCAGGCTCAGCTCGCCCGCCTTCAGCAGCTGATGGGTATGCGCCCCCTGGCCAACCGCCATGCGCGGCCCGAGCCCGTCCGGCAGCGCATCACGGTCCAGCATCACCACCGACGCGAACTTCCCCGCCAGCGCCGCCGCCGCGGCCAGCCCGCCCATGCCCACGCCAACGACGATGGCTGTCTCACCCAGTTTCGAGGTCATGCTGGTCCCCAATCGGCTTGTTCGTGCGGCTACAGCCTGTTCCGGTAGATCAGTTTCACTAACCAAAAACTAGCCGCCAGCCCGGCCCGCTCCAAGATGGCCCCGGCCACTGGATTCGCAGCCGCCATGCTGTAGTTTGGCCTCCGCCGGGGAATCGGCAAGGACGGGAAAAAGGGGCGACCTCGTGGACATGATGCCGATCTATATCGTGCTGGGCGTAGTCGCGCTCATCGTGATTGCCATTATCGCGATCTACAACGGCCTCGTCTCCAAGCGGCAGACGGTCAACGAAGCCTTCTCGGGCATCGACGTCCAGCTCAAGCTCCGCCGCGAACTCGTCCCCAACCTCGTCGAAACCGTGAAGGGCTACGCCGCTCACGAGAAGTCGACGCTCGACGCTGTCATCGCCGCCCGCAACGCCGCCGCCAGCGCGCAGGGGCCCGCCGCCCTCGGCGCTGCCGAAGGCGCTCTCTCGGCCTCGCTGGGCAAGCTCTTCGCCCTCGCCGAAAGCTACCCGGACCTGAAAGCGTCCGCCAACTTCCTCAACCTGCAGACCGAACTGTCCTCGATCGAAGACAAGGTCGCCGCCGCCCGCCGCTTCTACAACTCAGCGGTGAACGACTATAATACTGCGATCCAGCAATTCCCCGCCTCGATCATCGCCGGCTCCACCGGCTTCACCTCGCGCGAAATGTTCGACGTGGGCGAGGTTGAACGCGCCCAGATCAACATCGCCCCCACGGTGAAGTTCTAGGAATGGCTGTCGTCATCCGGCCATTCCGGCCCGGTGACGAGGCCGCCTTCCGCGATATCAACATCGAGTGGATCGAGCGCATCTTCGCGGTCGAACAGAAAGACCGCGACGTCCTAGGCAATCCCGCGAAATACATCCTCGATCCGGGCGGCGCGATCCTGCTGGCTGTCGAGGATGAAATCCCGCTCGGCGTCGTAGCCCTCATGGTGATGGGGCAGGGCTCCGTCGAACTCGCCAAGATGGGCGTCACGCCCGCCGCGCAAGGCAAGGGCGCCGGCCGCCTCCTCGTCACCGCCGCCATCGCAAAGGCGCGCGAGATGGGCATGCGTCGCATCTACATCGAAACAAATTCCAGGCTCGCTCCCGCGCTCAAACTCTATCGCGACGCCGGCTTCCAGCCGCTCACCGAAACGATCCCGTCGCCCTACGCGCGCGCCGATGTGCAGCTGGAACTTCTCCTGGATTAAGCGCGCTGCGCGCCACAGGAACCCCCTCCAGCCAGCCCGCGTTCCCCAGACGCAGTAGCTCCATGATACGCTGGAGCTATGATCGAGGCGCCATCCTATCCGATGGCGCCTCGAGGCCTGTAACGCCCCGCGCTCTCCCCGCTCATCCCGGCGAAAGCCGGGACCCAGAGCGACAGGCGTGAGGCGAGATGAGGGATGGAGCGTCATCCAGTTCGTAGGACGGCCAAGATCCTTCGCCCATGAATCCAGACGCCTAGCCGCAAAAATTGGGGGACAGCGCCCCCCAGATTCAACCAGCCCCGGAACGAGGGTCATACTCCAGCCCATGACCGAGCTGTTCCTCGTTCTCTTGCGC
>Ga0075163_10004010_pt1 | contig 19794 bp, 17 predicted proteins | sample JI1023141ADNA_FD_71478 | JGI IMG/M metagenome (GOLD analysis project Ga0075163, IMG submission 71478) | Wastewater effluent complex algal communities from Wisconsin, to seasonally profile nutrient transformation and Carbon sequestration -... | ecosystem: Engineered > WWTP > Effluent > Algae...
ACCCGCTGCGCAACACCGCAGCCCGATAGCCCTCATCCTGAGCAGCACGCAAAGCGTGCGCCCGTCGAAGGACGAGGGTGTGCTCACCCATGCCAGCCACAGGCTGCAGCAACACGAGCACCCCGACCACCTCGCACCACCCTCACTCCGCTCATCCCGACGAAAGTCGGGACCCAGAGCATCAAGGGTGATCTGCGTAACAGGCCTGCTCATGCAGCCCCGGATCCCGGCTTGCGCCGGGAAGAGCGGATTTTTGAATCCGCCAAACAAAAACGCGGCCGCCTAAGCGACCGCGCTAAAAATCAAAACCCACCCCAACTCGCCCTTCAGCGAGAACGCGCCCTCATGGCCGCATCCCGAAACTCCGCGGACCCGTCTTCAACACGCGATACGCATGATGCACGAAGTCCACCACCAGCGGCCGCGTATCGCGCGGATCAATGATCTCCTCGGCAATGAAAGCCTCCGCCGTCCGGAACGGAGACCGCATCGCCTCGAATTTGCGATACAGCTCCTTCAGCTCCGCCTCCGGATCAGCCGATCCCTCAAGCTGCCGCTTGTAAGCCGCCTCGATTCCCCCAGCCATCGGCAACGAACCCCAATCGCCGGACGGCCAGCAATACCGCCACCGCGTCCGCGTCGGATTGAACATCGCCGAACCCGCAAGCCCATAAGCCTTGCGGATCACCACCGGCAGGATCGGCACCTGCGTCTGATAAACCGCCGCCATCGCCCGCACGCCCTTGCGCGTCACGCCCGATTTCTCGTGCTTCACGCCCACCGCGAAACCCGGGCAATCGACAAAGTGGATAATCGGCAGGTGGAAAGTATCCGCCAGATCGAAATGGCGCACGACCTTGTCGCAAGCATCCGCCGTCCACGCGCCGTCAAGGAAGAACGGATCACCCGCCAGGATCGCCACCGGATGCCCGTCAATGCGGGCAAGTCCCGTCACGACCTGCCGCCCCCACAGCGCGCCGATCTCGAAGAACGATCCCTTGTCGCAAACAGCCTCGATGATCTTGCGCGGCATGTAAGGCGTCTTGCCGTCCTTCGGCACGATATCGATCAGGAAGTCTTCCTTCCGCTTCGGATCGTCATCGCTCGCGATAACCGGCGGCAGCTCTTCGACATTCGCGGGCAGGTAGGACAGGAAACGCCGCGCCTGCGCGAATGCCTCGTGTTCGGAGTTCACGACGTTATCGACAACGCCATTCCGCCCGTTGATCTCCCAACCGCCCAGTCCCTCCTTGTCGACGTTCTCCCCGATCGCCTTCGCAACCGGCGGACCCGCAACGAAAACCTGCGAGAGCCCTTTCACCATCACCGAGAAATGGCTCGCCGCCACACGCCCCGCGCCAAGTCCCGCGCACGGCCCCAGCGCAAGCGAAACCACCGGCGCCCGCGCCATGTTGGCGACCAGCCATTCCCACGCCGGCGTCGTCGGAATGTAGGTGCGCGGATTGGCTTCCATCGACTTCACCGAGCCGCCGCCGCCCGTGCCATCGACCATCCTCACGATCGGCATGCCGTACTCATTGGCCATCTGCTCGGCCATCAGCATCTTGCCCGCGATCGATGCATCCGAAGCGCCGCCGCGCACTGTGAAATCGTCGCCCAGAATCACAGCCGGCCGCCCATCCAGCGTGGCCCGCCCGAACACCATGGTCGCTGGCAGGAATTCCGCGATCGCTTCATCCGGCCCATAGCTGGCCTTGCCGGCGATCTTGCCCACCTCATGGAAGCTGCCGGGGTCCGCCAGAAAGGCGATCCGTTCCCGGACTGTCAGCTTGCCCTGGCTTCGCTGTCGCGCGACGCGCTCCTCGCCGCCCATTTCCTCGGCGAGCCGCTCGCGCGCACGCAGTTCTTCGATGTGGCTTTTCCAGCTCATATGGCCTCCCGCCCGGGAACCCTAGCGGCAGGAAAGCGGCTTCGCGAGCGCTTTATAACCGCCGGCCCCACGGTTGCGCCGGGCCGCGCAACGCGCGACAAAGGGGCAACTTATCTCCCAAGGAGCCCATCATGGATCTCAACGACGTCACCGCAAAAGTGCAAGCCGCCCTCGCCGGCGGCACGGGCTTCGACAAGAAGGTCAAATTCGACTTCGGTTCGGTCGGCAAACTCCTGATCGACGGCGCAGCCGGCAAGGCCTCGAACGAAGACGGCGCCGCCGACGCAACCGTCACGGTCGGCTTCGACGACTTCCTGAAGCTCGCCCAGGGCGCGCTCGATCCGACGATGGCCTTCATGCAAGGCAAGCTGAAAGTCGCCGGCGACATGGGCGTCGCGATGAAGCTTCAGTCGCTGTTCTCCAAACTCAAGTAAGACGAATGGGCGACGGCGCCTCGCAACAAGAGGCCGGCCCGGCCAGGCCCGACCTTGTTCTCCTGCCGGACAATCCCCCGCCGCAAGGCGCAGAGGTAATCTGGTACGAGGGCAGGGGCGGGATGCGCCTGCGGATGCTCTATGCACCCGAGCCCAAGGACAATGGCGTCAAGACGCGTGGCCTCGCGATCGTCTGTCCGGGACGCAGCGAATTCATCGAGAAGTATTTCGAAGTCGCACGCGACCTGCAGGAGCGCGGCTTCGCCGTAGTCATCTTCGATTGGCCCGGGCAGGGCCTTTCACAGCGTCAGCTGAAAAACCCGCTCGCCGGCCACATCAAGAATTTTGATTGGTATGTAGAAGCCCTGATGCGCGGCCTCGCCAGGATCGAACGGCGCGCGCCGAAGACCTGGGTTCTCCTCTCGCACTCGATGGGTGGCGCAATCGCGCTCGAAGCCCTTCGCGCACGTCGCCTCACGGTTGCGGCCGCTGCTTTCTCGGCTCCGATGTGGGGCATCCCGATCTGGTTCTTCCAGCGCTGGTACGGCCGCACGATGCGTGCAATCGGCGCCGGCGCCATGCAGGCCCGGCCGCCCCAGCCTGATGAAACCTTCGAGAACAACCAGCTCACTCACTGCGAGCCCCGCTGGCAGCTTTTCCGCCGCCTGATGGAAGCTGATCCGCGGCTGGCGCTCGGCGAGCCGACGATTGCATGGGTGGTGTCGTCGCTGAATGCTTTTCGTACGCTGTTCGCGCCCAACGCGCTCAATCACCTGCGCGATCTTCCCATGCTGATCGCCATCGCGTCGGAAGAAACGATCGTGAAGAAGTCAGCGCAGCGAAAGCTGGCAAGGAATTTCCAGGCCGGGAAAGTCATCACCGTGCAGGGCGCCGGGCACGAGATCCTGATGGAAACCGACGAACGCCGCGACCAGTTCTGGAAAGCGTTCGAAGAGATGTGCCGCAAGGCGGACGTCTGATCTCGCGCTAGTGCAGCAGGGTCTGCGTGTCACCCACGGGGCGGTTGAGCAGGCGCGTCAATGACGAGGCCAGCGTCCGGTTCGATTGGGTCAGGCGGCGCTGGCGGAAGGTCTTGTTTTCCGCGCGTGTCAGCGCTCCGATCGATGCGGCTTCATCATCCGCGTTCTCTTCGCCCGCGAACACATAAGCGGCGACCCCGTCCTTCTCGGCAAACTGCTCCATCAGCTTCCGTGCGGTTTGTTCAGGTGTGGGTCCACGCATGGCGCGGCGTATCAGCCAGACCGCTGCATAGATCACCACGCCGAACACGATGAGACCAACCAGAGCCGTGTTTCCGGCTCCGACGATATTGGCGCCCGCCGAGCGCAGGAAATCGACGGTGGCAGCCATGACGGCTTCGTTCTGGAACAGGGCCAGCCCGCCCGCGCCAAGCGCGACGCAACCGACGCGAAGCGGCCATTTCCAGCGACGCTCGACCGTGAGCTTGGTTTCGGCGCGGAACAGGTCCTGCCGCGCTTCCTTCAGCATCTCATCGTGCTGCCGGGCAAGGCTCAGCACCTCAACCACGTGCTGCGGCTCAAGCGTTACTGGCAAAGTTCCTGCGCGCGGTCTCATGGGCGTTCCCCGGCCTCCCGGTCACAAAGCATGGCTCACGCGTGCTCATGACGGTAAATCGAAGACAGAACTCCCCGGACCGGCAATGCGTTCCCAGGCCGCCGCAATAGTTTTTGCTAGTAATTTTCCGGATCCAGCTCCAGCGCCTCGGCCAAGGAGCTGATGGCCTTGTTCTCCTGCGGCTCAAGCTTCCCGTCGGCGATCAACGCAGCCTGTGCGACCCGCATCAACAGCGCCTTGTCACCCGCGCCGGTGATCTCTGTACGGATCGCCAGAAGCGCCGTGCCAAAGCTTTGGGCTGCGTGAACCTCGCGTGACGCCTGCTCCCATGCGTCGGCGATTTCGGCGTGCCCGGAATGGTTCAACGCCGGTTCGCCATGCACGAACTTGGCAAACCGCTGGGCCTCGGCCGGGGCGAGATTACCGTCGGAGAACGACACCATTGCAAAGGCGCGGGCGGAGTTGAGAAGAACAGGGGTCATGCGTGTCGCTCCTGAACTAGAGGGCTGAGCGCCGGAGGGAGACCAGCGCCTCATCTAGAATCTTTCGGTTCGCGGCGGCCACGATCTGCCCGCCCAGCTGGGCCGGGTTGCCGCGCCAGTCCGTGATGACGCCGCCGGCGCCCTCGATCACCGGAAACAGCGCGGCGACATCATGAGGTTTGAGGCCAGTCTCGGTCACCATGTCGATCGTGCCAGCCGCCAGTCTCGCATAGGCGTAGGCATCGAGTCCGTAGCGGGTGAGCCGCGCCGTGGCGCGGATGTGTTCGAATGCGCCGCGTTCGGGTGCCGTCAGGATGAAAGGGTCGGTGGTGGACAGCACCGCCTCGGTGAGCCGGGGGCAGTCGCGCGTCTTCAGCGGGGTGCGCTCTCCCCGGCACTCAAGCCAGGCTTCATCGCCAACCCCGACATAGCGCTCGTCGAGCCATGGCTGGTCAATGACGCCCAGGATCGGCTTGCCGTCCTTCACAAGTCCGATGAGCACGCACCAGGATGGCAGGCCGGCGACGAAGGCGCGCGTTCCGTCGATCGGATCGAGATACCATGTCAGCCCGGATGTTCCGGGCGTGGAGCCGTATTCCTCGCCCTCGATTGCGTCCTGTGGGCGCTCGGCCTGGATGATCTCGCGCATCACGCGCTCGGACGCGCGATCGGCCTCCGTCACGGGATCGAAGCCGTTCTGGTCCTTGTTGTGGGGATTGCACGCATCAGCGGTGCGGAAGATCGGAAGAATCGCTGCCCGGGCGGCGTCCGAAAGACGCGAAGCCAGCGGCAGGAGAGAACGGGCGAGGGCGGGGTCCGGCATGGTTCGGACCTTTGCCCTTCAGTCCCCATTACCGCAAGACGTGGGTCAGGCGGAGGACGCTGGCGCCCGGCCGGAGTTGCTCCTGGCCGGGCGCGCTTGCGTAGGGGGCGTCAGGTCTTACGAGGCGACAGCATCCGAGCCATCACCCTCGAGGGCCTTGGCAAGGTCGAGCAGGCGGCGGCGCGGACGCTCGCCGAGGCGGTAGTACGCCCGCACGAGTTCCAGCGTCTCTTTCTGCGAAAGAATGTCGCCGGAGAGGCGGTCATTCTGATCGTTTGCCGGCGCTTGTTTGCCGTCCGGCGCGAGGCCGTCGAAGAAGTAGTTGATGTTCACGTTCAGCGCCGTGCCGAGGCTGAAAAGCCGGCTGGCGGTGATGCGGTTCGCGCCGCACTCGTATTTCTGGATTTGCTGGAACCGAACGCCAACCTGGCCAGCCAGGTCTTGCTGGGTCAGACCCAGCAGGCGACGGCGACGGCGAAGCCGCTTGCCGACATAAATATCCACATCAGTGGCCATTACTCAAACTCCCGCTACGCCGGTCCCGTACCAATCAGGGACCGTCGAGCGGTTGAGCAGCAAAGCGCTTGCCACACGTTGGGCGTGAACTTTGTGCAATGCAGCAGAATGTGACTGTTTAATTACTGGTCAGCGCTGCCTTAGAACGTGCCAGAATATGCTTTTTCCAAGCAAACTGCGCAAATACGACGCACCAGCGAGATTCCGGGTTGAGCTTTTCGCACTGCAGCGTAAATTCCTCTCGTGGCTCTTCGGAGCCGCTGCCCTTATGGGCGTTTCCTCCCTAAACCTTTGGCCGCGCTGGCATCCAGCGCGGCCTTTTTCTTTGTATTTCCGGCATCTAGTCCGACTTCGGCACGGGTGTAGGCGCAGATTTCCTGCGCGATCTCGCTCATGTGGCGTCGCAGCGTCAGGAAACCCTCGTGGGGCTCGACGCTGGCTTCATCCAGGTAAAGCCGCCGCCGGATTTCGATCTGGAGGGCGTGGCGACCCAGTGAGGGTTGGCCGTGCGCCAGAGTGGCGTATCCCCCTGCATAAGGTGAATTCCGCGCGGTGGTGTAGCCCCGGGCCCGGAACAGCGCTTCGACGAAATCCGCCAACCCATGGCTGCACGAGGCGCCAAAGCGGTCCCCGATAACGATGTCGGGCGCGCGGGAAACGTCTGCCTCGGTCGGCATGGAGTGGCAGTCGATCAGCCAGGCCTGCCCGAACATGGCCTGCGCCCGCTTCAGCAGGGCCTCCAGGGCCCGGTGATAGGGCTTATAGACCTGCTCCAGCCGGCGATCGGCTTCCTCCCGGCGCAGCTTGTGGCTGTAGATCGGGGTCCCGTTATGCGCGACCCGGGGAATGCACCCCAGCCCGGCATCCACCCGTGGCGACCGCTGGGAAAACCAGCTCGGAGACGGGTCAACGAACATGGCCGGGTCCATTTCGGACTCCGCCCGGTTCAGATCGACGAAAGCGCGGCCCACAAGCCCGCAGATGACGGGCGATCCCGATTCATGAACATCGGCCAGTAGCCGGTCGACATAGGCATCCTCGATGCGCCGCAGATCCAGCGTTGCCGCAGCGCAGGTCTCCAGAAACCCCTTCGGATAAAGGCGTCCGGAGTGGGGGGAGGCAAAAACCGCAGGCGAAACGACCGAAACAGGCTCATCGATCGAAAAGGAAAATCCTGTCCGTTCCGCCTCTGGCGCACGGGATTTGGGATCGGCGGATGCCGGATCGGAGAAGATCATCAGCCCGGGAAACATCCCACCATATTTTCGGACGTGGCCCCCGGGTCAAGGCGTGTTCATACCTAGTTTACCACGTCGGCTCACAAATCGTAGCGTAGTCGCGCCGACTCGAAGCTCCAGGGACGTCATGGCCAAGATACTCCTCGCCGAGGATGACGACAGCCTGAGAGGCTTCCTCGTCAACGCGCTCAAGCGCGCCGGACATGTCGTGAAGGATTTCGACGAGGGCCGGACGGCCCTGAAAGCGCTCGAACGCGAAGTGTTCGACCTTCTGCTGACCGACATCGTCATGCCGGGTCTGGACGGCATCGAGCTGGCGCGCCGTGGCGCAGAACTCGATCCGGCCATGAAGATCGTTTTCATTACGGGTTTCGCTGGCGTCGCCCTCTCGGCGGGCGGACCTGCCCCGGCCGGCGCCAAGGTTCTGTCCAAGCCCTTCCACCTGCGCGAGCTGGTGGACGAGGTCGAGCGGGTTATGGCCGCCTGAGACACGGTTTCGCGGCTTCTTTTACCGGCATTGACGCCAAAGCCGCTTGGGGGCATTAGACGCCCCTCGCCCGAAAGGGGCGCGTTCCAAAGGCTGGCCTTCTTTATTGAAGAAGGGGCGGTTAGCTCAGCGGTAGAGCACTACCTTGACATGGTAGGGGTCACAGGTTCGATCCCTGTACCGCCCACCAGCCTGGAACACGTACATGGATGGTTAGCAGGCCGGATTGGCCGCGCTGGAACCATGTCGCTTCCGGTTAATGCTGCCTCAAGGTCATGGCATGGCGCTTGCTCGCCCTAGCGGGGAAACGCAGCTCGCCGACGAATGGCGGCTGTCTGGGCAATGGCCCGGTCGATGGGATAACCGAGCGGACTTCGCAATGACGCAAACGCAAGCACGGCGACCCGGTCCTGTCGTCTTCGTCTCGACGATGCTGAGCGACCCGTGGGGCGGCTCGGAAGAGCTCTGGTACGAAGCCGCCATGAATCTGGTGAAGTCCGGCGTCGAAGTCCGGGCGAGCGTTGGGCGTTGGGCGCCGCTTCACCGCAAGGTTCAGGCTCTGCAGGAAGCCGGCGTCGAGATGATGTTCCGCGATTCTTATCCGGGCCGCTGGAAAAAGCTCGCGCACAAGCTGATGGGCGGCAAGGGACATCCGATGCTCGCCAAGCTCGAGCGATGGATGCGCGAGACGCCGCCGGCCCTCGTCGTGATCAGCGACGGGTTTGCGATGCCCGAGCCGGACTATACCGACATGTTTCTCGCGAACGGCTGGCGCTACATCGCAGTGGCGCACTCCAACCGCGACAACTGGTGGCCGTATCCGCACGAGATCGATCGTTATCGACGTGCGGTTGAGAAGGCCGACACGATGTACTTCGTCTCGCAAGCCAACATGAAGTTGGCGCGCAAGCAGGCGATGTTCACCAGCGAGAACACCGAAATCATCCGCAATCCGTATGGGGTGGACCGCAACGCGCCGCCCGCCTGGCCGGCCGCTCCTGCAACGGAAAGACTGGAAATGGCGTGCGTTGGCCGCCTGGACTTGCGGACCAAGGGTCAGGACGTGCTGATCGAAACGCTGAGCGGCGACGAATGGCGCGATCGCAAATGGCGTCTCAGCATTTACGGCGACGGCGATGGACGCCCGCTGATCGAGAAGATGATCCGAGACGCGGGCCTGGAAGAGCGTGTCCTTCTGAAAGGACATACAAAGATTTCCGATATCTGGGCCACGCAGCATCTGCTGGTACAGCCGTCACGGTCTGAAGGTCTGCCGATCACGATCGTCGAGGCGATGATGAGCGGACGGCCCGTACTGACGACCGATATCGCAGGCAATCCTGAATTGCTTGAGGACGGCGTCTCCGGCTTCATCGCGGGCGCTCCGACTATCAGCCAGCTTTCACTGGCGCTTGAGCGCATGTGGGCCGAGCGCGGCGCTCTCGAGCAGATGGGGTCCAAGGCGCGCGCCGCCGTGCTGAAGGAAATCCCGGAGAATCCCGGCGCGCTGTTCGCGGACAAGATCCGGGAAAAGATCGGGCTCGGGCGCTGAGCCCGCCGACGTAGGCCCCCGGAACGCCGCGCGATTGCGCGTTAGACGTGGGCCTCGCCTGTTTCCACGACTTTGAGCGGTGCAAGCACGGCCGGTGTCAGTGCGTGCTTTCTCTCTACGGCCGCCTGCCAGTTGAGCCGTCCGGCTGCCCGACGCGCGGAACTGACAATCGCCGGCGGCCTCAGGTCTTCCGGGGTCGCCATTGCGCGCCAGAGCCAGCTGCGGCGGCGTGGTGCGTAGGCGAGACCGGCAGCGATCGGGCCAGCGAACAGGAGGCTTGCGGCCACCGGAAGCGTCCACGCGGCAAAACCTGCGTTGACCAGCATGGTCGCGCAAAGCGCCAGTCCGGCCACGAGTTGCGGCACGAAGCGATTTCCGTTCGAGGCGCCAGCAATGGCGACCCGGGCCTGCGGCCGCCATCCTGCGTCACGGCCCAGGAACGGCGCGATGACAGCCTGCGCCTGGCTGATCATCATGATGGGCGCGGTGATTGCCGAAACGATCGCCTCGGCGAACAAGCCGGCGAGAAAGCCTGGCTGCCGTTCCCAGCCGGGGAGTTTGCCCATCGCCCAGAGGATCAGCGCCAGCCACTTCGGCGACAGGACGATGAGCGTGGTGAGAAGAAGCAGCGAGATATCCATGCCGCCTGCGGCGGGCGCGCCGTTTGGCTTGTCGATCCAGGCAAGCGTTGCGCTGACGAGGATCAGTGAGAACCAGAGCAGGGCAGACGCATAACCCATCACGCCCGCGAAGATGTGCGCCCGGCTGACGGGATCGAAACCGCGTGCGCCGATGAGCTTGAGATGCTGCAGGTTGCCCTGCGCCCAGCGGCGGTCACGCGCGGAGAGGTCTTCGAGTGTAGGAGGGGATTCCTCGTAGCTGCCTTCGATCTCCGGCGCGATTTCCACGCGCCATCCGGCGCGGCGCAGCAGGGCTGCTTCGACAAAGTCGTGGCTCATGATGTGGCCGCCCAACGGGCCGCGGCCCGGCAGGTCGGGCAGGCCGGCATGGGCCGCAAATGCGCTGACGCGGATGATCGCGTTGTGACCCCAGAAATTCCCGGCGCCGCCTGACCACCAGGCAAGGCCTGTTCCGAATATCTGTCCGTAAGCGCGCATGGCGAACTGTTGCGAGCGCGCCATCAGCGTTTGCGCGTTCACGATGGTCGGCACAGTCTGGATCAGGGCGGTGCCGGGCCGCGCATCCATGCGCTGGACCAGTTCGATCAAGGCTTCGGCGGACATCAGGCTGTCGGCGTCGAACACGGCCATGTATTCGTAGCGTCCACCCCAACGGCGCACGAAGTCCGAGACGTTGCCGGCCTTGCGCCCGTGGTTGAGCGTCCGGCGGCGATAGAAGATGCCGGCTTCAGGCCGCGCAGCGCGAAGGCGGCAAATGGCGTCTTCTTCAACGCGCGCCAGTTCGGGGTCGGTCGTGTCGCTGAGGAAGAAAATCTCGAACGCGGTGGCGGCATTGGCGCGGGCGAGCGCATCGTAGATCGCCTGTGCACCGGCCGTGACGCGGCTGGTGTCCTCGTTGCGGATCGGGAAGACGATCGCGGTCAGCGAGGTTGTGGCGAGGGGCTTGGAAACGGCTGGTAGTCCGGGCTCACGCGATGCGAGGATTGCAGCGCCCGCGACCGCCGTGGCGGCGGCAAGCGAGATCCAGGCGAGGTTGGCTGCAAGCAGGACGAGTCCGACCCATTCAAGTGGAGCAACACCGTCAGTGTTCATGGCGCTCCATGCGTGCGTGGCCGCCAGCGTGGTGGTGGCCAGCGCCGCTACCAGCAAGGTCCAGAGCCTCCAGCGGCCATCCTGTTCGCCGCGCACATGCACGCGCGCGGACGATACTCGTTGCTGGGGCATCGCCAGTGGCGATTCTGGCGGCGTCTCCGGAGCCGGTCGGATGACCAGCGCCGGGGCGTCGAGTTTTACTCTGGCGTCCATCGGAACAACCACGTTTCTGTTTGCTGGGAGTTGGAGTCGGCGAGGGCGGCGTGAAGCTCGATCACCGGCGAGGCGCCGGGTTCGAGGTCGAAGCTGAGCTGGACGCGCGTATCGGCGCCCGGAATGATCTGGATGTTGGATATGACGCCGGACGTGGCCCAAACGTCGGGGCGCAGGTCCTTGATGGCGAAGCCGGACTGCCCGGCGAACTCGATCGTGATGCGCTGCAGGCGTTTGCTTTCCGGCGCGCGCTCGATCCGGGTCGATACAACCCGCGCGATGGCGGCCTTCTGCGATGCGTCCGTCCAGTGAAGACGATAGGCGAGGCGCTGCACCGAACCGGCGCGCCAGATATCCGCCGGGCGCCAGAAGGCGGCGACATTGTCCGCGTATTCATTGGCAGTCGGAATTTCGAGCAGCCGCACTTCGCCCGCGCCCCAATTGCCCAGGGGCTCGATCCAGATGCTGGGCCGGTCTTCGTACCGGGCCTCGCTATCGCCATAGGCGGATGCGTCGCGATGGCGTTGCTCAAGGCCGAAACCTGCAATGCCGCCGGCAAACGCCGAGACCTGTACGGCCGCCGGGTTCAGCAGCGGGCGCCAGATGTGTTCGCCTGTTGATGACAGGATCGAAAGGCCGTCGCTGTCGTGCACTTCAGCGCGGGCATCCGACTTCATGTGCGGATCGGTCTGGCCGCGCAGATACATGCTGGAAAGGGGAGCGACGCCGGCCTCGGAGATATCGGTGCGCAGATGAATCTCAGCCGCAACATCGATGGTGGCGTCGCTCCCCGGCCGGAGCACGAAGCGATAGGCCGCCGCCGCGGCCGGCGAATCCGCCAGCGCGATGAAGGTCAGGCTTTCGTCTCCATTCCCCGGCCTATTCCCAGGATTGGCTGGTTCGATGATCCAGAAATCGGTGAAGCGTGGAAACTCCTCGCCTTGCGGCGAACCGGCGCCGATCGCCAGGGCGCGAGCGGACACGCCGTATATCTGGCCGTCGCCGACGGCGCGGAAATATGTACCGCCCTGGAAGACAGCGAACTCATAGCCAATGCCTGCTTGTCCCGGCTTCGTGATGGCGCGCCAGCCGGAAGCGCCCAGCTCTGCGCGCTGGCCGTCGGTCGCCTGCGGAAAGTCCACGAAATCGACGAAAGCGGGCGATGCGTGACTTTGAACCTGGCCTGTGGCGTCGACGAAGTGGATTGCGACTTCGTCATGGTAGAGGCCGCCACGCGGAAGGGGCAGGACAGCGAACGGATTGCCTGCCTTGCCCCAGACCATGGTCTCCGGCCGCGCGCGAAGCTTGCGATATCCATCATAGTCGAGGCCCTGGAATGCCGTCGGCAGATCGGCGGAGGGCTTTGCATACGGCGCGGCGGCGAGGCTTGCGGCGCGCTTCGATACTTCCTGCAACAGCCTGTCAGCCGGGGAGGTCTCGCTCTTCGCGACGGCTTCCTGAAACGCCAGCGCCGGCCCCGCCGTGAGGCCAGCCGCGAGAACCGTAAGCAAGAGACCGGAGACAATTGCCTTCCCGACCGAATACATCCGCGCACCCCTCGCGCGTACCGGACGATCCGGTTGCGCTGCCAAGGCTGCCCGTCAGTTGCGTTCTTCCCAGTCGCGCCGTCGTTGCCCCCACGGCGTCTATCTGTCGCCGGTATCTAGTATGCTTTGCGCAAAGCGCCTTAAGGACATTCAGAAAAGGGGCTCTTCTTTCTGAGATTTAATCGTGCAGGCCCCCTTGCGGACTGACAGCTGAGCGTGGGCGCCTCGCGATAAGGCGCAAAACAAAAAAGGCCGGAGCTTTTGCTCCGGCCTTTCCGTTTTGTAATCGCGAGAGAGATCAGAGATCGATCTGCGCGTCTTCCGGGATGCCGAGCTTCAGTCCGCTGGCTTTGAGCTCGACCGGATCGAGCGCGCCCGAGCCGTCAACGTCGAGTGCTTTGAAGCGCGGCTTCAGCGAAGCCATCATGCCCTTCAGTTCGCTCTGCTGGATCATGCCGTCATAATTGTCGTCGATCATGCCGAACGACATCGACGCCATCAGCTGCGATTGCAGGTCATTGCGGATGTTGTCAACGGTCTCGTCAGCCCAGCGGTAGTTGATGCGGAAGTACATCATCTCCTGGTGCGACTGCTCGCCGGTGCGGACGACGTCGTTATAGGAAGCGATCGGCGAACCGGCCGAATCCTTGTTCACGGCGTTGAGCTTCTTGTTGTTCGTCGAGTTGTCGAACACCCAGGTCGCAATCAGCTTGGTGCCTTTCTTGATGAGGATCGGCTCAATCGGATCGTAATCGCGCTGCCAGTTGAAGTCGTACTTCGGCAGGCTGAGAAGCATCGACTCCTTGCCGTCGGCATCCTTCTGCATCAGCTCGACGTGGTAGCCGCGGTAATGCGAGTGCGGATACAGGGTGTAGATGTACATGTCCGCCGGCGTCGTGATGTAGGCGACTTCCTTGTGGCGGGCTTCGCCAGCCGGAATCTGCAAGCCGAAGTCGAAGACCACGGTGGAGCGCTTGATGTACTTCGGCGGCGCTTTCAGCGTGTAGAAGCCGACCTGCGTCTTGTCGGTCGAGGCCTTGCCCGTCGTTGTGTAGTGCATCTGGAAGTTCAGCTTGCCGCCGCCCGGCACGGGAGCGCCCGCGTCCTTGGCGATGAGCTGGGCTTCGGCGCCCGGCGTGTACGAGCCGACCGAACCGCCCGGGATCTTGGATTTGGGCAGTTTCGGATCCGGCACGTGGTTCGACACGACGTGGTGCAGGACGGTGCGGTCACCCGGCTTGATCGAGATCGCGCGCAGCCAGGTGTCCTCGGTGAACGGGTTCGGGACCTTCTGGTTCTGGTATTCCACGATGCCGGCGGCCGGCACGTTGAACGCAGGCAGATCAACGATCACGTCGGGTTTGCCGAGGTAAGTCGGCCATTCCGGAGCTTCGCCAGCCTTGGTCTTGAGGAAGTCCTCGCCCGTGCCGCGCGGCGCGCCAGCTTCGATCCAGTGGATCAGGGTCTTGGTCTGCGCGGCCGTCAGGCCCTGGTCGTTCTGGAAGTGGCCGATATGCGGGTCGGCGAAGTAGGGAGGCATCCGTTCCGCGCGCACCGACTCGCGGATCATCGGCGCCATCGTTTTCACGACATCATAGCTGTCCATCGCGAAGGGGGCGATGCCGCCCTTCTGGTGGCAGGTCACGCACTTGTCCTGCAGGATGGCGGTCACGTCCTTCGAGTACGAGATGTTCTTGAACTCGGCGGATTTGGCGCGTTCCGGGAAGGCGATGGTCGCGCCGGATTTCACTTCAACGCGTGCGTTGGCGACAGCCTTGCCGGCGACCACGGAGTCGATAGCCGCAGCGGTCTGCGCGAGCGGGCCGTGATAGGCGATCTTGAAGCCGCTTTTCGGGTCAACGACGAAGATCTCGCCTTCGCGTTGCACGCCCAGCGACTCGCCGACAAGCTGCAGCTCGTCCACGAGGATCGGTATGTCAAAGCTCTGGGCTTTCGCCTCGACGGCTGCGGCATCGCGCGAGTCCTTCGAGTTGATCATGTAGAAGAGGACGCCCTGGTCCTTGTAGGCGGCCTTCAGCTTCTCAAGCTCGCTAGCCGATTTGCGCGACACGTCCGAGCCATTGATCTGGCTCATCAGGACGATCGCCTTGGCGTCCTTGAAGTAGTGAAGCTCGTGGGCCAGCCGGGTGTGGTCGGTCAGCTGAAAGTTGTCGGCCCGCTCGGGCACCGAAACCGTGATTGACGGGGCAGGGGCGGCAATGGCGGAGACGCCGATTACCGTCGCAACGCCCGCAATGGCCAACGCCATTGTTGAAGCGAGCAGAACACGTTTCATTCTTATTCTCCCGGGAAGGCTCTTCAGGACCTGTAATTGTGATTACTACGGGTTTTCATGCCAAATTTCAACGGCAGCCAGCTTCCCTTAGCGCGCGATTGCTGGGTTCGCGGATAACGATTGTGCTACTTGACGCTTACGGAAGCCGCCGGGGAGGTGTTCCGGCGATACGATAGACCGTCGCAAGTCGCTCAGGCGTGAGAACCGAGGCTGGGGCGGCATCGGCGACGATGCGGCCGGAATCCATCAGGACAAGGCGGTCCATGAAGCGCTCGGCGAGGGCGAGATCGTGGATCACGGCCAGCACACCGCAGCCGTTTCTGGCCCGTTCGCGCAGGATCTCCATGACATGGAGCTGGTGATAGGGGTCGAGGGCAGCGATGGGCTCATCGACCAGTAGCAACGGGGCTTCGACGGCCAATGCCCGCGCCAGCAGGATGCGCGTGCGCTCGCCCCCGGAAAGGACAGCGACGGGACGGTCGCGCAGGCCATTGCCATCGACCGCTTCAAGCGCGCGATCGACCGCCGCACGATCTTCGGGTGTGGGGCCGCCGAAACCGGTCTGGTGGGGATATCGGCCAAGCATGACGATGTCATGGGCGGGCAGGCGCCATTCGACGCGCCGTTCCTGAGGCAGGAATGCGACGGCCCGCGCACGCTCGCTGCCGGGCAGGGCGAGAAAGTCCTTGCCGTCGAGCATAATGTCGCCGGCAGATTTTTCGGTGATGCCGAGTATCGCGCGCAGCAGCGTGGATTTTCCCGCGCCGTTGGGTCCGATCAGTCCGACGAGTTCGCCGCCGGATATGTGGAGAGACGCACGCGACACCAGTTCGCGGCTACGGATCGAAACGCTGACACTTTTTGCTTCGAGCTTCACGACTCAAGCTCCGTCCGCGCGCGGAAGATCAGCCAGAGGAAGAAGGGTGCGCCGATCAGGGCGGTCAGTACGCCGAGCTTCAGTTCAGGCCCCAGCATGACAACGCGAACGAGAATATCCGCCGCCAGCAGAAGAGCGCCGCCGCCGAGCGCGCTCGCCAGCAGAAGCCGGCTGGGCGTGTGTCCGACCAGGGGACGAAGCAGGTGAGGCACGACGAGACCGATGAAGCCGATGCCGCCCGTGACAGCCGTTCCTGCGCCGACACTGATCGCGGTGCCAGTGATAACAAGCATGCGGGTACGGCCAAGATTGACGCCCAACCCCGCGGCCGCTTCCTCACCGAGGCTGAGAGCGTCAAGTGCGCGCACGGATGCGGCCAGCAGAAGCCATCCAAGAACCATCAACGGTCCTGCGAGCAGGAGGTGATCCATGCTGCGGTCCGTCACCGAGCCCATCAGCCAGAACATGATCTCGGCTGCGGCGTATGGATTCGGTGAAAGATTGAGCGCGAGCGACATCATCGCAGCGCACAGGCTTGATACGGCAACACCCGCCAGAACAAGCGTCAGCACGCCGCCACGCCGCGCGAGGCCTTGCAGCAGCAAGGCGCAAAGCAACGCCCCCAGAATACCCATCAAGGGCAGTGCGAGAGGTATCAGCGTGGAGATGCCTGTGTAGAGTGCGAGCACGGCGCCTAGCGAAGCTGCCGGCGACACGCCAATGACGCCCGGGTCGGCGAGCGGATTGCGCAGGAAGCCCTGCAGCGCCGCCCCAGCCATGCCGAGTGTCATGCCAACCAGCATGGCGAGAGCGGTACGGGGCAGGCGCACTTCGCGCATGATCATCCATGCGGTATCCGCCTTCCCATGGGCCATCATGTCAAAAAGCTCGAACGTGCCGGCCGTCGATGGGCCGACGATCATCGAGACGAAAGCCAGAAGGCCGACGAGCAAGGCGAGGCCTGCGATCAGCAGCGTGTAGGAGACAGGTGACTTCATTCGGCCACCTGTGCAGCCGCCGCCTTGCGCGCAGCGACCAGGATCTCGACGGCCCCAAGAACGCTTGGCGCTCCGCAGGTCGTATAGCGTTCGGGGATGGTGACTTGCGGTGTGCTTTCCACCATTGCACGCAGCGCCGGGTGGCGCAGCGCCATGGTCGACATGGAGGGCGGACTGGTCCACGGCGTCGCGGTGGAGATGAGCGCGGGTTGCACGGATAGAACCTCCTCCAGCGGCACGTTGCGGAAGCCGTCGAAACCCAGCGCCTGGCCAAGCGTGCGATAACCGCTGGCGTTGACGACATGGGTATAGAGTGTGTTCTCACCTGCGATGAAGTTGTTGACGCCGATGTCGGCGAACACGGGTCTTTCTCCAGGCGGGATCTGTGACTGGAGCTCAGCAAGCCGCGCGTCGAAGTTCGCGATGACTTTTTCGGCGCGCGCGGTTTCGCCAACGACTTCCCCAAGCTTGCGGATATTCGTGCGCATGTCGTCGAGCGTGTTCTCAGGGTCGAAAACAACAATATTGAAGCCGAGTTTGCGCAGCAGGCTCACCGCGGTTGTGGACGTGAAGCGGCCCGCCAGAATCAGGTCGGGCTCCTGCATCAGGATCTCTTCGGCGAGCCCGTGGTTTGTCTTCAGCCCGGAAGCGATCGCATTAAGGCCGAGGGGGGCGTTGATCGGCTGCTGCGAAAGATATGTGATCGAGGCGATGCGCGATGGATCGACCATGCGCATGAGTAGTTCGTCGGTACAGAGATTCATCGACACGATACGCTGCGGACGCGCTTGTGCGTCCGCAGCTCTCGTGATGTCAGCCATCCCGCAAAAGGCGAAAAGGCTCAAAGCAAAAGCGGCCACGTGTGTGCGCCAAGCAGTTCGGCGGCTCATGTGGCAGCTCGATTTCATCGATTCGTTTCCTCGCGGAATCTGATGCCGATGTAGAATGCCTGCGGGGCGCCCTTGAAGCCTATCACTTCCTGATAATCTTCGTCGGTCAGGTTCTCGACGCGACCGTAAAGCTCGACCGTGTCGTTTACCTGCCACGCCGCGCCGAACCGGACCAGCGTATAGGGATCGACGCGAGTGTCGAGGAAGGTGCCGAAATCAGTGTCGAGCATTTCGCCGTTGTAGGTCACGCCCAGATTGAGCTTCACCGGGCCGCCGCCGATGCGCCAGCCGGCGTCGATCGCCCCCTGGTGTTCAGGACGGCGAATTTCCGTGTTGGCCCCCTGGGTCGCATCGAGTTTGGTGTAGGAGCCCACAATGTCGATGTCGGCGGTCGGGCGGACGTTGAAGCTGGCTTCCCAGCCCGAGCGATCTGACTTGCTCGCCCGGTTCGCCGACGTCGCAAAATAGTCGGGAGCAGGGCCGTACGTGGTGTAGATTTCGTGTTCGAGCTTTGCTTCGAAATAGGTCAGATCGACCACAGCCATACCGTTGAAGAGCGTCTGCTCAACGCCGATGTCCCAGCCCTTCGATTCTTCCGGCACGAGATCGGGATTGCCGGTGAAGGTCGCCGGGCTGAAGCCGAACTGCTCGAAGAAGGTCGGGTTGGTGACGCCCGTTCCGTAGCTGGCGTGCGGGCGTGTGCCGGTCCCCGGAATAACCCATGAGCCTGCAACGCTATATGTATCGGCATCGTCGAAGGCATCGTTGTCGTCGTGACGGACGGTCGCGAAGACATAGAACTGTTCGGCAAACTCGCCGCGATACTGCCCGCCAATGCCGATCAGTTCGCGTGATTCATCGCGCGTGGTGAACGGGTCGCCATAGGTCTCTTTCTTGCTCGCGATGAAGCCGGTCACATAGTTGACGAAGCCAGGAGCGCCGAACTCGTAGGTCGATTCAAGGGTGAACTTCGTGCGCGATGCATCCGCTCCGCTTGGTGAGGCTGGGTCGTCGAGATCGTCAGCGGTTGGAGCTTGTCCCGGAAGCAGGAAGGGGAAGTTCGTGAAAGCCGACCGGCGCTCTTCGTCAAGATAGGAAGCGGACGCCGTTGTCAGCCACTTTCCGTCGAGCAGGTCGAGTGTCGCGGATGCGCCAGCCAGAAACTGCTTCTGATGCGTTTCGGTGGCGTCATCATAGGTCTGGCCGGGGATCGGATCGTTGTAGGCCTGACCATCAAGGCCTGCGTCTTTCTTGAGATAGCGCATGATGCCGTCGACGCGGAAAGTATCATTGATGGCTTTGCCGCCGCGCAGATAGACCGTGGCGGTGCTGTTGCCTTCCTTGTCGCCAGCCCTGCCGCCGACGCCAACGCCCGGAACGCCCTGTGCGGTGGTGTCCGGAGAAATGTCGTAGCCATCGCTGTTCAACGCATGGAAGCCGATCGCGGCATAATCGTCGCCGTTGCCGAAGCCGGCATTGCCTTGCAGCTGCAGCGTGCCGAACGAGCCGCCCTCGGCGCTGACGCCAACATAGCCGCCATCAATGTCGCGACGCGAGATCAGGTTGACCACGCCAGCAAGCGCATTCGATCCGTACAATCCGGATTGCGGCCCACGCAGAACCTCGATGCGTTCGAGATCGCCCGACAGCAAGGACGAGAAGTCCGTCTCACCCGTATCGGGGCTAGAGATGTCGATGCCGTCGAGAAGGGCGAGGGTGTGGTTGCCTTCCGATCCGCGCGTGCGGACCTGCGCCAGAGCGCCACCTCCGCCGCTCTGGCTTACGGCGACGCCGGGAACCTGGCGCAGCACGTCGGCGACATAGGTATAGCCTTGATCATCGATCAGATCGCGGGTGATGACGGTCAGCGTCTGACCAAGCTTTTCGTATTCCACCGGCGTGGCCGAACCCGTGACGACAATGATGTCGCGGTCGGGGTCATCGGTCTGGGCCAGGGCGGACGGCGCGAAAGCGGCACACGCCGCCAGCGTGATCCAGGAAGTCTTCGAATGCAGTCTCATATGACGTCTCCACAATGTTGGAGACCGTCCACGAACACGGCGTCGCCGCCGCGCCGAAGCACGGTCAAAGACGTCGCCAATCGGAATACTCCGCTCGAGCGGCCCATCCCCGGACCGTCGAAAGACGACTGCAACAGGCAGGTCTCCTGGCTCGCGGGTCGTCGCTTGGCGCACCGCCTTCCCGGTAGTCCCGAGGGGAC
>Ga0075163_10004012_pt1 | contig 19773 bp, 15 predicted proteins | sample JI1023141ADNA_FD_71478 | JGI IMG/M metagenome (GOLD analysis project Ga0075163, IMG submission 71478) | Wastewater effluent complex algal communities from Wisconsin, to seasonally profile nutrient transformation and Carbon sequestration -... | ecosystem: Engineered > WWTP > Effluent > Algae...
CTATATTTTTCGTCTTTGCTTTCAAAAATGGTCACCTGATATTCATATACGCGTGTGCTTTGTTCGTCACCGTTACGCAAAAGCATATACCCTTGATATGGATACAGAGGCATCACTCCAATCACCTCAATATTCAAATGACTTTCAACAAATTCATAAATCTCCCTGCCTTCTTGCAAAGCAGGATCCATTTTAGTCAAAGCATAACTGATAATTTGTTCAATCTCTAACATCAAAGTATCATCCTTAACCATTTTTTCGTAGGTGATTTTTACCGCTTCAATATCTGCTTGTGTCAATCGCTGTGGGAAAGCCTGCTGAAGCATCAATTTATTTTCCTTGAATTGCTTCAGATTATTGTAATGAAAAACCAAATCATTTAAATCTGGATAAAGCTTATTTGCATGAAAGTGTTGATTAATTTGTTGCAAATAGGATAGAAGGATGTACTCCTTGTGCTCGAAATCTATAGATCCCTCTATAAACCAATTGGTGCTTAATGATTTCATAACGGCATATCATTTTATGCCTTAAATTACTTAAAAAATAACATTTTTGCAATAATGAGTTTTGGAACACTATATCTTATACCTGTGCCGCTAGCGAAAGATGCTTCGGCAAAATCATTTACCCCGTATCTGATAGATACCATCAATCAGATTAAAGAATACATCGTCGAAAATGAAAAAACAGCCCGCTATTTCCTAAAAGAGGCTGGACTAAAAATCCATCAGAATGAATTGATTATTCATGATTATGGAAAACACCATCGTGATGCGAATACACTAGATTTCTTCAAAGGTTTGTTAGCAGGAAATGATGTAGGCCTAATGAGCGAAGCTGGCTGCCCAGGCATTGCTGATCCTGGAGCTGATTTAATTCGCATGGCACATAAAAAAGGGATCAAGGTTGTACCTTTAGTTGGCCCCAGCTCCATTTTATTGGCATTAATGACTTCAGGATTCAATGGACAAAGTTTTGCATTTCACGGCTATTTACCCATCGACAAAACCCAACGTATAAAAAAAATAAAAGAGTTGGAAACATTGGCTAACCGGTATCATCAAACACAATTATTTATCGAAACCCCTTTTCGAAATAACGCCATCCTTGAAGATGCTTTAAAAAACTGCAATCCAGAAACACAGCTCTGCATTGCCTGTAATCTAACAGCCATTGACGAATTTATTCAAACCAAAACTATTCGTGAATGGAAAGCACACGTACCAGATTTACATAAAAAACCCGCTATTTTTATCTTAAATAGCGCGACTTAACGAATTGGTTTGTCAGTCCTTTTTCACATATTGAGCCTGTACAAATTTTGCAAATCTAATGAAATTCGACCCCAAACAACTGAGCAACGATACCCTTGTATCGTTCTACAAGCATCTGCTGAAGCCTCGAATGATTGAGGAGAAGATGCTTATTTTATTACGTCAAGGTCAGATTGGTAAATGGTTTTCAGGCATTGGCCAAGAAGCTATTTCCGTTGGGGCTGCACTAGCAATGGAACCAAACGAATATATTTTGCCTATGCACCGAAATTTGGGCATTTTTACAACCCGCAATATTCCCCTAGTGAAACTAATGGCTCAGTGGCAGGGCAAAAAATCTGGGTTCACAAAAGGAAGAGATCGTTCATTCCATTTCGGGACTCAAGAGTATAAAATTATAGGGATGATATCCCATCTCGGCCCACAATTGGCGTTAGCTGATGGAATTGCACTTGCCAATGTCTTAAAAAACAATCAACAGACAACGCTCGTATTCACTGGCGAGGGTGCCACAAGTGAAGGTGATTTTCATGAAGCACTGAACCTAGCATCAGTTTGGGATCTGCCAGTCATATTTGTCATAGAAAACAATGGTTATGGTTTGTCTACACCCACCAATGAGCAATATCGCTGTAAGCATTTGGTTGATCGAGCAATAGGATATGGGATAGAGGGTCGGCAGATTGATGGGAATAATATTCTCGAAGTTTATCACACACTACATGAAATTGCAGCAGATATCCGTCAAAAACCACGCCCCGTTTTAGTTGAGTGCATGACCTTTAGAATGCGCGGACACGAGGAGGCATCGGGCGTCAAATATGTTCCTCAAACACTATTGGAAGAGTGGGCAAAGAAAGACCCCCTACTCTGTTTTGAAAAATATATTCTCGAAAAAAATATTTTAAATCAAACAGAAATTAGCAATATCAAATCAGAGATTAAGAATGAAATAGATCAAGCTGCAGAACATGCTTTTAAGGACGAAACTAACACTGCCAATACTAAAACAGAGTTGGATGACATGTACTCAGAGATACTGAATGTAGGATATTTTCAAGATATTGCCCATTTGCAGGATCACAAAAAATCAGAAAAAAGGTACCTTGATGCAATCAGTGATGGACTTCGGCAGGGCATGCGCACATACCCAAATTTAGTCATCATGGGCCAAGATATTGCCGAATATGGTGGTGCTTTTAAAATCACACAAGGCTTTGTCGAAGAGTTTGGCAAGGACCGTGTGCGCAACACACCTATTTGCGAATCAGCCATTGTTGGTGCAGCTCTAGGCCTTTCCATCAATGGTTATAAAACCATTATTGAAATGCAGTTTGCCGACTTTGTCACCTGTGGGTTTAATCAAATTATTAACAATTTAGCCAAAACCCATTACCGATGGGGAGAAAAGGCCGATGTGATTATACGCATGCCTACCGGTGCTGGCACTGGAGCTGGCCCATTTCACTCACAAAGCAACGAGGCCTGGTTTACCAAAACACCAGGGCTAAAGGTTGTTTACCCAGCTTTTCCTTCGGATGCTAAAGGCTTGCTCCTAGCAGCTATCGAAGATCCCAATCCTATCATTTATTTTGAACATAAATATTTATACAGAAATATTTCAGAGCCAATTCCAGATGATGAATACACCATCGAAATTGGTAAAGCAAAATTGAGACGAACAGGAACCCAGTGTAGTATTATCACGTATGGCCTAGGAGTACATTGGGCAATGGAATATCTGGACAATAATCCCAATATCTCTGCCGACCTCCTTGACCTTCGTAGCTTACAGCCTTGGGATAAAGAAGCCGTTGAAACAAGTGTAAAAAACACGGGCAGAATATTGATTCTTCACGAAGATACCCTCACGAATGGTTTTGGAGGAGAAATTAGTGCCCACATCGCAGAACACTATTTCGAGCACCTAGATGCCCCCATCGTTCGATGCGCTAGCTTAGATACTGCGATTCCTGCAAACAAAACCCTAGAAAACAACTTCCTAGCTAAATCACACCTGGATGACAGTCTAAAAAAATTGCTAGCTTATTAACCACTCAATAGCATTTCGGTAGGATCTCCTCCCGTAAAAAAAAAGTGAATCAAATTTTAGTCTGATTCACTTTATTATCCGATTGTTTGAATTTTCAAAGAAGCCCTTCACATTTCAAACTCCGACTGGCCTTTTATTAGTTCTTTATTTCACTGTACTTTTTCGAGATTTACCAGCAGAAGAAGCTTTGGTTTTAAAATGAGGTTTATGTTTAGGCTTTATCTCAGGAGCACCAACAAAAGACATCGCGCACCTAAACCCTATTTCTGCACTGGCTTCGTCTTGTTGCATAAACCTACGAACAGCTGGATTCATCCAATAAGCCCGATCGTTCCATGAGCCTCCTTTATAAACTCTAGCTTTATCATTTACAAGCGTAGTTGTACCATACAAGCTATTTGTTAATGAATCGACGTGTCCTCTCATATCTGGATTATAAGACTTTCCAGCAATCCCAGGAGGAAGACTACCTACCACTACAGCCGAAGAATCTTTCTTGGTCTCACCACCATTCTGCACATCGGCCCATGCCTGCTTCTTACCAGATTTTGCGGGATCTTCTATGGCTCGTCCATATTTATCCTTTGCATAAACACCTTTGCTTTTATCTGCTAAGCGCTTATTAACAAATTGATTCCCTCGAAATGGATTAAAATCTTCAACATCTTCGAATGACAAAACCCGATACACATCTCCTACCCATTCGTTCACATTGCCCCCCATATTGTACAGACCAAAATCATTCGGCAAGTAGCTACGCACGGGGGCCGTAATATCGGCTTTATCATTGAGGTATCCACCAACGCCCATATTATCGCCTGCTCCTCGTTTAAAATTTGCTAGCATCAGACCTTGCGTTGCTTTCTTAGGAGAGCGTACCCCCAGTCCAGCCCAAGGGTATGTCTTACCTTCCTCAACATTTTCAAAATCACTGGTACCAATCAATGCTAAAGCTGCATACTCCCACTCAGCCTCTGTTGGCAAACGATATGGTTGTAGTATCTCTCCATCTTCTAAGCGAATAGGGCGTTTCGCTCCTTGCTTACCTTTTTCTGCACTAGCTGTAGAAGAGGGATTTAAGTCAGTTTTCATATTTTTGCCATCTATTCCTTCTCCACGATACTGCCCATTTAAATAAATATCTGTGCTAAAAGGCTCTTTACCTGCACCTGATGGAGCAGCAGATTTACCCTTTCCACCACCTGTCATTGTTTTATAATCCACTAAATACCCATGATCTCGTAGTATCTGCTCATTAACCCGATCGGTACGCCACTTACAATACGCACTTGCTTGTTCCCAAGTTACCCCAACTACTGGGTAATCCTGATAGGCTGGGTGTCGCAAATAATTATTTACAAATGGGTCATTGTAAGATAATGGCTTTCTCCAAACGAGGGTATCAGGCAACGTACTGTAATAGTGCTCATAATCTGTCGGGAAATTCTGCCTCGTCCAATACATATATTCTAACCAATCCACATTCGCGACCTCGGTTTCGTCCATGTAGAATGTTGCCACGGTAACTCGCCTTTTAACATTATCAAACCCGTAGCCAAGATCTTGATTCAACGACCCTCCCATTGTGAAAGTCCCTCCCTCAATTGGCACCAAACCTGGCCCGACAATCGTTTTAAACTTCCTATTAACTTCAAATCCTCCATTATGTTTATCATTGTAAGCCCTGCCGGTTTTGAGAGAGCTTGATTGGCCCGAATTTGATTTACTACTGCAACCAGATTCTAAAACTGTAAACAGCAGCAAGGCCAAAGCGAGGGTGGTATAGGCTCTTTTCATTATTTTTTCGGGATTAATCTATCTATCACTAAAATATTATATAATCAATTTTATAGTACAAAGATCACATATTTTGCTCACTCCATCGAATTTAGATTGTAAAGCATCTGACCTAAAGTTAGCATATAAAGGGTTAAGAACAAAATGCCAGCATATTAACTTAAAGAAAAAAAATGTAAAATTAACGAAATTTGATTTCTTATATTTTGTGATTTATTGTCCACCAAATTAAATATTGATCCTACATAAAAATAAAAAACCTATTTACGTTTAGGTATTTACACAAAAAAGTTAGCAATCGCAGCCCAAAGCTGCGATCTAATATCTTTTCGCAGTATCTGCTCAACTATTTTTTCATACTATTTTTTCCACAACTCAAAAATATGTACTACATTCATTCGACCAAATTACTGAGTAAAACAAATTTGGCTAATTTCTAATATTAAATCTACGAAATATTAGAAATATTTAAAAATTATTTTAATATTTTCGCAAAATATATTTTTTTGATAAAATCACATCATTTCTCTAAAAATCTTTAAAAAAAATGCTAAAAAATGTCATTTATGGTTGTGGCCTTACACTTCTGACTACACTAATCCCTTTTATAATAAAAGCTCAACCAGTCAATGGAGAAACACTGAGTGATGGTCGAGCACAAAATATTATTCAAACAGGTGTTCCTTTTTTGCTCATTAACCCTGATTCGAGGTCAGCGGCAATGGGAGAAGCTGGTGTCGCGACATCCCCTGATGCAAACTCGATTCATTGGAATCCTTCTAAGCTGGCATTTACTGAAATGCCGACGGGTGTTAGTCTTTCTTATGCCCCTTGGCTAAGAAGTATCGTTTCTGATATCAATTTATCATACCTGTCTGGCTATCATCGAATAAGCGATAAAAATGTGATAGGCGGATCATTACGCTATTTTTCACTAGGAAGTATTCAATTAACTGATGCAAGCGGGCTGAGCCAAGGCCTTTACAATCCTTATGAGCTTGGGATTGACATTGCCTTTGCCAGAAAATTTAATGACAACTTTTCCATGGGTATCGCAGCCCGGTACATTCGATCTAGCTTTAGCAATGGACAATTTATCAATGGCCAAGAACGTCAACCAGCGACTGGATTTGCAGCTGATTTATCCGCATATTATAAAAATCCGATCACACTCTTTGGAAAAACAGCTGAATTAAATTTTGGCATGAATGTATCCAATATTGGCCCTAAAATCAGTTATTCGACCAATGGTACGCGGTACAGCTTGCCCACTAACCTAAAGTTAGGTGGAGCCACAAGCATTGACATTGATGCCGATAGTAAATTTACATTAGCCTTAGACCTGAATAAATTACTTGTTCCCATCACGTCCAACAATGACCCAAATAGTTCTGTGATCTCTTCTATTTTTGGATCTTTTTCAGACGGCTCTAACCAGCTTAAAGATATTTCCTACTCGCTGGGAACCGAGTATTGGCTAAAGCAGCAATTTGCTCTGCGCTTGGGCTATTTCCACGAGGATTCAACACTGGGAAACAGGCAGTATTTAACAACGGGTGTGGGGTTTCGCTACCAGTCTTTTGGCCTAGATGCAGCTTACATACTGGCTGATCCAAAAAAAAATCCGCTAGGGAGGACACTTCGATTCACCATCTCCTTCAATTTCGGGGCACATGATACGAAATAGTGAGCCCATACAATTTCAACACATGATTAATAAATACAAGGATACAGTACCACCCTTCAAGGAGGTACTTGTACTCATTATCATTCCACTACAATACACATGAAGATCAGAGTAGGATTTGGGTTCGATGTTCATCAGCTAAAAAATCAACACCCATTTATATTAGGGGGCGTCAAGCTAGATCATCAGTCGGGAGCTTATGGCCATTCTGACGCAGATGTACTTGTGCATGCCATTTGCGATGCACTGCTAGGGGCTGCAAACCTAAGAGATATTGGGTATCATTTTTCAAATGAAGATGAGCGCTGGAAAAATATCAACAGTTTAATTTTATTACAAGAGTGTATTCGTCTTTTGAAAGGGAAAGGGTGGCATGTTGGCAATATCGACGCGATGATTTGCTTAGAAGCTCCTAAAATAAATCCACATATCCCTCAAATGAGGCAAAACATAGCAAATGCAGTGGGCATCAGTGATGAGGACATCTCTATAAAAGCGACTACCAATGAAAAAATGGGGTTCATTGGTCGAGAAGAAGGATTGGTCGCCTATGCAGTTTGTTTAATAGAGAAGCCGTCAGGCGACAATTAAAATTTCAGATTTAAGCTTGCTGAAAATGTCGTTCCAAGTTGACTAAAATGTGAGCCATTGTAAGTCATAGTTGCATACTTTCCATTAAAAGTAAGGGCATTTGTTTGACTTCTAACTTGGACCGGATCATTCAAAATGGCTTGTCCAATGGCATTTAGTGCTACAAATTTCCATTTTGGCAATACATTGAATAGATTTTGAATATTAGCAACAAAGGTTAGATTTTTCATCAATTGAACACTTGCTCCTAAGTCTGTGACTACTTTAGTTTTAAATTCAGTATTCAAATTAGGATCAAGTCCATTATCTCCATCATGGAATGTTGTTGGACCAAACATCGTGTTATACAAAGTAATGCCCCATTTGCCTATTCTATAGTCAAACCCTACAATCCCTTTGTATTTCGGCCTGGATGTGAGCAGTAATGCTGCATTCGTTTGATCAAGCACCGTTTTATCAGCTGCCGCAATCAAAGGAGGATTGAACACATTTAAAACTTTATTTTCTAGTGTATAATTACCAGATAAGCTAATGCCTAGTTTGCCTGGGCCTAATTCGACATTTCTGTAATTAGCCACAAAATCAAGGCCCTGCGTACGGGTATCTATCCCATTGACAAAAAAGTTAAGTGTAGTAACATTATTTGCAGTTAACACTTGGTTTAATCCGGCTGAAGCGAGTGTCGCTGGAGAAACGGCTCCAATATTAGAACTCAAAATAATTCGATCATTCACCCGAATGTTGTAATAATCTAACGTCACACTAAAATTAGGTATTGGATTGAGCCCTATACCAGCAGTGAAATTTATGGATCTCTCCGGTTTAAGTTTTGCCCCCCCTAATTGTTTTACTTGTGTGCTGTTATTATTGAAAATTCCTTGATTTTCAAGAGTACCATTGGTGAAGGTCGTTTGAACGCCCTGCAAATTGATTTGTTGCAAAGAAGGCGCTCTAAAGCCTGTAGAGACAGAAGACCGGAATACCACCTGGTCTTCATCTAATTTATACCGAGAGCTCAATTTCCAAACAAATGCATTACCAAAATCGCTGTATTGCTCTAAGCGAGCGGTACCATTTAGCAAAAAGTTTTTGGTCACATCGTATGCCAAATCAAGGTAGCCCCCAAAACTATATCGATTGGCTAAAATAGCATTCTTAGGATCTGTGCCTGGGAAAGATTGAGCACCATCCCCCGTATAAGAAGCTTGATCACCGGCCATAATTTCATATGTTTCCACTCTAAACTCTGAACCAAAAGCCAGGTGAAACTGCTCATTTAATCTCCTAGATATATCTATATTTCCCACATGATGGCTAAAGGAATATCCCCCTGGCTTAAAACTGATGGGACTATTGGCACCCAAACTTGGGTTGAGCGTACTGTTTACAGTATATAATTGTTGATTGCCCCCTGTGGTAAAACTCATGTCTGTTTTCCAACCATTGCTTTCTGAACGCAAGCCCACCGTGGCATGGTAGTCGTTCAGATCACCTTCAAAGGTGGGGACAAATCCCATATATGGGCTGCCCGCATCGTGCAATAAATTGTAGGGATCTCCTATTCTATATGGAGCACGATAATTGGCAAAACTATTTACCTTCTTATAAATATAAGCGGCATCATAGTATAGTTCAGAGTGTTCGCTGACTTGAAAACCCCCATTAATTAAGAACTTGGCAGATGAGTTTTCCGGAGCAGCATTGATATTTCTCCCATCAGGATATTGTGCTAAAAACCTCTTAATATCAGCTGGATTCGCTGTATAATAAGATGTAATCTCAGCATCAACATCAATAGTTCCTGGTCGGTTAGCCATGGCTGTGTGCTGAAAATCGAGGGTGTAGTTAACATATCCCTTCTCGCCTATATTCGATCCATTGTTAACACTAACACCGAACATTTGTCCATCACCCTTACTCGTTACACCTGAATTTAATGTTGCAGACCCATATTCAAATTTGTCCTTCAGTATAATATTCATCACCCCAGCAATGGCGTCAGAACCATACTGAGCAGAGGCACCATCGCGCAAAATTTCTACTCGTTTAATAGCATCAGTAGGAATGGACCCTATATCTGCACCATTCTCACCCCTTCCTGGAGATGTCTGGACGTAAGTTAAAGCACTGAGATTTTTTCTTTTCCCATTAATCAAGATCAAGGTACGGCTTGGACCCATATTACGAATTTCGTAAGGATCCAATAAGGATGTAGCGTCCTGTACGGGGGTATTTACCGTGTTAAAAGAGGGGACTCTATATTGTAAGGCTTTATCAAAAGAAACCTGTCCGGTACTTTTAATATCAGAGGCCCCAATAATATCAATGGGGATAGGGCTATCGGTGATGATACGCTGGCTAGATCTACTACCTACAGAAACGACGACTTCGCCCAATTGATTTTCAGCAGATACCAATGTTATATTCTGCACGACATCACCACCCGTGATTGTTATTTTACGCGTCTGACTTTTGTAACCTATGTACGAAAATGTAACAGCGTAATTCCCATTAGCCAATTTAATGGCGTATTCTCCATTGGCATCGGTGGAGGTTCCACCTGCACCTGCCACTTTAACAGAGACACCAGGCAAAGAAGTATCCTGTGTATCAAATATTTTTCCTTTTAGCAAAGGTTGAGCTTTTGCGCTGTAAACCCCAACACTGGCCAATAAAAATACGATACAGCAACTAATGTGACGTTGTTTCATTTTTGAATATCCTACAAAAAAGTGGCTTTTTATATCAACCTTCTAGGGTGACGTCTAGGTGCATCAATTCAAGAAGAAGAGCCTGGGCACAAGTGTCCAAGCTCTTTATACTTCTAGAACGTATACGAAATTTTACCAAAGACAAAACGGCCATTAAAGCCAAATTGCTGAACATTTCGACTGTATAAGAACCGGCCATTAAATGTATTATCTCTGGAAGTCGTATAATCGGTCAAGTTGTTTACATTATTTCTAGGATCTATGTATGCTTCGTCAGGATACACATCAAACACATTATTCACACCTATTGCGCAACCTAATTCTTTAGTTAATTTGTAATTAACCGTCAGATCCGTCACCCACTTTGCAGCAAACGTTTGATCGATTGCTAAGGGTAAATTATTAGCTGGATCATTTGGATCTTTCGCATTTACGTAGCTAACCTCTCCAAAACGAACCGCTCTAAGCAATACGCCCCATTTCGAAGTGGTATAATTGGCACTCAAATTGATTTTACTTTTGGGCACTGCAACTTCTAAACGAGAGCGCTCCAAACGATTGAATAAGTTGTTTGTCAAAGTCGGGTTATTGGCAATCAAATTTGACGTATTAACATCGCCTACTTTCGTATCATTAAAATTTAGGGCGGCAGAGAGTGTTAACTTATCTCCTTTGGAACCAACATCCAAACGATTGGTTAACACAATATCCAATCCCTTCGTTTTAGTTGAAACAGCATTTGAAAAGAACTGAACACTATTAATATTACCCGACACACCCGCACTATTTAATATAGTGTTCACTGGACCAGATGGAGTAGATTCGCGTACGTATTGACTGGATAAAACAATCCGATCTTTTACATCAATTTGGTAAGCATCCACTGTAAAAGAAAGTAGTTGCGAAATTTTACCCGTTAAACCTAAGCTATATGAATTGGATGTTTCTGCTTTTAATGATCCGATACCAAATGCGTGAACAATGGGGTTGTCGTTATTTACAGTCAACACCTGCTGTGGTATTCCGTTAACAAATTGCGTACTCTCATTATTAAAATAACGCTGATGCAATGAAGGGGCGCGGAAGCCTGTAGCAATAGCTCCTCGGATAGCAAAGTCTTCATAAAACTTATAACGGCCTGTAAATTTATACGAGAAGTTAGATCCAAAATCACTGTAATTTTCAAAACGACCAGCAGCTCCTAATAATAGCCTTGGACCAAACTCCGCTTCAAAATCAGCATAGACGCCTTTGTTATTTCTAGATTTGTCCAAAGCATTTTTGGGTGCTGGCTGAAACCCTGGGAATACTTGCGCACCGGGTATTTTTCCAGTAACACCTCCAAAAGAATAAGAGAGAGGATCACCTGCAGCAATTTGAAAATTATCTGTTCTATACTCTGCACCAAAGGCTGTATTCAATGAGGTTAACAAGCCCGTAAAGTCAAATTTACGATCGATATCAAAAGTGGTGGTATTTTGAATAAAAGATAATTGTCCACAATAAAAGCTAGCAGGGCTAGTACCAGCAGGCATAGAGGCATTCAATGTGTTTAAGGCGTTAAAGTCGATGGTATTGATCCCATACACATGACCAATATCATAATCCCAAGCACCCGACTTTCCTTTAATTCCTCCTAGAACAGAATAGTCATTCACACGGGTATTAATCAAGGGCAGAAACCCATTCGGATAAAGTGTTAAGTCAGTTTGGCTGGCCTGCGATGGCAAACGATTAAATCCTGCAGACTCCCCAACTTTATTAGTGTACCCAGATGCTGCATAAAAAGTGATCTCACTATTAAGTTGATACTCTCCATTCACAAAAAAGCTGGCATTTTTGATATCCGAATTGCCCACACGCATATCATTTCTATCGAAATTGCCTGCTGTAGCAGACACGGCATCAGCTTGTGCTAATGCAAGTGTTATTGGGCCCTGACTAGCTGCAGTTCCAGGAAGAGGCGAATACAACAATGGACGTGTATCTAAGCCCCCCCGGTTGGTAGCAGCACGAGACTCGTATTGTCCCGAAAAATTAACATAACCTTTGCCACCTAGATCAAAGCCCTTGCTTAAATCGGCATGAAAAGTTTGACCATCATACATCTTTCTGCCCAATGCACTCGTGTAACATTGACCCTGCATCATAGAAAAAGCAAAAGGGGTGTTTTTTTTAAGTACAATATTGATAACCCCTGCAATTGCATCCGAACCGTATTGCGCAGCCGCACCATCACGCAATACTTCTATTTTTTCAATGGCGGCCAAAGGAATTGCATTTAAATCAGTGCCCACACTACCGCGACCAAATGTTCCATTAATATTGACCAATGCCGACGTATGCCGACGTTTACCATTCACTAAAACCAACACTTGGTCGGGACCCAATCCACGCAAAGACGCTGGATCAAGATGATCTGTCCCGTCAGCTACGGTTTGGCGATTCGAACTAAAGGATGGTGCAGCGTAATTTAAGACTTGTCCTATGTCTGTCTGAGCAAAATTTTTAACATCCTTTGCAGTAATTATATCAACAGGTACCGACGATTCAATATTGGTTCGAGGAACGGTAGACCTCGATCCAAGAACCACTGTTTCATTTAAGACTGCACTAGACGCTGACAAGGTAAAATTTTGCGTCTTCGGTGCATTGTCGATCAGCACATTTGCTATCAGACTTTCGTACCCTACAAACGAGATTTTCAGTTTATACTTTCCTGGAGCTGGGAATTTCAAGAAATATTGACCATTCTGGTCAGAGGAAGTCCCTGATGTTGTTCCCTGAATTAGAATACTAACACCAGGCATGGTCAAACCAGATGCGTCTACAATTTTACCCTTTAGCTCTTGCCCCCAAAGCAATGTGGAACTGAGTCCAAATGATATCAACAAGATGGTTTTTCTGTAAGTATTTTTCATATTTGACTGTTTAAAAGTTAATTTTTTTTCAAACAAATTAATTATAGCAAACATATAGTTTGATTTTGGAAAAACAAAACTTTTCATAATCGATAATCTGCTATTTGGGAGTGCTTAAAGAGGGAGTTAGATGTATCACAGTGGAATCTTGACGGAAGTATTGGTGATTTATCTTGATAAAGCGGATCATTTCATAGTCGTTAGCTTCGATCGTAAACTGATAAGAAGGACGATATTGCTGCATAAACTCCAGAAGCTTTTCTCCACTCAAGCCTGTGACACGGGCCACCAAATTTCGTGTATATCTACTGTGGACTATTGCCGCCTGATAATCTTGCTCAATAATGTGCTGCAGTTTGCGGGCATTTATACCCTGTCTACTAAATAGATTGTACAGGGCATCTATCCCCAACCCAGGTCCGACACCATTACCTCCACTGGGGATGATCATATTTTCGACACTGCCTTTGGTGTACGAATCTTTATAGTCTAACTGAGCCGCTTGCAATTTGCTTCTTGGGGATTTCAGTGTATCTCTAACGATAATCTCTTGCAGTTGAATACTCGTGCGTTTGAGGTAGAAGAGTATGATGTTACTGGAACTGCTTATCCGAATCGTGTCTGCATCATATCCATTCAAAGAAGCAATCAAGGTATCACCCAGGGGCACATTAGCTGTAAACTCGCCATACGTATTATTGTAAAACCCTCTTCCTGTTTGAAGATGCTGGATATAAGCATGGGTTAAACGTTGTTTGCTGTTAGCATCAACAACAATACCCTGAACGGTAATCTCCTGAGCAAATAGCTTAATATGATCACCACATACGAGTAGAGCAAAAATGATGTAAATGAGCTTATTCACCGATTACATAAAAACCAAATCTAGATGATCATCACGCAAGCTATGCTGAATTTTGACGGAGCATCGCTTCATCTAGTTATTACGTTTATTTAGATATAAGGAGCAACTGCCCAAGCTTAATGGTATCGTCCTGTAAGTTATTAATAGCTTTCAAATCACCGACTGATAGGGCAAAGCGCTTGCTAATCGAATAGATCGTATCTCCCGTTTTCACCTCATATACCCTCATCGCTACGGGAGATTTGGCTAAGTCATCTTTTCGCTGTTCGAGCAGCTCATTGGCAATTTCTGATAGCACTTTATGTTCTCGCTTATTCTTTTCGGAGGACGTTTCTTTACGATCGTACTGATCCAACGTATAGCGTCGTATCAAGCTGGTCAAAAGTTCCGGATAACGCGGATTAGTGGCATACCCCGCTTTCTTCAAACCCTTTGCCCACCCTTCGTAATCATTTCTATCTAAGTCAAACAAAAAAGTGTAACGCTTTCGCCTTAAAAATTCAGAATGATCTCGAAAAGATTCTTCGGGTGTTTTATATACCCTAAAACATTCATCTTTCGCATCGTCATCCTTTAAAATAGTTTTCCCACTCCATGCAGATGTACATTTAATACCAAAATGATTATTCGCTTGAATGGCCAAAATACTATTTCCATTGCCCGACTCAAGGAGTCCCTGGGCCAAAGTAATGCTTGCAGGGATGCCATACGCATTCATCTCCGCTATTGCGATATTCTTATACCGCTCGATGTAATTGCTCGCAGCATCGCTTTTGACTGGAGTTGAAGATGGAACAGAAACCACGGATGCGGGACGACTATTTTTTTTGACAGCAAGCTGCTTTTTCACCCCACATGAACTAAATAATACGAGGAGCGGAAGTATAAAAAAAATATAATATTTCATGTGTTTCATGTTAAATCAGATTTTGATTTTCTGACCAATACGTAAATAATCTGTTTTTAAATGATTTCGATGGCGTATTTTTTCGACCCTTGTTCCATATTTTTTAGCTAGGGCCGATAGAGTATCTCCTTTCTTGATACGATGATAATAGACCTGCTGTTTAAGTTTAACAGATTTCGGAAACAACTCATATGTTGGCTCCACATAATCCGCTGGGCGATTATCGTATTCGTACAAATTATATTTTTTAATGATGGCCACTACACGGCTCGCCCAGGCTTTGTTGGCTGCATATCGGCCGCGTTGCATCCCCAATGCCCAAGCTTTGTAATCATAAATGGAATACGTATCAAAAAGTGGGCTAAACCGTTTACGACTTTTGAGCATCATCGAAAAATCGGCATAAGAGGTAGCAGCAGAATCATAACTTTTGTACTGCGACCTTATTTCTTGATTATAATTCAACCCCTTCATTCCAAAATGATTATTTAACACTCGGGCAATTTTACTCGTCCCATTTCCCGATTCGTGCATGGCAACGCCCAACACAATACTTGCAGGCACTCCATGCTCCCTCATCTCTTTAATAGCCAGATCTTTGTATTGCTCGATATAATCTGTCGCAGAATTTTGTGCGAAAACCGCCCTAGTGATACATAAAAAAAGGAAAACAAGTAGCTTCTTCATCTTATTTATTTTTTACGAATCACAAACAACCCATCACGTACAGGAAGAATCAATTTCTCTACACGTGTATCATTGTGAACCATTTCATTAAATTTTTTTATTTCCACGGTATCCTTGTCTGCTGCTCCATTTAATACTTTACCACTCCAAAGTACATTATCGACAATGATCATCCCTCCAGGACGTATTTTATCAAAAACCATTTGGTAATAGTTCGCATTATTTTTTTTATCCGCATCGATAAAAACAAGGTCAAACACCTCGTCTAGCGTAGGAATAATTTCCAAGGCATTCCCTAGATGATAAGCGATCCTTGTATTGAAATCAGATTTTAAAAAATTTCCACGAACCATGCTTTCCAGCTCTTGATTGATATCGATGGTATGCAGCACCCCATTTTCGGTCAAACCTTCGGCTAGGCAAAGTGTGGCATATCCAGTGAATGTACCAATCTCGAGAATACGGCTAGGTCGAAGCATGTTGCTCAACATTCCGAGCACACGTCCTTGATAATGGCCCGATAGCATTCGGGGCATGAGCACTTTCAGGTGTGTTTCCCGATTAATATGCTGCAACAAAGTGCCTTCAGGATCACAGTGATTGTCCAAATAGTTTTCAAGGTCATTGCTTAACAGCTCCATAATGCAAAGATACTAAAACCAATTTTTGGACCACAAACTGGGGATGAAGAGGCTAAAGCTGCGCCTCTCTGTTCGATTCTTCTTTTTCTATCACGGCCATAGCTAGTCTAATTTTATGATACGGAACAGATTCGTTTAAATAATCAAAAATGGGCTTCATGGCTTTGGATTCACCAATTACTCCAATTGCTTTTTTAATGATCTCCACTTCGTCCCAAGCCACAAAATTGTCTAATGTCGAGATGTTTCCTTTCGAATACAGATACGCCAAGTGCGAATAAATGGTTTGAGGACTCACATTCCGATAGGTTGCAATTTCCTCTGGCCCCAAGCCACGCTGATACAACAAAAGGGTTTCACGGTACGTATTTCCCTTTTTAGATAACGACTCTCCCAGAAAATCAAGAATAACATCCAAAAAGGCTTGCCCATATCGCGAAAATTTATGTTCGCTAACACCCGCAATATGGAGCATATCTTCGGCTGTTTTGGGCTTAGCCACTACCATGGCTTGCAAGGTAGCGTCACTGAAAACAATATAGGCAGGCACATTTTCACGCATGGCAAAATCACGTCGAACTTTTCGCAAGTGATCGAACAACTCATCCTCTGGAACTACTTTTGGCTGTGCTATTTTTTCTTTCACCTGCTTTCCTTTGGCTGCAAGAATAGGCAGAATGGTTAATTCAACACCTCTTTTTCCAAATAAAATCTCTTTTCCAATAGCCGTAATTTTTAACGCAAAATTTTCGTCATAAGCAATTTCTAGCACACCAATATTGAGCATTTGCATCAAATAACGTTGCCAATCAATGACACTGATATCTGATCCAGCACCATGCGTTTTAAGTTTATCGTAACCGAATTCTAAAATTTCTGTACGCCTAGAGCCGCGCAACACATCGATCACCATTTGAGCACCTTCCTTTTCTCCCATGCGCGCAATAGCAGAAAGTGCTTTTTGAACAAGAACGGTTCCTTCAAAGTGTTTACGTGGATTTTTACATACATCACAGTTACCACAATTTTCGTCGAGCGTTTCAGAAAAATAATGGAGCAAAATTTTCCTCCGACAACTATCTGCTTCCGCATAATGTTGTATCCGCTTCAATTTTTCCAGATTGATTTCTGCTTGTCCGCTCTCACTGGCGAACTTATTAAGCATAATCATGTCGGCATAGTTGTAATACAAGATAGTTTCAGAAGGCAATCCATCACGCCCTGCTCGCCCAATTTCTTGGTAATAGCCTTCCATGTTTTTAGGCATATTATAATGTATGACCCAACGCACGTTCGACTTATCGATGCCCATTCCAAAAGCAATGGTGGCACATACGATGGGTAATTCATCATTAATAAAATCTTCTTGAACTTGTACACGGTCATCTGCATTAATCCCCGCATGATAATAGCCGGCATCAATCCCCGCTTCTCTCAATCGAGCTGAAACCTCTTCACATTTTGATCGGCTCAAACAGTAAATGATACCACTTTCTGTCGATCTGGAATGGATAAAATCAACTATCTCCTGTATCTTTTGTTTGGGTTTTATGCCGATGCGAACATCTAAACTTAAATTCCCCCGATTGAATGAAGAGATGAATAGTTTCGGATTTTGAAGATTTAACTGCTTACTGATGTCCCTACGCGTTACTTTATCCGCGGTAGCTGTTAAAGCCACAAAGGGTATGCCTTGAAAGCGATCGCGTAAAAAACCAATTTTAGCGTATTCTGGCCTAAAATCATGCCCCCATGATGAAACACAGTGCGCCTCATCGATCGCAAAAAATGCAGGCTTCGCTCGTTGAAGAATGACTTCCAAGTCAGTCAGCAGTTTTTCGGGCGATACGTAAAGTAATTTAATTTCATCCTTCTGGCAGGCTTCCAGAATGGTTTCCTGCTCGGCAAAGCTTTGCGTACTATTTAAAAATGCGGCACAAATCCCATTCGCTTTCAATGCATCTACTTGATCTTTCATCAAAGATATCAGGGGAGAAATAACGATACAGGTCCCTTCCATCAACAACGCGGGTATCTGAAAACAGACTGACTTCCCCCCGCCCGTAGGCATGAGTACCAGGGCGTCTTTTTTATTTAAAATATGTTCAATAATCTCGGCTTGTTTTGGCCGAAAATGATCATAACCGAAATGCTTTTTAAGAAGTTCTTGTGGCAACATCTGGCAAAACTAAAAGAAATTACCCTTCTTCTCTAAATAAGATTGAAGGATGATCGTTGCCGAGATGGTATCTATCCGCTCCTTATTTCGTCGGTCTGATTTTTTAAATCCACTCTGGGCAACAGTAGCAGCAGCCATCTTAGAAGTAAATCGCTCATCCATGGTTTCGATGGGAATTTCTGGAAAATGCTTTTTTAAGATGGTCATGAATCCTCTTACATGTTGTGCCGACTGAGAGGGTGTCCCATCCATTTGTTTAGGCTCACCCACCACAAAAAGTTCAACCACCTCTGTAGAGAGATATTTTGTTATATATGCTACAATATCCTTCGGATGTATCGTATCCAGGCCTGTAGCAATAATTTGCAAGGAGTCTGTAACAGCAATACCGATACGCTTGGTGCCATAATCAAAAGCGAGGATGCGAGACATTGTTTGTGTGGATTTGATTGAAGGAGGGTGAATGAATCTCTACCCTGTGCTGACTTTTAGTCTAACCCTGTCCAAAGATGCAGATAAAATATCTTTTTCGGGTGAGGAATTTCAACCCCCAGTTGCTATTCAACATATCCATTTTGTGGCAATCACACCATTCCACATTTTTAACAAAAACACGAATCAGTATAAAAAAATATCTTTTTAATTAAAAAAAGAAATAAATTATTTAAATTGGCAATATCAGTATTTAAAACAAAATACCATGAGAAAAAATACACCTAAAATAATTTTCGAAAAGCTTAACGAACAAAATTTCAAAATCATAAGCAACACCAAAAAAATTGCTGGTGGAAAATTTCATCATCAATCTAAAACATGGCGAAGAGAAGGACTAAGAACCTACCACCATCTTGTCTCTGATATCGAATTTAAAATGGTAGAAGACTAATAGCCACCTCAATTTTTACACAAAAAAAAATTAAATCATGAGAAAAAGCAAAACAATTTTCGAAAAATTAGACAAAAAAAACTTCAAAATTGTCAGTAACAATGAAACGATGAATGTTTATGGTGGAAAACTTTATCTCCAAACATTTAAAAAGCGTGCTGTGGCAACACATCACGATGATTCTTTAGATGTTGAATATAAAATGTTAGCAGACTGATTTCTAGCTATTTTTTTACACAAAGGGTATTTCACCCTTTGTATACCCCTTCTTTTTTAGCCCCACTTTATTTCCTCCAAAACTCAAACTACGAGGAATAATAAGGTCTTCTAAAATCAATGGAAACGACCTATTCTAAACTCAATCCACACATATATTATAAAAAAAACAGTATCATAATAAAAAAACTATTTAATTAACTATTATTGAATCAATAAATAATTAAAAAAATCCAATTCCCGAGCATACAGCCGTACTTCATGATTTTAATACTAAGCACTTCTAAGTTTGAATCGACCACGGAGGATGTGATTCGCTGGTTAACCTATTATCAAGGCGATTGGAAAAGAATAA
>Ga0075163_10004013_pt1 | contig 19771 bp, 15 predicted proteins | sample JI1023141ADNA_FD_71478 | JGI IMG/M metagenome (GOLD analysis project Ga0075163, IMG submission 71478) | Wastewater effluent complex algal communities from Wisconsin, to seasonally profile nutrient transformation and Carbon sequestration -... | ecosystem: Engineered > WWTP > Effluent > Algae...
ACATCTTCAATGTCCCACTTCTCACAAACTTCTTTCGGCCCCATAATATCAACCGAGTTACCCATGTAGGCCGGTTTGTAGAGTTTTATTTTATCAGTAACCAACTGCCCGAAATCTTTATCGGGTGTCATCATGTACACATCAAAGCCTTCCTTTTCGGCACGTTTGGCTAAGGTTCCAATTATATCATCGGCTTCGTAGCCATCCAATGCCAGAATAGGAATGTTAAAGCCTTTCAGAATTTCTTTTACGATGGGCAAACCACTGCGAATGTCTTCCGGGGTTTCCTGGCGGGTAGCTTTGTATTCGGTAAAAATCTCATCGCGAAAAGTTGGCGCAGAGGTATCGAACGCCACGGCAATGTGTGTAGGTTTTTGTTTTTGAATTACCTCCAGCAAAGTATTGGTAAACCCAAACGCTACCGAAGTATTATGCCCTTTGGAATTAATGCGTGGATTTTTGGTGAAAGCAAAATGTGCGCGATAGATAAGTGCGTAAGCATCAAGCAGGAAGAGTTTTTTTGCAGATTCGGGCATAGTAATGGTGCGTTTAAAACGTTCACAAAAATGTGTAATTTTAGAACATGCAAGAAACACTTATTCATCCGCCACGCACAATTATGGAGGTATTTAAAATGCTTCCAGAGGGTACATTAGCTGAAGTAATTGATAATACACTTTATATGTCGCCAACGCCCATCACAATACATCAGCGAATTCTCAGAAAACTTTCCACTGAAATTGACAGTTTTTTAACTGAAAACAATTTGGGGGAATTATTCTTTGCCCCTTTCGATGTTTTTCTGGATGAGAAATCCAATGCGGTGCAACCTGATATTCTGGTGGTGCTAAATGAAAGCGAACATATTATTGACGAATCCAGCACGATACATGGTGTGCCCGATTTTATCATCGAGATTCTATCACCGGGAAATAAAAAACATGATCTTGTTACCAAGAAAGAGTTATATGAGCGTTTTGGAGTGAAGGAATATTGGGTTATTGACCCGATTGAAAAGGAGGCTACAGGTTTTTCATTAGCTAACCTACGCTATTCAGAATTCTTTAAAGGCAAAGGGGAAATAAAATCCCGGTTGCTGAATAAATCTTTTTCATTCTAGATTGACGTTCATTTGCGACCCAAATGAAACTGCGAACCCGTATATTGTTTATCGGTTAGGTGTAATACGCGCCCACCACGCACGGCTTCGTATTGCGCCCAGAATGTAGATGTTTTTCCATCAAACCGTTTGGTCATTACAATCTCCCACGGTGAAACGGTAAGCGCACCGTTGTACTTCTGATCATAAAATTTCATACTACCCAACATACCAAATGCGCCTTTGTGATTGCTCTTGTACGTACCATTGGTGTTAAAAGTAAATTCATCGGCCGATGAAGAAGAATTCATGCCGGCATAATTTCCGGTAACGGTGCTATACATATTTACATAAGAACCGGAAGAACTCGTCCAGTCGCCAGCCAGATCGTTTACGGTAACAGCAAATTTGTTGTAGTTCAATAACGCTTCTACTTTTTCGGGAGTGGGAAACTCTTGTTGAAAAGCAGCTTGCGATGGAGAAAGTATTTCAATACACTTTGAAACACCATTGTTGGTAATAATTCGAAATCCTAAATGATAGCGTTTGCCGGTAGCTTTCTCAACGGCATCGGCTTCAAAAAAGTGAACACAGAAATAACACGGGCCACCATTGTCAAACTTTCGGATGTTACTCACATTATAGCGCGGAAGAATAAACCGATCAAAAATAACGGCTTCCAGTTGATTGGTGGCGCGTAGTTCGTCCGTGATTTCAATTCCGTAATGAAGTAAAACCGTAAACTGATTTTTGGTTACGCGCACATAATCGGCAAAAGGTTGGGCTACCCAGCCATCATCAAAATTTGTAGTGGCGGTAAATATGCCATGGTTGCCCGATGCGCCTGTAACGGTAAAACTACTTTGCGAATTTGATTGTGTTACGGGCTGGCTTTGCTGCGTTACAATGGACTGATCTGGTTTTTTCAAGTCGAGCGAAAGTAACAGTTGTTCAATTTGCTGCATGTATTCATTCGAATTCATTAACACAACAACACTTACTTCAACACCGTAACCCGAAATAGTACTGAGTAACGAGTACGCTTCTTTATTATCGTAAGTGAAGGTGCTTACAGCCGAGTGCGAGGTCCAGCCATCTTCCGTTTCGGTTTCGGTTTGTGGTGGCGTGGCTGGCCCCCAGTTATTTTTCACAATCAAGGCATTCCACTCATTATTAAAATCGGTAAGCGCATTACCACTGCTTTGAATGCTTTTATAAATGGTAACGCGGCACCAGCTTTTGGTAACGTTATTGGTTTTTACATACGATGCAGCAAAGTCTTTTATTTCGGGTGTCCAGCCGGCAGCAACGGTGTAAGTGGCTATATCGAAAGTGGTTTTTTGTGCGGTGGCGGTAAGGGCCACAACACAAAAGAGAAATGCGAAAATATTTTTCATGTTAAATGATTTTACTTTCAAGAGCAGTGCGCACCAATGCCGCAGTGTTTTTTACCTGTAACTTTGAAATCAGACTTTTGCGGTGGGAATCAATTGTGCTGGCGCTTACAAAAAGCTTGTCGGCAATTTCCTGATTGGTTAACCCTTCGGCAATTAATTTCAGTACTTCAATTTCTCTTCGCGTAAGCAAAAGCTGGTTATGGTCTTTAATGGTGTCGCGCAGGTTATCGCGGCCTAGCCAATATTCTCCATTAGCGGTTACAGCTTGCAATGCTTGGTCAATTTCATCCAGCGAAGCATTTTTTAATAAATATCCTTTTGCGCCAGCATCCTTCATGCGTTGGATGTAGGTGAGCTGATCGAAGTTGGTGAGCGCAATTATTTTTAACTCAGGTTTTTGTTGCAATAACGTTTTGCAAACTTCAATACCACTCTGATCAGGCAGGTTGATGTCTAACAAAACCACATCGGCTGTGTTTTTTACAAAATAGCCGAGGCATGAACGTGCGTTGGTTGCATGGCCACATACTTCTACGCCATCAAGTTGTAACAACATGCTGCGCATGCCTTCAACTACCATGGGGTGATCGTCCACAATGAAAACGCGTTTTGTCATAATTTATATCGGCACATGAAGGTGTACCGAAGTTCCACCTGTGCCAGATGTTACATCTACTTTCCCTTTCAGGTATTCTACACGTGAACGAATGTTAATCCAGCCCGCACCGGTTGAGTGTTGGGTTTTACCAACATCAAAACCAACTCCATTATCTTCTACAGTAATGCTGATTTCATTTTCATGAAACGCCAACTGTACCAACACCATCGAAGCCTTGGCATATTTGGAAGCATTGTTTAACAACTCCTGCACAATACGATACAGAATGATTTCAGTATTAGATGTAAGCCGTACATCAGTACCCAGCGATTGAAACTCGACTTTGAAAATACCGGATTGCTCAATAGAGTCGCAATAACTTTTAAGCGCCTCTTGCAATCCAAATTTTACCAGCACCTCGGGCATCATGTTGTGCGCCACGCGCCTGAGTTCTGAAATAGAATTGTCGAGCATATCTAACGATCGCTCAAACACCAGCGCACTTTGCGCATCTAATACTACGTTCGACTTCATATTGGTTAATGAAAATTTTACACCTGATAATAAACCACCCAGGCCATCGTGCAGGTCTTTGGCTAACCGACCGCGCTCTTCTTCCTGGCCTTTGATTACCGCCTCGCTTGCTAATAATTGTTTCTCGGCTTCCAGTTCGGCAATCCGACTTTGCTTTAATGCATTGTCTTTTTCGAGCAGAAGTTTTTTCTGATGATACGTTCTGCGGCCCAGCCAAGCAATAGCAACAACCGAAATCAGTACTGCGGCCAGTATAATAATCAACAACCGGTTTTGCTGTATGGATAAATCTTTAATCTCCGCTTGCTGTTGCAGGTCTTTTATCTGTTGTTCTTTTTTTTCCGATTCGTATCGGGCTTCCAGCATATTAATATTGCTTCTGCTTTTTTCGCCTACAATCGAATCGTTTAACACTTCGAATTTTTTTCTAAAATCGAGCGCATCGCCATAGTTACCGGTATTTTCATAGAGTACCGCAGCCTTATTATATAAATCCCGCAACTCATTAACTGAGCCTAATTGAGTAGCTAAAGCTATGCCCTTGGTCAATGCTTCGGTAGCAAACTGACTTTTTTTTGTTGCGGTATAAACATCAGCCAACCCCATTTGCGCGTACATCTCATACTCTGGAGCTTCCTTTTCAAGTGATAGTGAAATTACTTTTTTGAAGTATCGTTCAGCTTCAATGTAATCAGGAATCATTTTATACACATCAGCCTGGCCCAACCAACCATCTAATAATAAAATGTAATCGTCCGTGCGGAGGCTATTCGTTTCAATTTCTTTAAAATGATTAAGTGCCTTGTCATATTGTTTTAAGTAGATTTCGGCATTGGCGATATTATAGGTGGAAGATGCAATTGCATAATCATTTTTTAATTCAATTGCCAAGGCTAACGACTTTTCTGCATATCCTTTTCCTTTTTCATATTGACCCAACTCGATAAAAATAGAGGCCAGGTTATTATAGGAAATGCGCTGCAATCTTTTGTCGCCTATTTCTTCGGCAATTTTCAGGGCTTCAAAATAACTTTTGGCGGCAGTTTCAAAATCAGAAAAATATTGCCATTCGCTGCCTACATTAATATTGGCTACGGCCAGATCTTTTTTTGATCCCACTTGTTGATAGAGCGAGAGGGCTTCTTTGGCAAACTCAAGTGCTTCTTTGAATTTGCCGCGATTATTTAAAATTACAATTGCATTACTCGCGTAAGCAGCCTGCCCTTTCAGGTAGTTTAGGTCTTGCGATTTTTTTCGAGCCAGATCGTAATACCACATGGCTGAATCCGGATTCGCGCTTTCAAATAATTCACCATACTGATAATACAACATCACTTTTGCTGTATCGTCAGGTAGTTGCTTTAGAATGCGAAGTAGACTGTCGGAAGGAGATTGGCCATTGCAAGTATAAAAGCAACCTGACAAGATCAGGAAACCAGCAAAGAGACATCTGAATCTTTTTAATAGCATAAACACACGAAGCAAACATAGTAGCAGTAAACAATAGTTAAAACCCCTTTTTAGGGGATTTAAAAAAAATCCCCTTACCGGGGATTTTCTGAGTGCTGAGTGGTTGGACTATCTAATATTACCTACAGCATTTTTTTGGGTGTCACTTTGGGGTTTTACTTCCTCCTCCGAACAAGAAGCGGCAAGCAGAAGTACCAAAGCAATAGAGCAAGCATGTAAAATATACTTTTTCATATTTCTTATAATTTAGTGATCGAATATACTTAAAAATTTCTTTACTGAGGTTTCGTAAAATTTTAAGTGACTCCTTTTAATACGGTGACTAGTATTAATTTCCAAAATCCCCTTTTTAGGGGACGGAGAATTTCGGTACTTAGGTTTACTTTGATAGACCAAAAACAACTCCCCCATGAAATCAATTTTCGCTTTCGCATTAATTCTAATGATTGGTTCGGCCTGCTCCAATTCCGGAAAGGATGGTTTTAGTGTCGGGTTTTCAAAAGGTGTAAAAGCCGATTTAATGACTGGAGCCAAAACCGCTTACAATGGGTTTGCAGTAAAAAATGTTTATGTGGTAGATGCAGAAGACAATCAGCTTGGAGATAACGAAGTATCGCTCGATAGTAAATTTTCGATTGTGTTTGAAGGAATTGAAAACTATATCTTGAAAGATGGCAAAGCTTTTCCGGGCCTGGCTATGGAAGTTACCGATGAAGCCGGAAACTTTATTTTAAATGAGGCCGATCTGTTCAGCGATAATGCAGAAGGATTTGAGCCTCAAACTGCCGGTGTGTTAAGAGGAACAGTAATTGTAGGCGAACCGATGGAAGCCGGAAAAACCTATCAATGCAAAATTCGCGTGTTCGATAAAAACAGCGAATCGGAAATTATTACAACCATGAAGTTTGAGGTGAAGGAATAGGATTTATTAAGCCAGTTCATCGCAAAGTTGTTCAAATGAAAAAAATTTTAACACTGCTGCTAGGTTTTGCATCGCTTACCGCGATGGCACAACAAGATCCACTCTATTCGCAGTACATTAATAATCCGTTGTTGATTAACCCCGCCTATACGGGCAGCACAACCGATTTCAACGCCTCGGTTATGTATCGGAAACAATGGGCAGGCTTTGAAGGTAGCCCCGTAACCATGAATGCCAACGCGCACATGGCACTTTCCAACAATAGAATGGGCGTAGGTTTACTGGTATTGCAAGATCAGGTGGGGGCAGATAAAACAACTGAAGTTACGTTTACGTATGGCTATCACTTGCCGTTAAGCACCGACTTAAAACTTTCGTTTGGATTGCAAGGTGGCTTGATCAACTATCAAACTGATTACTCGGATGTAACCTTCAATCCGGCCGATGGCAAGTTTGTGAATCAAAGCGAATGGAAACCAAACCTCGGTGCGGGTTTAATCTTAAGAAGTGAAAAATTTATGATTGGATTATCGGTGCCAAAGTTGCTTAAGACTACATCGGTAATTGAAGAATATAGCACCAGTTTATATAACCAGCATGCCTATGCGCTGGCAGCATATGTGTTTCAACTTTCACATCGCATAAAAGTTAAGCCTTGGGTAATGGCACGGATGGTAAGTGGTGCGCCTGTATCGTTCGATTATGCGGCCTCACTTAAAGTGGATGACAGTTATTCGCTTGGTTTATTTACCCGCAACCTCAACACCTTTGGCACATTTGCTCAGATTAACCTGGGCGATAACATTCGGTTTGCCTACACATTTGAATTACCCACTGGTAAATCGGTAGGTACACAATTTACCACGCACGAACTAACAATAGGTGTGCGCTTTGGTTTACTCAACTTTCACGATTTAACTACTATTAGAAATTTTTAGAAATCATAAATAAACCTTCATATGAAAAAGCTTCTGATCTTATTTTCATTAATTGTGTTTAGCTTAACGTTGTGTGCCACCGTGCGCACGGTAAGCAACAACCCCGATAACCTGGCGCAGTTCAGTGCCATTCAACCCGCTATAGATGCCAGCAATGATGGCGATACTGTTTATGTGTACGGTGGCCCTAATGTATATGCTGGTTTCACCATACAAGATAAACGCATAACGGTAATTGGCCCCGGTTGGTCACCCGATAAAAATCTTCCGCACACGGTACAAGTTGCCGGTGCAGCAATCCGCGATTCTCCGGCTGGTGGTTCACCAAACGGTAGTGAAATTCAGGGTTTGATTTTTACACAGACCGTTACGATTTCGCGGAATCAGGTAGGAGGAGATTTGCCTACCAATAACCTGCGATTTATCAGGTGCCAGTTTAACAGTAGTTTTGGTGCAGACTTAGGCGCATCAGGTTTGCTGGTTGAAGGTTGCAACATATATGGCTCCTGGAATTTTAATGGATCAGCAACCTATCAGAACATTTTATTTCAGAATAATCTCTTCTTCTTCTTTACATGCTGTATTAGCACTCAGATAAACGGCTTAGCAAATAGTGTAAATGTTCGGTTTGACCATAACCTATTCGCCAGCACGAATAATGGGGGCGGCAGTAACATTATTATGTTTGGCGGTAATACACGTTTCATAACGTTAACGAATAATGTTTTTAATCAGGCTAATGTAGGTGCTAATGTTAGCTTCAGCACCTACAACAATAACATCACCAACAACATTACACTTAATAACGCGAATGCAGTAAGCAATGCAACACCTTGGGCAGTAAACAGTAATGTAGATGGTGGTGGAAATGTCTCCAATCAAAGCCCTGCCATGGTAGATCAAACCCAAATAAATTCGGGTAACTCAAATGCGCTCCTCAATTTTACCATTGCCAGCGGCCCTGCTAACAATACGGCAAGCGATGGCAAGGACATGGGCTTGTTGTTTGATCCAACCGGAAGCCTAAACTGGACCAACAGTCGCAACAGCCGCTTGCCCCGCATCTTTAGCATGAACATTACCACACCTACTGTAACACCTGGTGGCAACCTGAGTGTAACAGTTGATGCCCGAAGAAGTAATTAATTGGTGGATGAAGCAAAGGTTAATAGTTTGTAGTCCTCGGTCCTTAGTCCTTAGTAAACACTACTTTCGACTAAGGACTAAGGACTATGTAATCACTTTTCTTTTTCTTCTACTCATCGTATCATCCACGTTTGCTCAATCTATTACAGGAGCTGAATATTTCTTTAACACAGATCCCGGTCCGGGCAATGGTACACCCATTTCATTTACACCCACTGGTGGTAACGTAACGTTCACCACCTCTATCCCCACAGGTGCATTGCCGCAAGGGTTTCACATGTTAGGACTTCGGGTTAGGGAGACAAATCTGGGTTGGAGTCAGTTTGAGCCTCGCGGATTTTACATTACTACAACCACCAGTAATACTGCTAACCTCGCTGCTGCTGAATATTTCTTTGATACCGACCCCGGTGTTGGAAATGCAACAGCAATTTCAATTACACCAGGTGCCAACGCTACCTTTACCATTGCAATTCCAACTGCAAGCCTCGGCACCGGATTTCATTTTCTGGTTGTGCGTACAAAAGATGCAACGGGCAGATGGGGATTGTTTGAAGTGCGTGGCTTTTATATTACAATCACCACAACCAATGCACCTGATATTACTGCGGCCGAATATTTTGTGGATGCCGATCCCGGTACCGGCAATGGTACACCTATTCCCATTACAGCAGGAAGTGCCATTACATTTACGGCAAGCATTCCTACCACTAGTCTTAATCCGGGTTTTCATTTTGTGGCCGTGCGCACCAAAGGCGCCAATGGCAAGTGGGGAATTTTTGAAGCGCGCGGATTTTATATTTCTTCTTCTACTTCTAATGCGGCTAACATTGTTACAGCCGAATATTTTTTTGATGCCGATCCGGGTTTAGGAAATGCAACCGCGCTTTCTATTCCGTCAGGTGTAGTTTCAAACTTTACGGTTAATCTTCCCACTACAAGTCTTACAACGGGTTTTCATTTTCTTACTATTCGGGCAAAAGGAACAGATGGTAAGTGGGGACTTTTTGAAACGCGGGGATTTTATATTTCTCCGGTTGATCCTACGATGGGCGATATTGTTGCTGCCGAATATTTTTATGATGGTGTTGATCCGGGCGAAGGCAATGGCTCTGCATTAACCGTTACTGCTGGCCCTACTATAAATGAAAATTTTACAATTGTTTTGAGTGGCGTGCCAGCCGGTGCACGTAAGCTGAGCATTCGGGTGCAAGATGCAAACGGAATCTGGAGCCCAATTGAAACGCAACCTTTCACCGTATTAGCGTGTACACCGCCAACACCTCCTGTTGCTGCCGGTGCAAGCCGATGCAATGCCGGAACGGTTGTGTTAACAGCAACATCAGGAGCAACCGGTGCGCAAGTCTATCGTTGGTATGCCGATGAATCAACTACAACTGTTTTGTTTACCGGAGCAGCCTTCACCACGCCATCTATTACAACCACTACAAACTTTTTTGTAAGTGTGTTTGATCCGGCAACTCTCTGCGAAAGCAATCGCACCTCAGTGGCCGCAACGGTAATCAGCACTACACCACCGCTACTGAATATCAACAGCGCCACCATCTGCGAAGGCAACTCCATCACGCTAAGTGCCCCGGTTGGTTTTACTTCTTACCTGTGGTCGAATGGGGAAGCAACCCGCGAGATTGTGGTTACCACTTCTGGAAATTATACGGTAGTGGTTGGCAATGGTACGTGCAACAGTCAACCATCTGCTCCAGCTGCTATAGTAGTTTCAACCCGGCCAGAGGCTCCGGTTATTACTGCAGGTGGCACTACCGATTTATGCGATGGTGCTTCGGTAACGCTATCGGCACCGGCAGGCTTTACCTATCAATGGTCTAATGGTGCCACCACACAAAATATTTCTGTAACAACTGCAGGCAACTATTCTGTTGTAGTAGCCAATGCCAGTAATTGTATAAGCACAACTTCTAATGTGATTGCAGTTCGTGCGTTTACTACACCCGCAAAACCTGCAATTGAAGTTTTTGGGAGCCTGCAATTATGTGGCACTAATTCAGTGGGGTTACTCGGCCCTTCTGGTTTTGCTATTTACCAATGGTCGGGTGGACAAACCACACAAGGTATAACCATAACGGCTGCGGGCAGCTACACGTTGTCGATGGGCAATGCTGCCAATTGTCTTTCGGTTGTATCTGATGCCATAACGGTAACCGCAACCGGCCAACCTTGCGCAAGTGGTGGTTCAAATGTGACCCCGGTAATTGATGAAGTTCTGTTAGCTGCCGAGATTGAAGGCCAGTTAACATTTGATCTGACAACGATTGTTTCCGATGCTGATGGCAATATTGATTTCAATTCGCTTCGGGTAGTGAACAATCAAACTTCACGGGGGCAGGCAGCAATTGTAGATGCCGGATATAATTTAGTAATTGACTATAGTGGTAACCCCTTTACAGGTGAAGATCGGATAACACTGGAAGTGTGCGACCTTGCCGGTGCATGTGCCCAGAAGGTGTTGGACATTGATGTGGTGGGTGCCGTAAAAGTGTTTAATGGAGTTACGCCCGATGGTGATGGAATTAATGATTACCTCTACATACAATACTTAGATGTGGTAGAAGGTGCAGCTAATAATAAAGTAACGATCTTAAACCGCTGGGGCGATATTGTATTTCAAATAGAAAACTACGATAACATTTCGCGGGTGTTTGCGGGCATTACCGATTCGGGTAAAGAACTTCCTTCCGGAACTTACTTCTACAAAATAGATTTTGCAGGCAGCAAATCCATAAACGGATTTATTTCGCTTAAGCGATAAAAGAAATCTGAAGGAGTTACTCCTTCAGATTTTCTACTGGGTTTACAAACGTGGCGCGGATAGTTTGTGAACCGATGGTGATGATGGCAAACAAAATCAGAATCAATACACCAAATACAATTACGCCCGCATCGAACGAAGTGTGGTAAGCAATTAACTGCAACCACAGGTTATTAGCCAGGTAAGCCAACGGCACGGCAATCACCACCGAGATCAACAATAAAAAAATAAAACCTTTTGAAAGCAATACAATTAAAGAACCATTATCAGAACCTAAAATTTTGCGAATTGAAATTTCTTTGATGCGCGTTTCCAGGGTGTAAGTAGCCATGCCCAATAATCCGAGGCATGAAATCAAAACGGCCAGCGATGCAATTACCGTAAGCACCGAAACAATGTCACCAAAAATGATTTCGTAAAACTTCTTCACTTCCGAGTCAACCGGTTTATAATCGATCTTAAGATCAGGATTTACCGTTGCCCAGGCTTTTTCAATTGTATTCACAGCTTGTTCATGCGTACCGAGATACGAAACCTGTAACACATTAAATTGAGTTTGATCGTACAGCAAAGCCATAGGCCCAATTTGCCGCGTTAAGTCGCGATGGTTGTAACCCGCCACTACACCAATAATGCTGCGCTTAAGCGAATCGGAATTCTGAAACAACTCCTGACCAATGGCTTCTTGTGCCGAGCCAAAATTGAATTTGATTAAGGCCTGTTCATTAATAACAATATATTCTTTATTAATACTATCGGCTGCGGCTTTAAAGAATCTGCCCGCCAGCAACTTCACATGCATGTTGCTTAAGTAATCTTCATCTACTAAAAAGTAATCCATCGGCACGCCATCGGTATCACTTACACTACGTTTTAAGGTAGTGCCATACGTTACTCCGGCTGAGGGTAAATGCGAAGTAGCCGTTACGTGTGTAATGTTATTGTATCGGGCTAATTCATTTTTTAGATTTTGTGCCGAAGTGTTATTTAACCGAATGGCGATGTTACTCTCCATATTAAACCCATGACTTTGCCCCATAAACAAGTTGAATTGTTTATACAACACAATAGCCGACAGAATGAAGAAAAGTGAAAGTGTAAACTGTGCTACCAACAATGTTTTGCGCAAGCCCATGCGCGAGAATAACTTCATGTTACCAAAGTTCTTCAACACTTTAACCGGTTGAAATCCGGATAACACCACAGCGGGAAAGAAACCTGCCAGTATTCCTACAACCAACGCAAACACAGCAAACGCTGCCATCACCAGCATGTTCGACTCCAGATCCCAATGAAACATGCGCGCAAAGTTGAGTTGCAGAATAACAGGTTTCAGCATAATCAAAAACACAAAACCTAAAGCCAATGCTACAAATGCGATGATGATTGATTCACTCAAAAATTGTGTAAACACTTGCCAACGTGCAGCACCGGTAACTTTGCGAATCCCGATTTCGCGGGCCCGTGTTAACGAACGGGCAATAGAAAGATTAGTGAAGTTGAAACAAGAGGTGAGCAAAATAACAAGCCCAAGGCCACCCAGAAAATAAATGAAGAACCAAGGCAAACTTGGCCCTACTGGGTTGTTGGTTAACGGGCCTGGTGTAATGCCCATCAACTCCTGCAAATCGAACTTCATTTTAGAAACATTAGGATCAGTTATGGTGGCAATGTGCTGCGCATAAATCTTATCTAAGTTGGCTTGTATGCTTTCGCGCGATTGTGCCGGATCAACCTGAATGTACGTCCAGCCATTCCAATAACTGGTCCAATCGGTAAGTATGCCTTTGCTAGGTAAACTATTTACCGTGGAGATACTGGCCAGCGCTTCAAATACGATGTGCGATTTGTTTTCGGTTTTTTTCAACACACCCGTTACGGTGTACGTACCGATGTCGCCAACTTTAATAGTTTGCCCTACAGGATTTTCATCTTTAAAAAGTTTGTTGGCGGCTGCGCGGGTTAATACAACCGAGTATGGTTCTTTTAATGCTGTAGCCGCATCGCCATATTGAAGTTCGTATCCAAAAAAAGTTAGTGCTTCAGGGTCTGCAAAAAATCCGGCTAACGGAATATTTACATTTTGATTTTCAAACTCTAACCAACCATTACCAAAGCCGCGCATAATTCTTACCACCTGCTCTACACCCGTATAATTTTCCAACAGTTCGCTGCGCAACGTCATGGGTGATGCTGCATTGGGTTGTGGATCGCTGATTACACCATTCTGATCTACATAATGGGTAATTACACGATAGATACGATCGCGATTAACATTGTGCCGATCATAATTAAGCTGATCGGCCACCAGCATAATAATGGCCATGCAAACCGACATGCCAATGGCTAATCCAAAAACGTTAATGGCAGAAAAGAATTTGTGGCGAACTAAACTGCGCAGCGTTGTTTTGAAATAATTACGAAACATGGTATGATTTATTTGAAGATGAGAACCAAATCAAAAACCGAACCCCTTATGCGAGGCTCGATTTTGATTAGGAATGCTTGAACTAAAAATTCGAAGTGTTGAAATCTGAACAGGTGATCGGGCAAAACCGAACATTATTTGTTCGATTCTTTTTTGATTACGAAGTAGTAAATTAAAAAACCAAGCGACACCGAAAGTGCAAACAAACCATATGGCAGTGGCGACTCAGGCCCGGTTGGAATGTATTCCATAATAATTAATGAAAGTCCGGCAAAGAAAATGATCAGTCCCCACTTGAGTGAACTATAGCGACTGTCGCTGGTATGTTGCTTAAATATGGCTTGAGTATCATCATTTACAAATCCTTTTTCGATCATTCGTTTTTTCAGAATGTAATCAGTCATTACTCTGGTGAAAAAATAAATGGCACCTCCAAAACTCCCGATGATGGTTAGGGGCATCAAAACATCTCTTAAATCATTATTCATAAAACTGGTGTTTAATTTCTTAATTGGTTTTGGGGCGTAAGACACAAGCCTTTGCGGCAATGTTGCAGGGAATTGAAAATTATTTTGGAGAAACTGCCAGCAACCAGAGGCCAGTAACCAGCCACTTTTTTTAACTAACTTCCTGCAACATCCGTACAAGCCTGCGTGTCTAACCCCAAAATGATTGACGACAAGGCCCTGGTGGCACAGGTTTTAAGTGGCGACCGGCATGCGTTCCGTGTGCTGATCAAACAACACGAAAGACTGGTGAGCCACATGATCGGTCGGTTAATTGATAAGCCGGAAGACCGTGAAGAGCTTTGTCAGGATGTGTTTTTGAGAGTGTATGAAAAGTTAAATGAGTTTACGTTTCAATCGAAGTTAAGCACATGGATTGCCACCATCGCCTACCGGCATGGCATCAACCATCTGCGGAAGCGGAAAATTAACATTAGTGATTTGCCTGAAGATGAAACACACATTGAACGGTTTATTGCCGTGGACGATGCCAGTGAAAATCTGGCGGAAGCACAACTGGATGAAATTGTGTTAACATTGGTAGAAAAGCTACCGCCACAGTACAAAACAATTCTTACGCTGTATCATGTGCAGGAAATGAGTTACCCGGAGATTGTAGAAATAACCGGTTTACCCGAAGGCACCGTGAAGAATTATTTGTTCCGGGCGCGACAATTATTGAAAGAAAAAGTAAAACAGTATCTTGGCAAAGAAGCGCTATGACAGACGAGGAGTTACAAAAGCAAATAGAAGCCGGTGTTCACACTTACGATGATGATAGTGAAGCGTATCGCCATGTGTTTAAAGCATTGAAGCAGGAGCCTGCGTTTTATGTATCGTTGCCATTTGCGGATCGGGTGCTGGCTAAAATAGAAAAGCGCGAAGAGCAACGCGACTTTCGGTGGTTGGCATTGGGCATTTCACTTTCTGTAATTGCCTTGATTGTTACACTGGCTTTAACTAAAGCTTGGACGGTTGGGGTGTTTTCGTTTATCTCCGGTTATCCGGGATTAGTAATTTTTGGAATTGCATTTGTTTTATTGTTGCAGTGGGTGGATAGGAAGTTAGTTAGAAAGGGCGCATCTAATTTTGGTGTCTAGAGAGAAAAAAGGATTTGTTCTTAAATTATGAGATTATTCTATGTATTTCTCATTTTAATGATTGCTTGTTCTGGCTCTGAACAACGCATAAAATCGGATTCTTATTTAAGTAGATTAAACGAAATTCCTAATATAAAGATCTTTCATGGAGATAGTATATTTATACAGTTAACACCGGATGAAGTGGGCGAAAGTCCTAATAAACAAATTCAATTCACCTCTTTAGATAACGAATTTTATAATCATTATTCTCTTGGTAGCCAAGGGTTCGAAGCCCTTAACACCTCTCATGTGGGTGGCCCAAGTTCGTATCAATTCTATTATGGACAAATTGAAAGTAGAAATCCACAATATAGGCAGATTTTGATTTTGCAGATATACAATTTCAATGATACTGTGAATAGTTTGTTTCTTCTGACTTTTAACGAAAGTGATTCATTAATTTCTGCTGTGGAGGTTGCATCGTTAATTTATCAGGCTGAGGTAAAACCTGTTTTTAGTTCTTTGTTGTATACAAATCGCCTTGTTAAATATGAGATTACAACTAGTAGAATTCCAGACAATATTGAAATAGATACAACGGGAGGATCAACAATTGTTCATGAACCAAGCGACACTTTGTTTCTCTTTTGCAAAGACAGCATACGAAAAGAATTCGGTTTTAATGAAGGAAATTATGTTTTATTAAAGAAGGATAGTGTTAGACCTTGTGTGTGGAAAAATGATTGGTAATCATATCGGATTACTCGCGAGGAAAAAAATTCATACTCAACTCATCAACACTTCATCGGGATCGCGGTATGGGATTGAAGATTTGGTTTCATCTACCTAAACCGGTTACCCAACCGCGATGACCACCTTGTATTAAGTGTGCAAATACTCATTAAAAGAGCATTCCATGTCAATCAGGCTCAGCGTCTCCGCGCCTTTGCGGTTAATGTTTTACCTCCTATCAAAATCCTGTAACCTTTTATACCTTTCTCAGGTAAATCTGTCCTATTATAATCCCAAATGCATGACTAAATTTTTTACCCCACTTATGGCGTTGCTCTGTATCAGCATCGCCACCCTGGCCCAGGAACCCAAAAAGGACGACAAGGCCGACACTACCAAAAAAGAAAAACCCAAACCCAAAAAGAAAGACCTGCCGCTGGAAGTTGGCAGGCGTGTGCCCATTAAAACTAACGAAGGCACCTGGATGAGTTTGGATGTAAGCCCCGATGGCAAAACCATTGCTTTCGATTTTCTGGGCGACATTTTTACGATGCCAATCACCGGTGGCAAGTCTGTACAGTTTACCAGTGGCATGGCGTTCGACTCGCACCCTAAGTTTAGTCCCGATGGAAAGAAGTTGTTATTCATCAGCGATCGCAGTGGCGGCCAGAACATCTGGTGGTTTGCACTCGACAAGTCCGATTCGCTACAAGTAACAAAAGGCAACAACGAAAACTATCAGTCGGCTGAGTGGACACCCGATGGTACGTACATTATTGGTTCGCGCGGTACGCGCAATCTTAAATTGTGGATGTTCCATAAAGATGGTGGCTCGGGTGCACAACTCATCAGCAAGCCCGATAACCTGAAAGTACACGAACCTGCTTTTGGGCCTGATGGTCGCTACATCTGGTTTTCGTTACGCAACAATGCATGGAATTACAATGCCCAGTTGCCGCAATATCAACTCGGTGTTTACGATCGCGAAACAGGCGAATCGCAAAATGAAACTGCACGTTACGGTTCAGCCTTTACACCAACACTTTCACCCGATGGTAAGTGGTTGGTTTTTGGTAGTCGCCACAACGATAAAACCGGTTTGCTCTTACGCGATTTAAAAACCGGTGATGAAAAGTGGTTGGCCTATCCCGTACAACGCGATGAGCAAGAATCAATCGCACCGATGGGCGTATTGCCCGCTATGTCGTTTACGCCCGACAGTAAAAATATAATCGCTTCGTATGGTGGTAAGTTTTACAGCATCCCGGTAACGGGTGGCAATGCCGTAAACATTCCGTTTGAAGTAGAGACTGAATTTTTAATGGGCCCAACGTTGGCCGACTTTAAATATCCGATTAAAGACGATAAAGAAATTATCGCTACGCAAATCCGCGATGCAGTTGTTTCGCCCGATGGTAAACAAATTGCCTTTACGGTTTTGAATCGTTTGTACACGATGGATCTTCCCAACGGAACACCAAAAAGAATTACCACTAATAATTTTACCGAAGCGTATCCGGCCTGGAGCCAGGATGGTGCGCAACTGGCGTGGGTTAGTTGGGAAGGTAACGGGGGAAACATTTATAAGATCAATTTCAAAGCAAAAGGAGCCAAGCCAGTTAAGCTTACACAAGCTGCGGCATTGTATAGCGAGCCGGTTTGGTATGGAAACAAAATTGTATTCTTAAAAGGAACCGCTTACAACTTCCGCGAAAGCGATGGCCCGTTTTCATTTCAAAGTCAGGAAGATTTATTGTGGATTAGTGGCGATGGTGGCGCAACAAACTTTATCGCGAAAGCACGCGGCCGCAGTACACCACACTTCACCAAAAGTTCTGACCGGATTTATTTATATGGTGGCAAAGGATTGGTTTCCATTCGCTGGGATGGTACCGATGAAAAAACACACTTGAAAGTTACAGGTATTACGGTGTATGGCTCGGTGGCCGATGAAAATCATTGCATGTTGGTAGAAACTGCTGCTGAACCACAACGCCAGCCTTCCAATGCATCGGTGGTGTTAATGGCGCCCGAAGGTGATTATGCTATGGCTAAAATCAACAATGATATTTATGTGGTTACAGTTCCTAAAATTGGAAGCGAGGCCCCAACTATTTCGGTAGCCGATGCAGCCAGTGCACAATTTCCCGCGCGCAAGCTTACTAAACTGGGTGGCGAGTTTCCAAGCTGGAGTGCCAATGGTAAAACAGTTTACTTCACGCTAGGCAATGCATTCTTTACCTATAACATTGACGAAGCCAAGTTGAAAGAAGAAGAACTGAAGAAGAAAAAAGCAGCCGAAGAAAAAGCCAAAGAAGAAGGTAAGAAAGAAGAAGCGAAGCCCGAAGAGAAGAAAGAAGGCGATAAGAAAGAAGGTGATAAGAAAGAGGGTGACAAAAAAGACGAGAATTATAAGCCAGCCGAACTTCGCATTAAAGTAAAAGTGCAGAAAGATATTCCGGTTGGAAAAATTTTATTGCAGAATGCGCGCATCATTACCATGAAAGGCGATGAAGTAATTGAACGAGGCGATGTGTTGATTGAAAACGCCCGCATTAAACAAGTGGGTGCTGCGGGTTCTATTACCGTGGATGCATCGGTACAAAAAATGGATATGAGTGGCAAAACCATTGTGCCCGGTTTTGTTGATACACACGCACACATGTGGCCAGCGTGGGGCATACATAAAAATCAGGTGTGGATTTATGCAGCCAATCTTGCTTATGGTGTAACCACCACGCGCGATCCGCAAACCGCTACAACCGATGTGTTAACCTATAGCGATATGGTTGAAACGGGCGACATCATTGGGCCGCGTGTATATTCTACCGGGCCGGGTGTGGGTTATTGGATGTATAACCTGAAAGATGCTGAGCAAGCTAAAGATGTATTGAAGCAATACTCAGAATACTACAATACCAAAACCATTAAGATGTATTTAACGGGTAATCGCCAGCACCGGCAATGGATTATTCAGGCTGCGAAAGAGCAAAACCTGATGCCCACTACCGAAGGTGGTCTTGATTTTAAACTTAATCTTACCAACCTGATTGATGGCTACCCCGGACATGAACATTCATTTCCGATTTATCCGTTGTACAAAGATTTTACAACGGCCGTTGCTGCATCGGGCATGACGTACACACCCACGTTACTGGTATCGTATGGCGGACCGTGGGCCGAGAATTTTTATTACGCTACTGAAAATGTAAATGGCGATCCGAAACTGAATCACTTCACGGCTAAATCCGAACTCGATGCAAAATCGCGCAGGCGTGGCAGTTGGTTTATGAAAGAAGAACATGTGTTTGAAGATCATGCACGATTTGTAAATGATTTGGTGAAAGCGGGTGGTAATGCAGGCATTGGTTCGCACGGGCAATTGCAAGGGTTGGGTTACCATTGGGAATTATGGAGCGTAGGCTCGGGTGGATTGAGCAATCACAATGCATTGAAAGTGGCCACCATACAAGGTGCAAAAGCCATTGGCTTAGATGGCGATTTGGGAAGTATTGAAGCGGGCAAGTTAGCCGATCTGGTTATCCTCGATCAGAATCCGTTAACCAACCTGCGCAACACCAACACCATTAATAAGGTAATGAAGAACGGAAGACTGTATGATGGCAATACATTAGATGAAGTGTACCCAACACCGCGCAAAGCACCCTCGTTTGGTAACGAACAGGAAGCACCGGTGGCTACCTTGCCGGGATTGAAATAAAAATTTTGGTTGTTTGAATTTTGAAAAACCGCCTCAGTAATGAGGCGGTTTTTTTGTGGGGTGTTATGAACTCACCTTACAAACCTATAAGGTTTTTAAAACCTTATAGGTTTAGTTAAATAAAAGTCATTCCAATTGCGGCCTCCCTATGAAAAGTCATTCCGGAGGAGCTTGAGAGTGGGCGATTGAAACCGACTCTAATAATCAACAGACAAAACTCATTGAAGCACTGGCGAATTCCGGAATCCCCGTTTAGGAACGCACCAGCTTACTATGAAAAGCTTTTAAGCATCACTCCCCACTTGCCTAACCACCTTTTAAAATCTTCTGAATTCGCAATTTATGAGTGTGTATAAAAATATAGTTCTGGAAACGATTTGTTTGAGCGGTGGGGTTTCTTATATCTTACA
>Ga0075163_10004014_pt1 | contig 19763 bp, 12 predicted proteins | sample JI1023141ADNA_FD_71478 | JGI IMG/M metagenome (GOLD analysis project Ga0075163, IMG submission 71478) | Wastewater effluent complex algal communities from Wisconsin, to seasonally profile nutrient transformation and Carbon sequestration -... | ecosystem: Engineered > WWTP > Effluent > Algae...
GGGTGTTGGGGGTGTTGGGGTTTCTGGTCCCCAGCGTCGTCGGCACCCTGATCATGTTGAACAACTCGGCCGTCGGGCGGAAGCCGGCGGGGCCGGCCTCGGTGGGCGTGGCCTCGGTGGGCGTGGCCTCGGTGGGGGTGGCCTCGGTGGGGGTGGTCTCGGCGGGGGTGGTCTCGGCGCTGGCGACCGAAGCCGCCCCGCCGCCACCGACGGCCCCCGTCATCCCGGTCTTGCCGGCGGCGTGTGTGGCGCTGGAGAAGGGGTGCGACTGCACGGCCTATGCGGCCTGCAAGGGGGGTGGGGCCGATCCCCGCCGCGCGCTCATCCTCGATCGCTGTCGCAGCGCGTGTGAGGCGCCGCCCGACCGCTGACCCGTTGACGTGCTGCGGTGGAGCCACTACCACCGCGGCATGGACGACTTTGATGCCCGCCTCTACGCCCTGCTGCACACCGGCAACCCCGGCGATCTGGCCTTTTACCGGCGGCAGTGCCGCGGCGCGGGGTCCATCCTGGAGCTGGGCTGCGGGGCGGGGCGGGTGCTGGCGGCGGTGCGGCAGGGCGGGGCGCAGGTGACCGGGGTGGATGCCCACCCCGGCATGTGCGCGCTGGCGCAGGCGCGGGTGCCGGGCGTCGAGGTGCTGGTGGGGGATATGCGCTCGCTGGCGCTGGGGCGGCAGTTTGATCGGGTGCTGCTGGTCTACAACAGCCTCTACTGCGTGCAGGACGACGCGGAGGCGGTCCAGGTGCTCCAGGTGGCGCGGCGTCACCTCGCACCGGGCGGTCGGGTGGTCTTTGATGGCTACCAGGTGGAGGTGGAACCTGCCGATTTGACTGATGATTCCTCGCCGGAGTGGATGGCGGATCTGCGGGTGGATGGCCAGCGGGTCGAGATCTTCGAGCAGGACCAGCACTGGCCGGCGACGCGGGATTGCGCGGTGACCTATACCCACGCTTTTGCTGACGGGCGGCGGGTGGTCTACACGCTGCGGCACCACTACCTGGCGGCGACCGCGCTGCCGGCGCTGCTGGCGGCGGCCGGGCTACGGGCGGTGGGGGTGTACGGCGACTTTGACGGGCGGCCGCTGGCGGCGGGTCCGCGGCTGGTGGTGGTGGCGGCCCAGGCCGACGATCCAGCGCAGGGGCCGTAATTGACACTCCCGCCCGGCCAGCGTAGCGTGCAGGCCGACGGAATGACCACCCGCGGTGGTGCGCTCCCAACCAGGGCCGGTCGAGGCGACTCGACGCGGGGCGCTGGCGGGGTTCCACCGCCCGCGGGGCAAGCGTGCGGGGTGGATCTTGGCCGACTCCATTCACATCATCGAGAGCGATGAGGCGGTCGCGGGGCAATTGGCCCGCGCGCTGGCGCGTTTTGGCGTGCAGGCGAGGCGCTCGGGCGACGGCAATGAGGGGGTGCGTCGGGCGCTGAATGATCGCCCGGCGGCCGTGCTGCTGGGGCTGATGGACGACAAGGGCGCCGGTTACGCACTGTGCAGCAAGCTGCGGCGCAAGAGCCGCGAGATCCCCGTCATTATGATCGTCGACGCCGCCGAGCAGGGCGGCTCGCGCCTGGCGGAGCACCGCGGGCTGGGGACGGCGGCTGATGCCTACCTGCAGAGGCCGTTCAGTGTGCGCGCGCTGCACGATACGCTGGTTTCAGTGATGGGGGTGCAGCTGCCTCTGCGCGGCGATCCCGACGAGTCGATTGGTCAACCCGGGGAAGATGCTGTTTTTGATGGCCTTTTCGAGGGGGAAGAAGATGCCGACATCGAAGCAGCCACCGAGAAGTGGTTCGACGCCATCATGAGCCACGACTCAGCACCCCCGTCCCACCAGCCGCCCCGGGTCACCCACGCCCACCAGCCGTCCATCGAAGAGCTCGAGATCAACCTCGATGAGCTCGTGCCCCCCGCCGAGGATGAGGTGCTGGCCACCCTGCGGCGCGAGAATGCCAACCTGCGCGATCGGGTGGCGGAGCTGGAGGCGGCGCGGGCCGAGCGGCCGAGTCGGGCCACGGCGCCCGCTTCGACGGCCAACCGCCGCGAGCTGTTGGAGATGCGGCAGCGGCTGACCGATCGCGAGCGCGAGCTGGTGGAGCTGCGGGATCGCTATTCCCACTCCGAAGGCGAGGCCATCGAGCTGGAGGAGGCGCTGGAGGATCTGCGGCGGACCGCCGAGGCGCTCGAGAAGCGGCTGGAGGATGCCGAGGGGCGCGCGCGCCGCGAAGCATCCGCCCATGAAGAGGCCGAAGCTCATGTGCAGCGGCTGCGCCAGCAACTCGCCGAGGCGCGCCAGGGTTTTGATGGGGCCGAGCGGGCGCGGGCGGATGCCGAAGAGGAGCTGGTGCCCCTGCGGGCAGAGCTCGAAGGGCTCAAGAAGGCCCGCGACGAGGTCCAGCGCACGTTGGATGAGGCCCGTCAGGCGCTGGCCGAGGCCGAGAAGCGCGCCGCCGAGCGGCTCGCCGATCTGGGCGCCGAGGTGGACGACGCCCGCGGTGCACTGGCGGCGGCCAAGCAGGCCCATGCCGACTCCGATGCCGCTTTCCAGGCCGAGATCTCCTCGCTGAAGGCGAGCCACGCCGACGATCTGCAGACCATGGAGCAGCTCCAGGAGGAAGCGGCGGCGGAAGCCCTGGCGGAGCGCGAGCGCCGCAACCAGGAGTCCGCGGCGGCCCTGGAGGCGCGCCATGCCGAGATGGTCGCCAGCTTGACCGATCGCGCTGAGGTGGCGGAGCGCTCGCTGGCGGAGAAGGACAAGGCCCTCACTGAGTACCGCCTGGCGCTGTCCGAGGCGGAGGTCATGGTGCAGCGCAGTCGCCAAACCGCTGAAATCAATGACAAAAAGCTGGGTGAGCAGGCCAGCCGTCTGGATGAGCTCGAGGCGTTGACCACCGAGCAGGCCGCCCAGATCGAGACGCTCGAAGAGGCCAATAGCCAGCTGACCACCGATCTGGAGCGGTCGGAGAAGACCGTGGTGGCCCGCGAGCGCGCCATGGTGGAGGCCCGCAGCGCCCGCCAGGCGTCGGAAGCCCGCCTGGAGAGCGCGCTGGCGCGGATGGCGGGTCGGGAGACGGCGGTGGAGAAGGTGCGGGCCGCGCTGGACCTGGCCTATACCTTCCTGGAGCGCGCCAGCGGTGACCTTGAGCCGCGCAGCGATCCCGCCCGTGAACCCGCCCGTGACCCTGTCTTGGCACCTGCGGAAGCCTGATGCGGGTCTGTGATCTCATCGAGCGCAAGCGCGATCGCGGGCGGCTCGGGGGGGCCGAGATTGGCACCCTCATCGCCGCCTACACCCGGGGCGAGGTGCCCGACTATCAAATGTCGGCCCTGCTCATGGCGATCTACCTCAACGGCCTCGACGACGGGGAGCTGACGGCCTGGACGGAGGCCATGTTGTGGTCGGGCCAGGTGCTCGATCTCAGCCACATCCCCGGCGCCAAGGTGGACAAGCACTCCACTGGCGGGGTGGGGGACAAGATCAGCCTGCCGCTGGCCCCGCTGGTGGCCGCCTGTGGCATCAAAGTGCCCATGGTGAGTGGGCGCGGGCTGGGTCACACCGGCGGCACCCTCGACAAGCTCGAGTCCATCAGCGGGTTTCGCACCGACCTCTCGGTGGAGCGCTTCTTGGAGCTGGTGGAGACGCTGGGGCTGGCCTTGATCGGCCAAACGGCGGAGATCGCGCCGGCCGACAAGAAGCTCTACGCGCTGCGGGATGTGACAGGCACGGTCTCCTCCATCCCACTCATCGCCAGCTCCATCATGTCCAAGAAGATGGCCGAGGGCATCGATGCCCTGGTGCTGGATGTGAAGGTGGGCTCGGGCGCGTTCATGCGCACGGCCGCCGAAGCCCGCGTGCTCGCCCGCACGATGGTGGCGGTGGGGGAGGGCATGGGGCGGCGCGTGGTGGCCCTGCTCACCGACATGGACCAGCCCCTCGGGCGCACCTGCGGCAATGCGCTGGAGATGGTGGAAGCCATCGAGATCCTGCAGGGCGGTGGGCCGCCGGATGTGCGATCGCTGACGTTGACGCTGGCGCGCACCATGCTCGAGTTGGGTGGGGTGGATCCGGCCGAGGCCGAGCGCGCGCTCGATGATGGCCGTGCCCTGGAGCGCTTTCGCACCATCGTGGCCGCCCAGGGCGGCGATGTGCGCCAGGTGGATGATCCGAGCCTGTTGCCCAAAGCCCCTCAGGTGGAAGCGTTTTTGGCGCCCACCAGCGGCTACATCACCGCCATCGACACCCAGGCGGTGGGGTTGGCCGCGCTGGTGCTGGGCGCCGGTCGCCAGCAGCACGCCGACGCCGTTGACCCCCGCGTGGGCCTGGTGCTCGACCGCCGTCTGGGCGATCCCGTCGAGGCCGGTGAGCCCATCCTGTGGATCCACCACGACGGCAAGGGCCTGGAGGATGCCCGCCAGCGCCTCGCCGCCGCCTGGACCATCGGGGAGGCGCCCCCCGCGCCGCGCCCCCTGATCATCGATCGCATCGACCGGGCCACGCCCGCGACCCCCGTGTTCGCCGCCGCTACCTGATCCCCCACCGGAGCCACGCCATGCGCATCTTGCCGCTCGCCCTGCTGGGCCTCCTCTGGATGCCCGCCTACGCAGAGGAAGGGGGCGCCGCGGCGGCCGCGCAGGCCACGATGGTGCCCACGGGGTTGGTGGGGGTGGTGCCGGTGCCGCTGGGGGCCTTTTTGGGCAGCAGCCGCACCACCCAGCCCACCGAAACCACCGTCGGCCAGCCCACCGAGGCGGCGCCCGCCCCCCAGGTGGCGGTGCCTGCTCACCTGGATGTGTCCCTGAGCGACCGACTCATGAGTCTGGTCGGCACCTTCGTGCTGCTGCTGATCGCGTGGGGTTTGAGCACCAACCGCCGCAAAGTGCCCTGGCGCCTGGTGGCCTGGGGCATCGGGTTGCAGTTTGCCTTCGGCCTGCTGCTGCTGCGTTCCAGCACGGGGCGGGCGGTGTTTGATGGCATCAAGGACGGGGTGAACAAGCTGCTGGAGTTCACCCTGGTGGGGGTGCGGTTCCTGTTTGGCCCCCTGATGGACCAGGGCTTTGTCATTGTATTACACGTGCTCACCACCATCATCTTCTTCTCGGCCTTGCTCGCGGTGCTGTATCACTTGCGGATCATGCACTTCGTGGTGGGCGGCATCGCCTGGCTGGTCCAGCGCACGCTGGGCACCAGCGGCGCCGAGAGCCTCAACGCCGCCGGCAACATCTTCGTTGGGCAAACCGAAGCCCCGCTGCTGATTCGCCCCTTCATCAAGGACATGACCCGCAGCGAGCTGATGGCCGTGATGGTGGGCGGCTTTGCCACCGTGGCCGGCGGTGTGTTTGCAGCCTACGTGGGTCTGTTCAAGGATGTGTTCCCCGATATTGCCGGGCACATCCTCACCGCCAGCGTGATGTCCGCCCCCGCGGCCCTCCTCATTGCGAAGCTGATGATGCCCGAGGATGGAGTGCCGGTGACCGCCGGGCGCGTGGCCCGCATGGAAAAGTCGGAGTACAGCAACGTCATCGAGGCCGCCGCCAAGGGCGCCGGCGACGGCCTGCTGCTCATGCTCAATGTGGCTGCGATGCTGCTGGCCTTCATCGCCCTGGTGGCGATGCTCAACTTCCTCATCGGCATGGTGGGTGGCTGGTTCGGCTTCGAGGGCCTCTCCATGGAGCTCATCCTGGGCAAGGCCCTCTCGCCGCTGGCGTGGCTGATGGGGGTGCCCTGGCAGGACTGCGAGATCGTGGGCAGCCTCTTTGGCACCAAGACGGTGCTCAACGAGTTTGTGGCCTACATGCAGCTGTCTGATCAGATCCACCAGCTCCAGCCGCGCTCCATCGTCATCGCCACCTATGCACTGTGCGGCTTCGCCAACTTCGGCTCCATCGCCATCCAGATCGGTGGCATCGGCACGATTGCACCCGAGCGCCGCGGCGACCTCGCGCGCCTGGGCATGCGGGCCATGGTGGGCGGCACCCTGGCCGCCTTCCTCACCGGCACCATCGCCGGCATCATCCTCTGAGCTGCCCCAAGGGCCGCCTGGCCCCGGTGAGGCGAGCATGAGCGACCTCGACGACGCCCTCTATGCGGACGACCTGTTGGTGCGCGATGGCGCCCGGCAGCAGATCGCGCAACGGGCTGATCCACAAGTGCTTTCGCTGCTGCTGGCCGCGTTGGATGCGCCCCAGAAGCAGACTCGGCGGCGGGCGGCGAGCATCCTGGGCGAGACGCGCCCGGAGCGCGTGGGGCCGCTGCTGACCACTGCGCTGCAGAGCGACGCGGTGGCGCTGCGCATCCGCGTGGCCGCTGCCCGGCTGCTGACCGTGCTCTATCCCGGGGGCCACCCGGCGCTCGGGTGGGGGCTGAGCCAGGGTGAAGCGCGGTTGCGGCGGGCCTGCGCCACCCCCTCGGCACCCATCGAGGCCCTGGTCGCTGCGGTGGCCGATGAGGACGCGGAGGTGGCGGAGGCGGCGGCGGGCGCGCTGGCGGTGGCCGAGGCCGAGGTGCCGCTGCCCATCCTGCGCGCGGCAGGCGAGCGCCACCACACCCCCGCGTTGCTGCGCTTGCTGGCGGCCCGCGATCCCGCAGCCCCTGCGCTGGTGGCCGCGGCGCGGGCGGGCGACGTCATCGCGCTCGACCACCTGGCCGATCCCCAAACCCTGGCGGACCTGCTGGGCGGGCCTCACCGCGTGGCGGCTGCACACCGCCTGGCGCAGCTGGGTGCAGCGGCGGCCTGGGCGGCGGACTGGGCGCACGACGCCGATCCCCGCCTGCGCGCGGCGGCCGCGTTGGGGCTGCCGGCAGCATCACCCGTGTTGGCCCAACTAACGGCTGATCCCGATGCGGGCGTGGCCTGGCTGGCCCGCCGTGTGCGGGCGGGCGCCGGGGGCACCGCGGCCCAGCGGCTCGCGCCCCACCATCGCCTGGGGGCGCCCTCGGCCCAGCCTCCCTATGGCATCCAACCCGATGATCCCATTGAAGAAATCGAGCGGGTGTCCGCCGCGCTGGCCCTCTGCCAGCCGCGCTTCGATGTGAATCTGGGGGTGGCGGTGCGCAGCGCTGAGGCCGCGGGTCTGCGCGAGGTGTTCCTGGTGGGGCAGGCGGGCCTCTTCCGCAGCCCCGCCCGCGGCACCGATCGGGCCATCCCGGTGCGGCCGGTGGCGGATCCGGCGGCGCTGATCCGGTGTGCGCGGGAGGGGGACTACCAGCTGGTGGTGGTGCAGCAGACGCCCGCCAGCGTGCCCTACCACCGGGCCGACTACCCGCCGCGGCCGCTGTTTGTGCTGGGCGCGGAGGATCGTGGGGTGCCACCCCTGCTGCGGGCCGCCGCCGATCTTTTGGTGGAGATTCCGCTGTTTGGCGCCATTGACAGCCTCAACGTGGCGGCCACGGCCACCGCGGTGATGTTTCACTGGCGCTGTCAGCGGGGGTAGGGGGGCCGAGACACCCGCTCGGGGCGCTCGGCAAGGCTCGAGGTCAGGGCGCGGTGCAGTCCACCCGGCGGGTGACAAACTGCCAGTTCACCGCGTTGCCCGGCTGGGGCACCAACAGGCTCAAATAGTCGTCGTAGGGGCCGCGCGTCACAAACCACGCCGGCGGCACCTCACCGGGCCACACAAAGGCCGGCTCGGTGGACCACAGGTTGAGCTGGTCGTTGGCGCCGATGCTCACCACCCAGAAGCCGGTGGCCGGATCACCGGCCGGCGTCACGGCCGGGCCCGCCACCACCACCTTGGACTCGGAGATGGCGTACTCCGCGCGCTGGGCCTCACGGCTGGTGAGGATGTCCACCCACTCGGTCACCTGGCCGCGGCGCACGCCGGCGCGCACCTGGACGGGCTCGTTGGCGGGGGTGCGAATCTGCACGTAGGGGCGGCGGACCACGAGGTGCTGGGTGATGGGGAACGACGCGATCTCCTCGCCCGGATCGGCCAGATCGGGGGGCAGGCCCTGCTCCTGCACGCGGTTGGCGCCCGCGGCAAAGGAGAAGCTGCGCAGACGCCAGCTGCCCGCCGAGGAGATGTAGCCGATCACGATGTTGGAAATGTCCACCCCGAGGCGGGTGATCCGGGCCCAGGCGATGTCGGGAATATCTTGATCCGCAAAGGGAATCACGACGTTGGGCCGACCACCGGGGGGGTAGGCGGCGCCGCCATCGGGGAAGGCCTTGATGATCTTGTCCGAGCAGATGATGAGGGCTGAGGCGTTGTTGCCGGAGTGATCGGCCACGTCTACATCGAGGATGTCGGTGCAGCCGAGCACCTCGGGCGCCTTGACCGGGCGCACGTCGGGCTGGCGGTGGTGCCAGAAGGCGGTCCACTCGCCCGCGTCGTTGCGGGCCACCAGCAGGTTGAAGCCGCCGCAGGCCACGAGCGCCCGGCCTTCGTGGGCGCCCACGATATCAAAGCGCTCCAGCGGCAGGATGTCGGGCAACACTCCGTTGGGATCGAGGCGCATGTGGGCCAGCTTGCCCAACCAGCGGTTCTCGGTCACGCGGACGCCGATGTGGTAGGCGTCCGCGCGCTCCACGTCGCTCACCAGGAACTGCAGCGGCGGGGTGGGCACGTCGCGGGCGGGCAGGAAGGTGCGGCTGGTGGAGTTGGGGGCAATCATGCAGCACAGGCCGTTGTCCACGAAGCCGTCGCAGTCCTGATCGGCGCCGTCGCAGGTCTCCACGCGGGGCGAGCAGGCGTCGTTGGCCTCCAGCTCATAGGGCGACTGCTGGAAGGTGTGGGCCACCATGTCCACCACCTCGATGTGGGGGCCGTCGTCAAAGCCGAAGGTGAAGAGCAGCACCTCGTTGCCCTGGTGCACGGCGCCGCGGGCGGTGGGCCACGGCCAGGCATTGAAGGCCATGGTGGAGCGCCACAGGCCGTCCACGCCGGCCGCCAGCAGCTCGATGAGCCCCTGGCGATCGTCGGCGAAGGGCACCGAGCTCTGCACACCGAGGATCCACTCGCCGTTGTCGGGCGCAAACTCCAACAGCTCGGGCTGGGCGCCAAAGCCGATGGTGAAGGGGGTATCGGTGCCAAAGGCCGGGTGGACCGAAATGGACAAATCGTCTGTGTTTTCAAAGGCAACCAGCGCCGACTGGCCGTTGTTCAGCAGCCGGCCGCCGCCGCGCACGCAAGGGAAGTTGCCCAGCGCGTCGCCGCTGTCCTGGTCGAGGAAGATGCACTGACCGGGGGCACCGAAGCGCAGCAGGCCGCCGTTGCCGATGCCGGCGGAGCTGTCGGGCAGCTCGAGGCCGTCCTGATCGATGATCGGATCGGGCACGCGCTCATCGGGCTCGCCGGTCAGGAGCGCCCAGCCCAGCACACCCTCCGCCGTCTGGCCCACCACCATCAGGCGGCGGCCGAGGACCGAGAGCAGGGGGCGACCCTGGAGGCCCAACACCAGCGGCGGGCTGAGGGGCTCGTCGGCCTTGTAGAGGGTGATGGGCTGGTCGCTGCTGCCGGTGGCGATCCAGGGGATACCCTCCACCGTCAGGCCGGCGACCCACTCGGGCTCGCCCTGGGCGAGGGGCAGCCCCGCGTCCAGGAAGGTGCCGTCGGGCGAGGCCTGGCGCAGCCACACGGCGCCCGCCTCCACCCACACCAGGTAGATGGTCTCGCCGCGCACGGCGGTGGCCACCTGGCCGAAGGCGGGCACCGGGCCCCCCATGCCGCCGGCCCCACCGGCGCCGCCCATGCCACCCATGCCCCCGGCGCCGCCCATACCACCGGCGCCGCCCATGCCACCGGCGCCGCCCATGCCACCGGCCCCGCCGACGCCACCGGCGCCACCGACACCACCGGCGCCGCCCATGCCACCGGCGCCACCGACGCCGCCCACACCGCCGGCTCCGCCGATACCGCCCGCGCCGCCCATCCCACCGACGCCGCCGAAGCCGCCGGCGCCACCGGCGCCGCCATCAACGCCGCCGCCGCCCGCGCCACCGCCACCCGCGCCGGTGGCATCCGTCCCGCTGTCGGCGAGCTCGACCCCGGGGTTATCGTCGCAACCGGCCACAAGCGCGATCACGCAGGCCGTGAGCACAAATCTGAGCATGGAGTGTCTCCTCTTGCCATCCCGGTCCCGCCGGGAAAGAACGCTGAATCCTAACAGGGGCGCACCGCTGGATGCCACCAACGGCGCCGGGCCGCGGTGCGCAGCGCCCTCAACCCAACCCCGGACCCGCCCGGTGGCGGTTGCCATGATCCCCCGGCCTGAGCGAACGTGCACCCCATGAGCGAACGATTGAGTGGCAAGCTGGTGTGGGTCTCCGGCGGCAGCCGAGGCATTGGCCAGGGCATCGCCCTCGCGTGCGCTGAGGCGGGGGCCCGCGTGGTGGTCACCTCGCGGCAGCAGCAGGCCTGCGAGGAGGTGGCGGCGGCCATCGAGGCGGTGCGGCCGGGGGCGGCCATCGCCCGCGCCTGCCATGCGGGCGAGCCCGAGGCCATTGCCGACCTGGTGCAGTGGCTCGAGGATCACCACGGGATTCCCGATGTGTTGGTGAACAACGCCGCCACCAACCCCTACTTCGGCCCCCTCCTCAACACGCCGCCCTCCATGTGGGACAAGACCTTTGAGGTCAACGTGCGCGGCTATTTTGAGGCCACGCGGCAGGTGGTGACCCGCCTGTTGGCGGCCAATCGGCCGGGGGTGGTCATCAACGTGGCCAGCATCCAGGGCCACCGCGGCGCGCCCCTCCAAGGGGTCTACGGCATGACCAAAGCGGCGGTGATCTCCATGACTCGCACCCTCGCGGTGGAGCTGGGCCGCGCGGGCATTCGGGTCAACGCCATCGCCCCCGGCCTCGTGGACACCCGCTTCGCCTCCGCCCTGACCAGCAGCCCCGAGCTGGCCCGCATGTACACCGATCGCGCCGCCCTCGGCCGCTACGCCCGCCCCGAGGAGATCGCGGGGTTGGCGGTCTACCTCGCCTCCGACGAAGCTGCCTACGTCACCGGCCAGGTCTTCACCATCGATGGCGGCTACACCGCGACATAAGCCGCCAGAGCGCCCACCGCGCCCGCCCCACGCAAACACGACTTACCGGGGCATCTCGTCTATAGTGCCGCCGTGCGACCGGACCACCCCGTGCGCGGCGTGAGGGCTTTGAGCCGTGGTGAGCGCGCCCCCTTGAGCACCTTGCTCCACTTCCGCTGGCTGCTGTGGCCCCTCTGGCGCAGCGCCGCCAACGCCCGGCGCGCCCGCCACGGGCACACCCGCACCCGGCTGTTGGTGTTCGGCTGCCTGGGCCTGGGCTTCATGTTGGGCAGCTACTACGGCGCCGCCTGGCTCTTTCAGGCCTTCTTGCAGGCCGAGTTCCTCGCCGAGGCGCTCATCCGCCGCACCGTGGGCATCGTGCTCCTGTTCTTCTCGGGCCTGCTCGTATTCTCGGCCACCGTGACCTCCTTCTCCACGCTCTTTGCCGCCGACGACCTGCCGCTCGTGATGGCGGCGCCCGTGCCGCTGGGCCGCCTCTACCTGGCGCGGCTGGTGGAGACGTGGCTGCAATCCTCGTGGATGATGCTGGTCTTCGCCCTGCCCATGATGGCCGCCTGCGGGCCCGTGTTGGCCGCCCCGCTCGAGTTCTACCTCGCGCTGCCGGTGCTGCTGGTGCCGCTCACCCTGCTCTGCACCGCCGGGGGCACGGTGGTCGCCCTCCTGCTCGCGCGGCTCTTCCCCGCCCGCCGCTTGCAAGAGGCGCTGGTGGTGCTGGCCCTGCTCGGCTTTGTGGGCGTCTACGTCGCCTTTCGGCTGGCCCAACCCGAAAAGTTCATGGATCCCGAGGGGTTTTCCGATCTGATGGGCCTCATCGCCGGTCTGCAGGACCAGGCGCTGCCCCACAGCCCCGCTGATTGGACGGTGGCGGTGATGTTCGGCCTGCTGCGTCGCGAGGGCGGCGAGGTGCTCTGGCCGGCCCTGACGCTGGCCACCGCGGCCCCCGCCGCGGCCACGCTGGGGGTGTGGGTGGCCCGCGGGGTCTGGCTGCGCGGCTTCCAGCTCGGCCAGGAAGGTCGCCGCCGCGGCGGCCTGGTGGGTCGGCGCTCCACCCGGGCCGTCCGCGTGGCCCGCTCGCCCGTGGCCGCCCTCGTCGCCCGCGACATCCGCGTCTTCTTCCGCACCACCAGCCAGTGGACGCAGCTCTTGCTCATCGCGGTGTTGGTGGCGGTCTATGTCTTTAATTTCAGGTACTTCGGCGTACTCCAGGCCAGCGGCGTCCTCGGACCCACCGGCCTCTTCTTTGCCAACGTGGCCCTCGGCGGCCTCGTGATCACCACCGTGGCGGTGCGCTTCCTCTACCCCGCGGTCAGCCTGGAGGGGCGGGCCTTCTGGGCGGTGCAGGCGGCCCCCGTGACCGCGGCCGAGCTCCTCAAGGCCAAGGTGCGCTTCGGCTTTTGGCCCCTGTTGGCCCTGGGCCTGGCGCTGGTGGGCGCCGGCAACGCCCTGGTGGACCTCTCCAGCCCCCTGCTGCTGGCCTCCGCGGTGCTCACCGTGATGGTGGTCTACGCGGTGGCCGGCCTGGGCGTGGGCCTCGGCGCCCTCACCCCCCGCTTCGATCTGGACAACCCCGCCCGCATCGCCAGCGGCATGGGCGGCGTTGTGTTCATGCTGCTGGGCCTCCTCTACCTGGTGGTGGTGTCGGTCGTGTTGGCGTGGCCCATCCAGGTGCTGCGGGCGGTGATGTTGCACGGATTCTGGCCCTCGCCGGGCCGGCTGGTGGCGGTCATTGCGCTCACGATCGCGGCCCTCGCCCTGACGGCGGTGTGCCACCACGTGCCCCTGTGGCTGGGGCGCCGGGCATTGGAACGGGGGGAATCCTGATGAGAATCAAGTGGTTGGCGTCAGTGGCCTTCCTGTCGGCCTGCGTGGGCGACTTCCCGGAGCCGCCCGGCCAGCTCGCCTTCGATGGCAGCGGACCCACGCCCGACGGGGGCTGCGATCCGGTGGTGGAGTTCTGCAACGGCCTCGACGACGACTGCGACGGGCGCACCGACGAGCGGCTGCCCGACCGCCCCTGCGCCAACGCGGTGGGCATCTGCGTGGGCGCTGTCGAGAGCTGCCTGGGCGCGGAGGGCTACAGCGGCTGCGATCCCGCCCTCTACGCCCGCTCGGTGGGTGCGCACTACGTGGCCGACGAGGCGCCACCGCTCTGCAACGGCCTCGACGACGACTGCGATGGCCAGGCCGACGAGGGCTGCGCCTGCCAGATCGGCGAAACCCAGGCCTGTGGCAGCAGCACCGGCACCTGCCGAGCCGGGCAGCAGGCCTGCGCCGACGGGGCCTGGGGCCTCTGCGTGGGCGCCGTGCCCCCGGCCGCCGAGGTCTGCGACGGCGCCGATCAGGACTGCGACGGCACCGTGGACGAGGGCGTGCTCAACGCCTGCGGCACCTGCGGCGCGCTGCCCGAAGAAGTCTGCAACGCCGTGGATGACGACTGCGACGGCCAGACCGACGAGGGGGTCCTCAACGCCTGCGGCACCTGCGGCGCCGTGCCGGCCGAAATCTGCAACGCCGTGGACGACGACTGCGACGGCCAGACCGATGAACGTGTGCTCAACGCCTGCGGCGCCTGCGGCCCGCCCCCCGCCGAGCGGTGCAACGGCCTCGACGACGACTGCGATGGCCGGATCGACGAGGCGATGGAGGTCTGCAACGGCCAGGACGACGACTGCGACGGCCGCATCGACGAGCTCCCGCCTCGCCCCTGCCAGCGCTGCGATCAGCTGCCCTGCACCGACGGCATGCTCTTCTGCGAAGCCGGCGTGGACCACTGCCGAACCCGCGACGACTGAGGCTGGAGTGCCGGGCAAGGACGCCCCAACCCCTTGAAAAGGTGGGGCATTTCCAGCTGCTGACGCTGCGTACGAGGGGGGCGGGCCGGCTGGCCCGAGGCGCCTACTGCGCGTCGACCGCGATGATGCGGCGCGCGTTGTCTTCCCGGCGCAGCTCCATGGCGGGCTTGCCTTCGGCATTCACGCTGAGCAGCGCGGCCGCGGTCTTGGGCTCGGCGAGCTTGCTCGGCGAGTCGGCGCGGCCCAGGGCCAGGCCGCTCTGATCGGTGGTGGTGAACAGCGCGGCGGTGACCGGCACCTGCGGGTGGCTGGCGATGAGCGAGGCCCCCACAGCGGCGGCCGTCAGCTTCACGGTGCCGGCACCCTGATCGCCACCATCCAGGTTGATCTGGGTCTTGCCCGCGGTGGCCTCGGCCACCAGCTTGCCGCGCCCGCCGCCGGCGTCCACCAGCAAGCTCGCCTGGTTCTCGGCGTTGAGGAAAATCTGCGCGCCCGAGGCCGCCTTCAGGTTGAGGGCCACGCCATCCGCGGTCATCCGCAAGGTGGCGCCCTCGGTGCCCTTGGCGTCAAACAGCGCCACCCGCGGCCCCGCCTCGGTCAGATCGATCGCCGCCCGCGCCCGCCCATCGGCGGCCACCAGGTACACCCCCTCGGGGCCAATCCGGGTATGGGCGCCATTGCGATCGCCCACAAAGATCACCTGAGGCGTGCGCAGCGGAATCTGGGTGAGGGCGGCGACCCCCACCACCAAAAAGACCAGAATCCACGAGATGGCGGAGGTGGTGCGGAGCTTGCGCTCCAGCTCGGCGATACGCTGTTCCAATGATGTGCTCCTCATCCGGGCGGCCCAGCCTGCGCGGCGGTGGCCGCCGATGGTATCGAACGGTTCGCCGTCCAGGTCAAGATCCCCGGGGTGGTGGGCCGCGCCCGGAGGCCCTCATGGCACCCATCGCTGGAAGTCGCACGCTGCGTGCCCTCCAGCCCGACCCGCTGGACCGCGGGCGCCCTCGCCGCAGCAAGGCCGCGGGCGGGCGTCGTTGCAGGCAACCGAAAGTCATTGAATAGACTGAGGTTTTGAGCTGGCGTCAGCTCACCCCCCAGGCGGCGCCACCGAGCACTCCGACGCCACGGCGGCCGGCGGGCAGGCCGGCGGCGCCCCCTCGGGCAGCACCGCGCCCTCGGGATCGCGCCGCTGGATGGGGCCGCGACCGGCGGCCGCGACCGCCCGCGCCACCGCGGCGGGATCCCCCACCGCGATGAGGGTGCCCTCGGCCAAACCGAGGGTGGCGGCCGCGTGGCGAGCGGCGGCCAGATCCACGTGCTCGCGCGCTTCCGCCGTGCGCGCATCCTCGTCGGGCGGCAAACCCAGCCCCGCCAGCGTGGCGAGGCGCTGCGCGGTGGCCTCCGTGGTCTCGTAGGTCTCCACATCCGCCGCGCGGGCCGCCGAGCGCGCCTTCTCCAGCTCCTCGGCGGTGGGCCCATCAGCGGCGAACCGCGCCAGCTCCGTGCGCAGCTCGGTCAGCGCCTCGGTGGTCACCTCGGTCTGCACGGCTGCCCCGGCCTCCTGGCGGTAGGGCCCGCGCAGGTGGGGCGCGGCGCTGCGGGCGCCGTAGGTATAGCCCTTCTCCTCGCGCAACTTCAGGTTGAGGCGCGAGGTGAACATGCCACCCAGCACCAGGTGCACCAGATCCACGGCGGCCCGCTCGGGCGCGGTGAGCACCTGGCCCGAGGCCACCACCATCAGCATCGTCTGCGCGCTCTCCGGGCGATCCACCACCACCGCGGCGGGACCCGGGGCCGCGGCCGGCGGCGGGGTGGGCCAGGGCGGCGGCTCGCCCGGCCCGGCCCACTGGAGCGTCAAGCTGGGTGCCAGCCGGCGCACGGTGGCCTCATCCACGGCCCCCACGATCACCACCGTCGCCCGCTCCGGGCGCCAGAAGCGCTCGTGAAACGCCTGCACATCCGCCAGCGTGATCGCCTCCACCGAGCTCAGCAGACCGCCGACCGGGTGGCCGTAGGGGTGATCGAGGCCAAACAAAGCGGCATCAGCCACCAGATCCGCCACCTCGCCCGGCTCGAAGGCCCGGCTGCGCAACCCCGCGATCCACAAGGGTTGAGTGCGCGCCCACTCCGCCGCCTCGAAGCGCGGGCGGGCCACTACATCGGCCAACAACGCCAGTGCCGGCTCCAGGCGATCGGCCAGCACCGTCAGGCTCGCCCGGCTGGCGTCCGCCCCGGCCGAGACGCTCAAGGCCGCGCCCAGGCGCTCCGCGGCCCGGCTCAGCTCCAGCGCCCCGCGGGCCCCCGCACCCTGCTCCATCATCTCGGCGGTGAGGGCCGCCAACCCCGCCTTGCCCGGCGGATCCGCCGCTGAGCCGTAGGGCACCACCACCACCACCGAGACCAGCGGCAGGCTCGGCCGTGGCAAGAACCAGAGCGTCGGCACGTGCGGCAGCTCGATGACCGTCGGCGCCGGCGGGGTGTAGGGCACCGGCGCCCCCAAGCCCGGCCGCGGGCCCAGCGCATCGGTGGGTGGTGCCCCGCAGCCCGCCAGCGCGATCACGCAGCCCAGCACCGCACCCCAAGCACATGTTTTCATGGTCTTTTTCGCGCGCCCACTCATGGCCCACCCTCCGCCGCCGGCACCACCCGCAGCGTCGCGCGGGCCCCCGGGCGCAGCACCTCGCGGGCCACCCGCCGCACCGTCTCCGCGTTCAGCGCGGTATAGCGGGCCAGATCCCGCGTCACATAGTCGGGATCCCCGGGATCAAAGAGGTAGTCGTTGAGCAGCGAAGCCCGATCGGCCACCGACTGCAAGCGGCTGACAAACGCCCGCTCAAACGCCCGCACCGCCCGCTCCACATCATCCTCGGTGATGGCCTCGATGGCGGCGGCCAGCGCCTTGTCCAGCGCCACCTGCATCGCCTCCACATCCGTGCCCTCCCGAGCGGTGGCCCACACCACAAACTGCGAGCCCAGCCGCCGCGACCACTGGGCCGCGTACACATCCTGGGCCACCTGCTGCTCATAGACCAGCGCCTGGAACAGTCGACTGCTCTTGCCCTCGGCCAGAATGGTGGACAGCACATCCAGGGCGGCATCCCCCTCGGCGTAGTGGGCGGGGCTCTGCCAGGCGAAGATCACGCGGGGTTGATCCACCCGATCGGTCACCGTCAGGGCCTCGGTCACCGCCGCGGGCGCCGGCACCCGCGGCTGGATGGGCGGCCGAGCGGGCGCGGCCCCACGCGGCACCCACTGGAACATCTGGCGCACCTGCGCCTCCACCGCCGTGGCCTCAAACGCCCCGGCGATCACCAGCGTCGCATTGGCCGGCCCATACCAATCCTCAAAGAATCCGCGCACATCCGCCACCGTGGCCGCCTGCAGGTCCTCATGGGAACCGATGACGGGGTGGTAGTAGGGATGGTCGGGTGCGTAGATCAGCGCCGGCAACTTCAGCTCCGCCACCCCATACGGTGTGTTCTCCGAAGTCTGCCGGCGTTCATTGCGCACCACATCCCGCTGGAGATCGAGCTTGGCGGCATCGATTTGCCCCCCCAGCGCCGCCATGCGATCCGCTTCCAGCCACAGCAACAGCGGCAGCGTGTGGGCCGGCCCCACCGCGTAGTAGTCGGTGCGATCCTCGCTGGTCCAGGCGTTGTTCCACGCCCCCTCCGCCTCCATCCAGGCGTCGAAGAACCCGCGCGGCGCCCGCACCGTGCCCATGAACATCAGGTGCTCAAACAGGTGCGCAAATCCCGTCCGCCCGGGGGGCTCATCCGCCGAGCCCACCCGGTAGCTCAGGTTCACCACCACCAGCGGCAGCCGTGGATCTGCGTGGAGGAGCACCCGCAGCCCATTGTCCAGCGTGAAGGACTGGTGCGGGATCGAGAGCGGGGGCGACGCCAACAGCGCCGTGAGGAGCAAGCCGTACATGCCCGTACTGTGCGCCTGTGGCTGCCCGGAGACAACCGATCCACCCTTGTGCCGAGGCAGGTGCAGTCGAGGCTGAGCCAGGGTGCCGGCACGCGCTGATCCTTCGTCATGCCCGGACAGTCCAGCCGCCTGTCCCCGTAGCTCTTCTGGACGGCAAACACACCGTCAACCAGGAGGAAGCCATGGGAATTGGGAAGGGTCGAGCCACCGGCCGGCTGGCGTGGAGTCTTGGCCTGGCGGCGATGCTGGGCTGCGGAACCACAGGGGAGGCGCCGTCGGAAGCCGTGGTGGAGGCCCCGGCGGCGCCCACGGCCCCCGCGGCGCCCGCGACGGCGCGGCCTGCGTTGGGGCCCGCGAGGCCGGCAGAGCGTGACCAGCCAGTGGCGGTGGTGCGTGCGCCCGAGTCGATGGCGGTGGTGCGTGCGCCCCAGCCGGTGGCGGTGGTGCGTGCGCCCCAGCCGGTGGCGGTGGTGCGTGCGCCCCAGTCGATGGCCGCCCCCGCCACCGAGGCGCGGCGGGTGGCCCAGGATGACCAGGTGGACGACCTGCTGGGCAGCCTGGATGGCAACCGAGCCGGCCACGCCTATCCGTCGCCTGCCCCGGTCTGGCAGCCGCCTGTCGCCGACACCGAGCGCTACAGCCCCATCGTCGACCAGGGTTGGAAGAACGCCCTCGATGAGCCGCTCTCCACCTTCTCCATCGATGTCGACACCGCCAGCTATGCGAATGTACGGCGTTTTCTCGAGGAGGGGCAGTTGCCGCCCCCCGACGCGGTGCGCATCGAGGAGATGCTGAACTACTTCACCTACCGCTATCCCGAGCCCCACGGTGAGCACCCGCTGGCGGTGCACGCTGAGCTGGCGGAGGCCCCCTGGAGCCCCACCCATCGGCTGCTCAAGGTGGGCCTCCAGGGGCGCCGCATCCAGGACGCCGATCTGCCGCCGGCCAACCTGGTCTTCCTGGTGGACGTCTCTGGTTCCATGGCGGCCCCCGATCGGCTGCCGCTGCTGACGCAGTCCCTGGCGCTGCTGGTGCGCCGCCTGCGGCCCCAGGACCAGGTGGCGCTGGTGGTCTATGCCGGGGCGGCGGGGCTGGTGCTGCCCCCCACCAGCGGGGCGGAGCAGGCGACGCTGCTCAACGCACTCGGTCGGCTCAACGCGGGCGGCAGCACGGCGGGTGGCGAGGGCATCCGGCTCGCCTACCAGGTGGCCCGCGGCAGCTGGGTCCAAGGTGGCAACCACCGGGTCATCCTGGCCACGGACGGGGACTTCAACGTGGGCACCCAGGACGACGACGCCCTGGTGCAGCTCATCGAGCAGGAGCGCAAGAGCGGTGTGTTCCTGACCATTCTGGGCTTCGGCCGCGGCAACTACCAGGACGCCAAGATGGAGAAGCTGTCCAACGCCGGCAACGGCAACGCCGCCTACATCGACAGCCTGCTGGAGGCCGAGAAGGTGCTGGTGAGCGAAATGGGCGGCACCCTGACCACCATCGCCCAGGATGTGAAGCTGCAGATCGAGTTCAACCCCTCGAAAGTCAAGGGATATCGGCTCATCGGCTACGAGAACCGCATCCTGGCCGCCAAGGACTTCAACGACGACTCGAAGGACGCGGGCGAGCTGGGCAGCGGCCACACGGTCACCGCGCTCTATGAAATTGTGCCCGCCGACAGCGATGAGCCGGTGCCGGGCGTCGATCCCCTGCGCTACCAGGCGGGGGCGCCCGCGCCCAAGCCAAACGACACCTCGGAGCTGCTGTTCCTGAAGCTGCGCTACCAGCGCCCCGGCGGCAGCCCCAGCGTGCTGGTGACCACCCCGATTGAAGATCGCCCGCGGCCCCTGGCCGAGTGCGAAGCCGACTTTCGCTTCGCCAGCGCGGTGGCCGAGCTGGGCCTGCTGCTGCGCGACTCCCCCTACAAAGGCGCCGCCAGCTTCGAGGCCCTCATCGAGCGGGCCCGGGCTGCCCTGGGCGAGGATCGCGAGGGCTACCGCACGGAGTTCCTGGGGCTGGCCCAGAAGGCGCGGCGCCTCAAGGGCCTGGGGGCCGAGG
>Ga0075163_10004016_pt1 | contig 19757 bp, 21 predicted proteins | sample JI1023141ADNA_FD_71478 | JGI IMG/M metagenome (GOLD analysis project Ga0075163, IMG submission 71478) | Wastewater effluent complex algal communities from Wisconsin, to seasonally profile nutrient transformation and Carbon sequestration -... | ecosystem: Engineered > WWTP > Effluent > Algae...
TATTCCTGCTTCCGAGCCACAGTATGTTCCGGTATCGGTAAAGTTTAATGGCAAAGAATGGTATAAAGTTGGCTTTCGCCTGAAAGGAAACTCAACGCTGGGTAGCAGTTGGCGCAATGGTATTTACAAACTTCCGTTTCGGTTAAACTTCGATCGGTTTGAAGATATGTATCCGCCACTTAAGAACCAGCGCATGTATGGCTTTAAAGAATTATCAATGTCGCCCGGAGCTATGGATCCCTCACTTTTGCGCGAGAAGGTGGGGTCAGATATTTTTAGAATGGCTGGAATACCCAGTGCTCAAACTTCGTTTTATAAAGTTTTCATCGACTTTGGTGCGGGATTAAAATACTGTGGCGTATATACAATGGTGGAAGTGGTGGACGACACCATGATTAAAAATCAGTTTGGCAACGATGCTGGAAACTTATATAAACCGGAAAGCACGTTTGTCAACTTTGTATTAAACAAGTTCGAGAAAAAAAATAACGAAACTGAAAACAACTACGATGATGTGGTGAGTTTAATCAACACATTACACAGTAGCTTGCGTTTGCAAAACCCCGAGCAATGGCGCACTACATTGGAAACTGTTTTTGATGCCGATCATTTTATGAAATGGCTGGCAATTAATACGGCAATGCAAAACTGGGATACCTACGGGCGCATGGCGCATAATTATTATTTATATAATCATCCCGCCAAAGGCCTTACGTGGATTCCGTGGGATAACAACGAGGCTCTTTCCAATCGCGGTAATTCCGCGCTTACCATTGGACTGGAAACCGTGAGTAACGATTGGCCATTGATCCGCTACCTGATGGACGATCCGGTATATGCGGCCCACTATCGCGAACACATGCAACAATTTTTAACAGCAGTGTTTACAACAACCCAGATGAACACCCTGTTCGATCAGTATTACAGTTTAATTTCACCCCATGTTATAGGGCCGCAGGCAACCGAAACCGGAGAGTATTCGCAGCTGCCCAACACCAATGCATTTACAACTGCCCAAGCTACCCTGAAACAACATGTAGCCACCCGCATTCAGGTAGCCTCCGATTATCTTCAGGAGAATGATTGATTAAAACCGGATTTTGCAATAACCACGACCTTTAGGTCAGGGTTATTTTTTCTAATGCATCTGAGTTAATGAATCATGCCGGTCACCAGGCAAGATTTTTTTAATTGATCCATAGGGGTAAAGTAGATTGGTGTTGTCATACCAACATAAAAAAATAATACAATATGAAAACCCGTCTTATAGTTGTTCTTATTGCACTGGTTGGCCATGCGGCTGTGGCGCAGGAGGTACAAACCCTTTTTGGAAAAGGCAGTAGTGCCAGTGGCTACATGGCTATCTCAAACAAATTCACCACCATTAATGGTGACTACGCCAACCTGAGTGAAGTTTATGGTGGCGTGTTTATCAATCGCAGGTGGATGATCGGTATGGGTGTTGCAGCCTCTACCAACGACATTCGCGTGCCACAACAACACAGTGTAAGCCCGTTGCAACCCATGACCTACCAATATGGACAAGGCGGTTTAATGTTAGAGCGGGTAATTAAATCCAACCGCTCCATACATCTTGTGATAAATATGTTTAGTGGCGTGGGGTTCACCGCCCAATACCACCGCCCGCAAATTGGCGATTGGGACGACTGGGATGATTTTGATGATTTAAGCAGCCACGATGAAAACTGGTTTTATGTATTGGAACCGGGCGCTCAATTGGAAATGAATTTGTTTCGCTGGTTACGGTTTAGTCCGGGTATTTCATACCGCAAAACCTATGGTAGCAATGGCCTCGGCCTATCCGATAATGATTTGAGCAATTGGTCGTACAACCTAACGCTGAAGATTGGCGGCTTCGGAAAACGAAATCGTGAGCGACACAAACACAGTACCGAAGTTATTTCGAAATAAATGCATTCAGGCGTCATGACGACTCTAAGCCTTAGCAAGCAGTCGTCAGACGCCTTTGTCCTTTAGTGTCTTAGTGGCAAGTTGTTCCTCATTTCGAACTAATTTCTGAGATTGTGGTTTATTTATAGGATTGTTATTAATGCCACAAAGACTATAAGATAAATTTAGGCGTCAAGACGACTGTAAACTTTAGCAAACAGTCGTCAGACGCCTCTGTTCTTAAACAGATTAAGTTTCTTTCTTAGTGCCTTTGTGTCTTAGTGGCAAGCATTCTGAAATTAAAAACCACTACTATGAAATGGCTTGATGTGCTGCAATACGCCAGCAAAGGAAATGTAACGCCACCCCGCAGGGTTGAAAAAACCGATGCGGAGTGGCGTGCGCTTTTAACCGAAGAAGAATTTTATGTTACGCGCAAGAAAGGCACCGAGCGAGCCTTTACAGGCGAGTACTGCGAGGCCCACGAACCCGGCTTGTATGCCTGCCGCTGTTGTAACACTCCGCTGTTCGACTCGCGCACCAAATTTGAATCGGGCACAGGTTGGCCCAGCTTTACCGTACCGGTAGCCCCCAACGTTATAAAATACACCAAAGACACCAGCTATGGCATGACGCGCGTAGAAGTAGAGTGCAGCGTATGCGATGGCCACCTCGGCCATGTGTTTCCCGATGGCCCACCACCTACAGGTTTAAGGTTTTGTATAAACTCGGCTTCGGTGAAGTTAGTGGGGGAGTGAGTGAATTCTATTCAAGGCTCAAATCATCTCCACAGTTTAATCTTAGAAAACGAGTTGCATTGTAGCCTTTGTTTATTCTATCTTCATATTAGCAAGTTTATAGCATATAGGAGTATAGGGCCTTTCATGTTCGCCAAATGTTTAATAAATGAAATTTCTTGTAATTATTTGGTTTCTCCTTTTTAGCCTCGTGACTGTAGGGCAAGATCGGAGCAATTGGACAACTCTGGATTATATTAACAGCGATAAGGAGAATCCTTTCACAACGGAGGTTGATATATCGGGACTTTGCTTTGTAATACTTGCTGATGACTTTAACTACTATACTGACCCTGTAGTAGTTAAAGGTACAAATGGTAGCGAGGTTTTAAGAATTACGTTTACTGAGTCTGGAGAATTACTAACAGCCTATAAGGGCAAGACTTACAAACAATTTGACAGTAGTAATGCCTTTAAACCATGGCTATTTATTGACAACCCTGACTATTTCAGAATTGCATTTGAATGCGTGGACACAATAGGGACTTCTTACAAAGTCCGACTTAGTGATACGGACTTCACGCTAATAGATAAAAAGAATAAGAACTTTAAAAAGGAAAGTATAAGCGATTTTGTTAGTGGATGGACTTCGCTGGGTTTTGATTTTAACAGAGCAATAAATCCGGTAAAAGAATCTCCAAAGGATGATTCAAATACAATTGTTCACGAAGAACAACAGAAATATAAAATCTGGCGAGGTGAGAGTTTAGAGGTAAGGGGTGACTGGATAAAAGTAAAAACAGTTAAAGACGAGGTGGGTTGGGTAAGATGGAGAAAAGGAAATGCGGTATTGATAAGGATGTACTACGCTTGTTGAATTGAGAAAGGACTTCATATAATTTTCATAGCCGTAGGCTCGCAATATTTTGTAACAACGGATTTCAATCCGTTGATTGGTAAATAAGGTTAAGAACACGAGAGCCGTAGGCTCGATTAATCACAAATCCAAGAAATAGGCTGTGCCTGCCCGCCCACGGTAGTGTTCTTCGCCACCGCTCTAACTGAAATTTGCGCATCGATATTACGCTACTTTCTTACCCGAATGACAACCTTGCCTTTTGCGCGTCCTGCTTCTACATAAGCCATCGCCTCATTGGTTTGCTCAAATGGAAACACCTTATCTATTACCGGCTTTATAACACCCGCCTCTATCAGTTTTGCAATTTCACCCAATTGCTGGCCACTTGCGCTCATAAACAGAAATGAAAAGTTTACACCAAGTTGTTTTGCTTTTTTTCTGACACTCGCACTCAACATTCTAATTACAATCTTTAAAAACCAGTTGCCCTTAATTTGAATTGCGAAATCCGGATCGGGAGGACCGGAGATGGATATAACCTTTCCATTGGGTTTTAGTATTCGCAGCGATTTTTCAAGCGACTTTTTATCCTGGCTGTTCAGCACCACATCATAATCTTTCAGGATGTTTTCGAAATCATCTTTTCTATAATCAATGATAACATCGGCACCCAGACTTTTTACCAGATTAAAATTTTCGGCACTGGTGGTTGTAGCCACAGTTGCGCCCAGATGTTTTGCTAACTGAATGGCAATTGTTCCTACACCTCCTGAACCCGCTTGAATAAAAACTTTTTGACCGGCTTTGAGTTTTGCTTTTTCAACCAAGGCCTGCCAGACAGTTAGACCTACCAACGGAATGGATGCCGCTTCTTCCATTGAAATGTTTTTCGGTTTAAATGCGATATCGTTTTCATTAATCGCAATAAATTCTGCGAAGGTGCCAATTTTAAAATCGGCTGGTCGGGCAAACACTTCGTCACCAACTTTGAACCGATTAACGTTTGAACCCACTTTTTTAATAATGCCGGCTACATCATGCCCCAATATCAACGGGAATTTATAGGGGAGGAGTAGCTTAAACTCACCTGCTTTTATTTTGGCATCTAACTGATTAACACTGGCAGCATGAATTTCTACCAAGACCTCATTCTCTTTTAAAATGGGTTCAGGTGCATCAACAAGTTGTAGGTTGTCTTCTTTATTGTATCGGTTTATTGAAAATGTTTTCATCTCTTAAACTTATTTATGTTTTTAATGATAGACTTTTCAAAAGTCTTAAATGAAAAATATTGTATGGCAGGGAATAATGTAGAACCTTTTCCTACGGGATTGTTAAATTTTGGCTTCTCGTTTTCAACTAGTTTTAATAACGTTTCCACAACAGCCGTTGGCTCTTCTGAGTTAGAAAATAAATCTTTTGTATAATCTTGAAGCGTTGGGCGATATGAATCGTAGTCACTTATTCTATTTTCCGCCACGATAGAATTAGAAACTATGTTGGTTTTGAAACCCACGGGTTCAACCATACATACCTTTATGTTAAATTCGTTTAACTCAAAACGCAATGCTTTAAAATATCCTTCCAGGGCATGTTTGGATGCCGCATAATAGGCACCACCAGGAAGACTGATTAATCCCATAATAGAGCCCACCGTTATAATTTTGCCCGAACGTTGTTTTCTGAAATAGGGCAACAATTCATTGGTCAGTTTTACTGTTCCCCAAAAGTTTGTATCCAATTGTTTCTTTCCTTGCTCCATAGATGTTTCTTCGGCAAGTCCAGATAAATAGAAACCTGCGTTGTTTATCAGCACATCTAATTTTTTAATTTCGCTGAAAAGCGCTTTACCAAAAGATGCAATGGAACGGTCATCGGCAATGTCTAATGGCAATAATTTGAATGGTAATTTGGATTGGTACTTTTCGGGATTACGGCTCGTACCAATTACATAATAACCATTTCGGTGCAGCTCGTTGGCGACTGACAAACCAAAGCCTGATGACGCGCCCGTTACTAAAATTGTTTGTTTCATATAAATCTGTGATGTAATTTTACTTGCAAATCGCAAGTGCAAATGTATATTAGATTACTTGCAAAATGCAAGTAAATTAAAAAGTATTTATGAAAAAGGTCAAAAAGAGGTCAGATTGCCCGGTTAGCTGCTCGCTGGATATCTGGGGCGACAAGTGGTCGCTGTTGATTGTACGCGATCTGATGTTCGCAAAAGAATGTACCTACGGTGATTTTCTAAAGTCAGCGGAAGGGATTGCCACCAACATTTTAGCTTCACGATTATTATCGTTAGAAGAAAGTGAGATCATAAAAAAATTAGATCACCCGGATAGCAAAGCAAAAGTACTGTACAGGCTTACCCGAAAGGGGATTGACTTACTTCCTGTTATGATTGAAATAAATTTATGGGCTGAAAAATATTTCACCATTCCTGATGAAAGAAAGGCCATGTTGAAAGAAGTGAAGAAAGACAAGGCTGGATTTATAAAAGCAATGACTAAGGAATTGGAGATTTAGAATGATTAACCACAGCTAAAATCCGTTTAATCATTCAACAATAACATCCAACCACCTACCAAAAAACCGAATACAACGCGATCAGAATTCCAAAAATTATAAGCGACCCAAAAATAAATCCGGGGTTTACTTTAAACATACTTACATCAACTTCCATTTCTTTCTTCCGGTTCACTTCCGGTTTCAGCAGACTGATCAGCACCATCATAAAAATGATTAATCCAAACGTAATCGACATTCTATCGAGGAATGGATAATCAGGAAACCACCCGTTTGTCCACACAGGTAAAAATTTCAGAATCGTGGAAAGCGGAATGGTCATCAGTGCGCCCGTCATGGCGGCTGCGGCAGTAGTTCGTTTCCAGAAAAAGCCCATCAGAAAAATTGCCAGCACACCGGGCGAAATAAAGCCCACATACTCTTGAATAAATTGATAAGCCTGATCGAGTGTTTTTAATGCTGGTGCTACCAACCCCGCTATCGCAATGGAAATGATTACCGTCCAGCGGCCCACCCACACCAACTTTTTTTCATTGGCATTTTTGTCGAAATATTTCCGGTAGAGGTCTAACGAAAAAATAGTGGAGATGCTATTGGCTTTGCCGGCCAGCGAGGCCACCACGGCTGCGGTAAGTGCAGCAAAGGCAACACCTTTTAATCCGGCAGGTAATAAGTTCATCAGCGTAGGGTAGGCGTGGTCGGGTTTTAATACGCCCATGTCATCTACCATCTCGGCCTGAAACATACCTTGCTGATGCAACACATACATGGCAATGCCCGGTAACACGGCAATCAACGGAATCATCAACTTTAAAAATGCAGCAAAGAGCAAACCCTGCCGCGCTGTTTTTAAATCGGCACCCAGCGCACGTTGCGTAATGTATTGATTGCACGCAAAATAATTCAGGTTGTTAATCCACATGCCCCCAATCAACACCGACAGGCCGGGTAAATCTTTATAGTAGTTATGATCTTTATCCAGAATCATGTGGAAGTGACTATCAGCTTGTTCTTTCAGCAACACCAAACCTTTCCACGCATTGGCGCCAAACCCAAATTTTTCTGAGAGCAACGTGAGCGCGAGATACGAAGTAATCAAGCCACCCACTACCAACACCGCCACCTGAATTACATCGGTGTAGCCAATTACTTTCATCCCGCCAAGGGTTACAATAATGGCAAACACACACAACCCAAAAATGCAAAACTCAAACGACAAGCTTGAAATAGAATTAATAGCAATAGCCCCGAGGTAAATGATGGACGTAAGGTTTACAAACACATACACCAGCAACCAGAAAATGGCCATCACGGTGCTCACCTTATCGTTATACCGCTCGGCCAGAAATTGCGGCATGGTGTAAATCTTGTTTTTAAGATACAGCGGAATAAAAAATACCGCTACAATAATAAGTGTGGCCGCAGCCATCCACTCGTAAGTAGAAATAGCCAGACCAATGGCAAAGCCCGAGCCCGACATGCCAATAAAATGTTCGGCTGAAATATTGGAGGCAATAAGCGAAGCCCCGATGGCCCACCACGTTAAAGAACCTTCCGCCAGAAAGAACTCGCGCGCGCTAATAGAAGTGGATCTTTTTTTATGATACACATAATAGCCATAGGCAAACACCACAGCAAAGTACCCGAAGAAAACAATGTAGTCGGCTGGGTGAAGGATACTCATGCAGGCAACTACTTAAGTGGGAAGTTAAAACTTTAACGTAGCCGGTAAATATTTTGCTACCAGGTCTTCGTAATACGGTTTAAGTTCTTTCCAGTTGGGCGGTGTAGGATTTTTAGAATACAGATCGTACGGGTTAAATAAGTTCACCCATTTAAACATTTCATGATCGTGCGCATCCATTAAATGATCGTACGCATTTTCGCGATGTTGCGCATAGAACGAATGATACCGCAACATGTAAAGCCCCGGCTCCGGCAAACGGTCTTTCACCATATTATACACATACTCATCATGCCCCCACGACATGGTTACATTACGCAACCCACAGTTGGGTGCATACACGCCATACTTCGTATTGTATTTCGGATTGGTGTAATCAGGATTGTTCGCAAAAAATTCCGGATAAACAATTTTATCGGCATAGGCACAACCTACCGGAAACGTATCGCCCACCACGGCCCATTGCGGTTCGCCAAAAAGGCAAAGCACTTTACCCATATCGTGCAACAGGCCCACCATCACCATCCAATCGGGGTGGCCATCTCTGCGAATGGCTTCAGAAGTTTGCAGCAAATGCTGAAACTGATCGAGGTCGGTATCGGGGTCGGAGTCATCTACCAGTTGATTCAGAAAATCAAAGGCACTCCACACGGGCATTTCCTTTTTGTTGAACGCCAGAAACTCGGCCCGCTTCTGCATTACAAAATCATAGGTTTGATAGGTATGGTTAAGCCGGTAGAATTCACGCACCGAATCGCGCTTGGGGTCTTCATAGTTGCGGTATTCCTCCGTTGATTTGGAAGTGGCAATCTCTTCCGGGTTGGGATACCGCCTGAGCAGATCATCTTCCCATTCATCCAGACTCTTTAGCGGGGTTGACTCTAACTGATTTTTCATAACCATTCTATTTGAGTTTGAAATTAAATCTTTTTCTCAGAATTAAATAGGGTTTTAGGACGGGAGGTATCGGAAAACAGGTTGCATTCAAGTGGGGGTTTCTCATATCTTTCGTGGAGCTGGAGAGATTAAGTTATGCGGAAACATATTTTTGACAATAACAGCGCGTAAAAAATTAACTTTACCGGGTAGTAATATCCCAATTCCAACAAATGCAAAAGCTGCTTACAGATACACATTACAACACATGGCTTTCGTTGCTGGATGTGAAGCTGGATAAAGAGTTTGAAAAAATAAAAAAACGCGAGTGGACTCCTGAGAATTTTAAATTCGCTACAGCCGTTTCAGTGATGTCTTCTTCAAAAATTGAAGGTGAAACGCTGGAAGTGGATAGTTATGTTAAGCATAAAATGCTGGATATAGAATATCTGCCTAACCTGACTGAAAAGCCAAATGACTTATTTACTGCGTACGAATTTGCAAAAGACCATACCTTATCAAAAGACCATTTTCATAAATGCCATGCTCTGGCCACCGTGCATTTATTACCCGAACAACAAAGAGGTCAACTCCGAAAAGGCAACATGTTGATCATGGAGCAACAATCACAGCAAGTGGAATATGAAGCAGCATCCGCTCAATTGGTGCAGAGAGAATACGACAGATTTTGGAGTGAATTAAATAATTTAATGGCGGTTAATCTAAAAATTGAAGAAGCCTTTTATTATGCAGCGTTGATTCATTTGGTGTTTGTTAAAATTCATCCGTTCAATGATGGTAATGGAAGAACTGCAAGGTTGCTTGAAAAATGGTTTCTGGCTTCAAAACTAGGAGAAAAGGCTTGGTATATTCCAAGCGAATTATACTACTACAACAACCGGAAAGCCTATTATCATAATCTGGCTCGTGTGGGATTGTTTTATGAAGAATTGAAGTATGAAAACGGAATACCCTTCCTGCTGATGCTTCCGCAATCATTAATTTTTGAAAAGTAACGGGGAGCTAAATCAGATCAGCTATGAAATCACGAGCGATAAAGTTCAGTGAGCGGTTTAAAGTCAGTCGTTATAGGCGAAACAGTTTATTTCCTAAATATCGAACAACATGCAAAATCCATCAAAAATTGAATTAGACCTCCTGAATAAGAATTGGATACTGTTTAACAATAGCCCAAATAAAACTTACTATACGTTTGTTCCGGGTACAACAAGAGTACCACAGGCACTTTGTCTAATCAATAAATACGATGCCGCAAAAAATCTTATTGGTACCGAATCGAAGCAATACAAGATAACTACTGGAAAAGGTCGTTTCGTTTTATGGCTCGATAATGAGGAGTTTTTTATCGACATCGCTGATATTCCAAATCCAAAGTCATTTATTCTAACTCATCGGGGTATTCGAAATGAATTTCGGATAAGCGATCAAAAAGATGTCAAGCAAAACTAAGTAAATAGAGGATAATAAAAGTATTCAAAGAGATCACCTATGAAATTAACTTCAAAACAAAAATTATTCTTACTTATTGCTACCTTGGCAACAATCCTTATACTTACAAATCCAAGCATCAAAAGCTTTGAAGAATATCTTGGATTAGAACCAATTGTTAGACCAGCTATAAAGATTAGAAAAGAAAAGAATTTTATTTTCTGCTCGATCTATTCAGAAGGTCAAAAGGGTAGGAGGTTTTTCGGAATTTTAGCAAACTTCTACGAAATAAATTCATTGAGCAATGGTGTTAAAGAAACTAATCCTAATAGTTTAAATTCGGATTATTAACTGTATTTAGATCATGGATGAATACAAGCTATTGGTTGGATTAAATCACTATTTTCTTGATAAGATTACTATCAAGATAATTACCCAATTAAGGAAGTTAAAAGGAGACTATCTTTTGTCAGGAGATTCAGGACTAAAAAATGTTTGGGAAGAGATATGTATTCAGGTGCAAAGTGAGAATTCAAACCATTGGGACGTGTATCAAGACACAATTAATAAGTTTATTAAAGAGGAGTTAGATGGAATGCCTAAGTCGGTTATTGAGTTGATTTGCTACATGGGAAGTGTCAGTCATTCAGAGATTCCGGAGGAGGACGATGGGCCTTCAATTCAGCATGGAATTGAAGAACTAAGTGATGCACTATTGGCAAAGGCTGGTTCATATTCAAATTCTACCATTCGCAAGTATTTAGATGGTGATGAGGGATAGTTCAAATCGAAACTCAACAACGGCCAAGCAACTATTAAATTCTCTGAGACAAAAGTGAGTGTAACCTCTAGACCAATTCAATAATCAAAATGAGCAAGTTCATAGCTTTCATTCTGCTCTTAAATATTTCAAAGATTGCAATTGCTCAATTTGACTACAAAGGACTAATCAAATTTAGATTTCTTGAAAAAGTTGAAGCACATTATGTAGGAAACTAATAACTACTGGCAAGCCTCCTCAGCCCGCATTTGATCCAGTTGATGAGAATTACAACAGAGACTCAATAATTCAAATTATTAGTAAGGAGTTAGATAAGTATCCATTTCAAGTATTAAGATTATCTCAATTAGTAGAGATAATTATCTGTGACGGAGTCTACTTTAATGATGAAAACAACCGACCAACAATTCGAGCAAGTGGAACATATATTTATCCAGTCGAGTCTGGTCATGTGATTTTTTTAGATGGATATTCGTATGGTTTACCTAAAACCCTTCACCATGAATTTTCCTCTGTATTATTCAATCAAATGTTTGACACTGATTCTCTATTTCGCAGTATATATTTAGAAACTGAATCGTATTTCAAAAAGTCCACTAAATACATTGAAGACAGTCCAAATTGGATAGATGATCAGAAATTTGATTTTCCTAAAAATACAGATAACAAACTGGTACTTAGAAATGATGGGTATGCTCTAACTGCCTTTGAAAATGATTATAATTCTATAGCATCTTCTCTTTTTGCTCCAAAAAATGTAAAATTGATAGGCGAGCAATTAGTTGAGAATGAATTGAATTTTTGGGAGTTTATGAAGATTGCAAGAACCGAACAATACCCCATTTTCTACAAAGTGACTAAGGTTATAAATCTTTACACTTACATAAATCCAATTTTTAAAGTATCATATTTTCGGACTATGGAGGATTAAGATAACCCTCGCCCTCGTGGGTGTTTCTTCACCCACGAGTTAAAACTTAAAACCCACTACAACTTTTCTACACTTCACGGCATCGTATCTCCGGTTAAGGTCGCTCGGGTTGGTTTATAAAACCCTATCGGCCACCTTCAAGCATTAAACCGGTTTGCCATGTTTCAGAACTACCTCAAAATTGCCTTTCGCGCGTTGTGGCGCAATAAAATCCATTCGTCTATCAATGTGTTGGGGCTTAGCCTCGGCATTGCCTGCTGCGTGTTAATCGCCCTTTTTGTGCGCGATGAGTGGACGTTCGATACGTTTCACACCAAAGCCAACCGCATTTACCGTGTGTTTGTAAAAGAAGACTGGGGCGAGAACCAACAGTTTTTTAATACCACCACGCCCATGCCTATGGGCCCGGCTCTTAAAGACAACCTGCCCGAGGTAGAAAGCTTTACCCGTTTTGTGGCCATCAATACCATGGTGAAAGTAGGTGCGAAGCAATTCAGCGAAGGCGTAGTGCTGGCCGATCGTTCTGTTTTTTCTGTGTTCGATTTTGATTTGCTGCAAGGCGAGCGCGAAGTAGCGTTGCGCGATCAGCACAATATGGTAATCACGCCACAAATTGCTGAGAAATATTTCGGGCAAACCGATCCGGTGGGGCAAACGTTATCGGTACAGGTAGGCGATAACTTCGAAGAGTTTACCGTTACCGCGGTGGTGGCTATTCCAACCAACTCCGGCATTCGCTTCAACATGCTTATTCCCGATCATAACTATAACAAAATATTTTCGGAGCGGCAGTTAAACTCCGGTTGGTTTAATATTCATCCGTCCACCTACGTGTTGCTGCGCGAAGGTGTAACTGCTGCGCAGGTAGAAAGTAAATTCCCCGATTTGTTTCGCAGGCTGTTGGGCGATGAAGAGTTTAAGCAAAGCAAATACGCACCCGGCTTGCAACCGCTTACGGCCATTCATTTAGATACCACTTACCCCGTGGGCGATATACCCGTAAGCGATGTGAAGTATTCGTATATTCTCAGCGCGGTAGCCATCCTGATTTTGTTTGTGGCCTGCATCAACTTTGTAACGCTCTCGGTGGGCCGCTCTTTAAAACGCGCCCGCGAAGTGGGCATCAGAAAAGTAGTGGGTGCACAACGCAGGCAATTAATTGCGCAGTTTGTAGGCGAAGCAATTCTGGTAACGGGCATTGCCTTGGTGCTGGGCGTGTTGTTGTCGGTGTTTGGGTTGCCGTTGTTCAATGCATTGTCGGGTAAACAATTGGTGTTTTCGTGGAATGGTTTTCTGCTGATTGTAGTAACGAGTTTACTACTAATAATCGGGTTGATGGCGGGCAGCTATCCTGCATTTGTGTTGTCGGCTTTTAAACCGGTATCGGTGTTAAAAGGTTCGTTGCAGATTGGCAGTAAACAACGCATGCGGCAGGCGTTGGTAGGCGTGCAGTTGGTGCTTTCTATCTTTTTGATTTCGAGCACGCTCATCATGAAGCAGCAATTAAATTTTCTGCAAAACAAAAATCTTGGTTTTAATAAAGAGCAGTTGGCGGTGATACAACTCAACGTGCCGCGCGTAGGGCGCCTGGGCGAACGCATGAACAAAGGTTTTGAAATGGCCGAGCAATTTAAAACAGAACTTAATAAAGTAAGTGGTGTACTGGCTTCGGGCACCGCCTCGCACGACTTTGGCGATGGCAGTTGGACTGCAGTTGGTTTTACCGATGATCAGGGTACCTATCGCAACTTTAACATGAATGTGATAGATGATGAATACATTCCGTTAATGAAAATGGAATTGGTAGCCGGCAGAAATTTTACCGATGAAGTGGCCGATAAAAAAGGTGTACTCGTAAACGAAGCGTTTGCCAAAGAATATGGCTGGACGGATGTAAGTGGAAAACGGATTCCCGGCAAGGGCTTTGGCGAGCATGAAGTAATCGGCATTGTAAAAGATTTTAACTACACCTCGCTTTACACCACCGTGCCGCCATTGGTAATGGTGCAGGATGCCGTCATTATTCTGGCGGGTTCGGAGAATATAAACTTCGAGAACAACCCCATGCCGAAACTGTTTGTGCGGCTTGCGCCCGATAACATGCAGGCCACGTTAGATCAGGTTAAATCCGTTTGGGATAAACTGACCAATGCCGCAGAGTTTGATTTTACATTTGTGGATCAGGCATTGGATGCGCAATACCGCAGCGATCAGAATCTTGGTAAGATTGTAAGCCTCGCTACATTGCTGGCGGTAATCATTGGCAGTCTGGGCTTGTATGCGCTGGCTTCTTTGGCGATGCAGAATCGCACCAAAGAAATTTCAATCCGCAAAGTGTTGGGCGCTACGGAGCAATCGTTGTTGGTGTTGCTTTCGCGCGATTATGTGATGATGATTCTGGTTTCGCTGTTGCTCTCGGTACCCATTACGTGGTATTTAATGAGCAACTGGTTGCAGAGTTTTCAATACCGGGTAGAAGTAGGGTGGCAGGTGTTTGCAATGGCTGGCGGACTTTCATTATTAGTCGCGCTGATTACCATCAGCTACCAGGCATTAAAAACCGCATGGACCCATCCGGCCGAGACGTTGAAGTATGAATAACCAATAGGCAATTCACAATCCCGATAGCCATCGGGAGCAATAGACAAAAGTTAACCATTGTCAATTGTTTTTTGTCAATTGTCAATTTTCTTAACCATTTCTTTTACAAAATTGTAACTAATCAATCCTTCGCGCGTATATTTGTTTTACAAAGTATATACTAATGAGCAAAGAATTTCTGGGCGAGTTTGAAGAACTGGTATTAACCATGGCGGGCATTTTACAGGAAGAAGCCTATGGCAATGCCATTGTAAGCGAGATTAAACAACGCGTGGGCCGCGATGTAAACCTGAGTGCGGTGCACGTTACGCTTTACAGGCTCGAAGACAAAGGTTTTGTAAAATCGAAAATGGGTGGTGCCACCAACCAACGCGGTGGAAGGCGCAAGCGGATTTTTACCGTTACCAATGCGGGCCTGGCCATGTTACGCAATATGAAAGAAGCCCGAATGGATTTATGGAAACTCATTCCGCAATTAAAGATGGTTATTGTATAGAAAAGAGTTACTGGTTACCTGTTTCGGCAACCGGCAACGGATTACACACATGAAAGAAAACAGACTGTCACTTCGTTTCCTCCGTTGGTTTTGTCCGCCTGCATTATATGAAGGTATTGAAGGCGATTTGCTGGAGCAGTTTGAGTGCGACCTCAAGTCGTCAGACCACTCTGAGTGGTCGGACGACTATAAACTCCGGAGGGCAAAGCGAAGACTGGCCTGGAATGTGCTGAAATTTTTCAGGCTGGGAATTTTTTTAAGAAACCGATTTTCGAATCAATTAATCAATACGATGATGTGGGGAAATTACATGAAAGTTGCTGCGCGCAACATTCAAAAAAGAAAGTTCTATTCATTTATCAATGCTTTTGGGTTAAGCATTGGTCTTGCCTTTTGTATGCTGATTACACTCTACATTCAGGACGAAAAAGAGTTTGATCAGTTTCATGCGAATAAAAATCAGATCTACCGCATCGAAGAAAAAAGTTTTGATACGTGGCGACATGATGAAGCCGATCCGTATCGTAAATCGGCCTGGATACAAACCGGATTGGCTCCCACACTAAAAGAAGAGCTACCGGAAGTTGCAGCGGCAACCCGATTTAATGAGGGCAACCGCGTAATTTTTCGGTATGGCGATAAAGTGTTTACCGAAAGCGTGGCGTATGTGGATAAAGATTTTTTTACCATGTTTTCTTTCCCGTTGCTTCAAGGCAGTGCCGAAAGAATTTTTATGGACAAGCTGGAAGTAGTAATCACACCGGCTATTGCAACCAAATATTTTGGCGATGAAGATCCCATCGGTAAAACCATTGAGATTGATAACAATGGTAAGCAGTCGTTTACCGTAACCGGAATAATTGAAGCTCCGCCCGCGCAATCGAGTCTTACGTATGCTATTTTAATACCACAAGAGAATCGCAATTATTACGATCGTAACATGATAAACTGGGGAAACTTTGGAACACCCACATTTGTACAACTGCGTGCTAATGCCGACCTCACAGCATTTAAAACTAATCTTGATAAAGTAATAGACAAGCACATGAGTGCCATGCTGGAACGCTGGCGCAAAGAGGCAACTGTTCCTATTCCACCCGATGTAAAAATGCTCGAGTATGAATTTACGGTGCTGCCGCAGATTCATTTGAAGAAAGAAGTGAGTTGGGAAAAAGTAAGCGATCCGCAATATGCATTCATTCTGGGCGGCATCGCATTGCTGATCATGCTCATTGCCTGCATCAATTATATTTCATTATCGCTCACCACCTCGGCTGCACGCAGGGTAGAAGTTGGCGTGCGCAAAGTGGTGGGCGCACAACGTAACCAATTGCTTTATCAATTTAGTTTTGAATCGTTGTTGCTGGCCATGAGTTCGCTGGTGATTGGCTTCGGACTGGTGTTGTTGTTTCTGCCCTCGTTCAATGAGTTTACTAATAAAGGCATTGAACTTACGTTGCCAAAAGCATTGCAATTAATTTCAATCGGGTTGGCCCTTACACTCATTACCGGTTTGCTTGCGGGTAGTTACCCTTCGTGGTTTCTTTCGCGGTTTAAACCGGCACTGGTGTTGAAGGGAGGATTCACTTCGCGCTTGCAGGCGGGCTTCACCAAACCGTTGGTGGTGTTGCAATTTGCGCTCTCGGCATTTCTTATTATTTGTTCGGTTATGATGTTTCGGCAAATGCGCTTTATCACTACCAAAGATCTGGGTTATAACAAAGAGCAAATTCTTGTCATTCCAACCCAGTCGGGTTGGACGGAAGAGTCGGATCGGGTAGTAGAACAATTTCGTACCCGCGCGCAGCAAGAGTCGCAGATTGTTTCAGTATCCGGAACAAGTTCGTCATTCAGCCAGGGCTATTCGCGCTACGGTTTTAAAGTTAAGGGTGAACAAAAATCAGCCTATGTATATGCGGCTGATCCAAACTACATCTCAACATTAGGAATTCAATTGTTAGAAGGCCGAAACTTTGATCCCGCCATTGCGGCAGATAGCGATGTGGTGATTGTTAATGAAGCATTGGTAAAAGATATGAAGTGGACCGATCCGTTAAACGAATACTACAACTGGCGTGAAGATTCTGTAGGCATGGGCTCGCGGGTGATTGGTGTGGTGAAGGATTATCACTTCCTGTCGCTTGAACAAAATTTTGAGCCGATGTTTCTGTCAATGAATAAAAGCAGTGTGGGGTATCTCACCACCATGCTGGTAAAAGTAGGTGGCGATGTAAGCGTAGGTTTAGAGCGTGTAAAATCCATTTGGAAAGAACTTTATCCGGATAAGCCTTTTGACTATACGTTTATGGATCAGGATGTAGCCAATCAATACGCAAGTTATAAACGCTGGATGAGCATCATGGGTCTGGCAACAGGTTTTGCGATTCTTATTTCGTGTTTAGGCTTATTTGGATTGGCGGGCATCAATGCTGTTAATCGTACCAAAGAAATTGGCATCCGTAAAGTAATGGGGGCCGACATGCAGACTATTTTTATTTTACTCAACAAACAGTTTATCGTGTTGGCTGTGCTGGCTTTTGCTATGGCGGCACCGCTCTCGTGGTGGTTTATTACCAAATGGTATATGAAAGATTTTACGTTTCAGGTTCCGCTGAGTTGGGATTTGTTTGCGTTGAGTATGGGTGCGGGGCTGTTGCTGGCGCTTGCCACGGTAAGTTATCATGCTATTAAAGCAGCCTTGATTAATCCGGCTGAGACGTTGAAGTATGAGTAAACATACTTACAAGGAGTCAAAAAGTAAGTTTCTATAATTGGAAACTATTACTATCTTTGCTGCGTTGACATTATCCAGAATTAATGAAATATTTTGACACAGTATTTTTGGATGAGGCAGACGAGTTTATCGCTTCTCTAAAACCAAAAACTGCTAAGAAAATATTCTATAACATTGATCTGGCAGAACAGACCAATGACCCAAGACTATTTAAAAAGTTAAAGAAAGAAATCTGGGAGTTCAGAACTAAATACGAAGGACTAGAAATTCGACTTTTAGCATTTTGGGACAAGACAAATAATCAAGAGACTTTGGTGATAGCGACTCATGGATTTATCAAGAAAGTGGATAAAGTTCCAGAGAATGAAATTGACAGAGCAGTGAGAATTCGAGAACAATATTTCAGGACTAAAGCAAAAAGCTAATTCATTATGGCAAAAAAAATGAAAGTACACACACTAGCCGAGATGAAAGATAAATACATCGGTAAGATTGGTAGTAAAGAACGAGACGAATACGAATATGAACTTCGGATGGATGTGCTCGGGAAAATGATAAAGGCCGCGAGACAAGAGCGTAACCTGACACAGGAAGAACTAGGAAAACTGGTGGGCGTACAAAAAGCACAAATCTCAAAACTAGAGAGTAGCGCAAATAGTGCGACAATTGATACTGTGCTTCGGGTTTTCAAAGCTTTGAAGGCAGACATAAACTTTCATGTAAAGATTGAAGACAATTTTGTTAGACTTGCCTGATGCAAAACCCGAATAAATATGGCTATCGACCTTTACGAGGTTAAATCACCGAGATAAAGATTTTTAAAATCTTCTCTGATTTTAAAATCCACTAATAACTTTATTTAATATTCTGAAATCTGTGAATCAGTGGCCGATTAAATTATGACCAAACAATACTTCGATAACGAAAATTTCCAAGCTCTTGATTTCTCGCAACAGCCGCTTCAAAAAGGTGAATACGAAAGCTGTACTTTCACAAAATGCCGCTTTGCGGAAGTAGATTTAAACCAAGTAATTTTTAGTGAGTGTACTTTTGATGAGTGCGATTTCAGTATGGCCAAAGTACGCGGTGCTGCATTTAAAACAGCACACTTCAAAAACTGTAAAATGTTAGGCTTGCGTTTTGATGAATGCCAGACTTTACTGCTCGCCTTCACCTTCGAAAATTGTCAGTTGAATTTTTCTTCTTTCTATAAGCTGAAGTTGAAAGGCACAACTTTTAAAAATTGTAAACTGCAGGAAGTAGAGTTTCGCGAAGCAGACCTGACCAATGCATGGTTTGATTACTGCGATTTAACCCGCGCTACTTTTGAGAACACCATTTTGCAAGGAGCTGATTTACGAACCGCCACAAATTTTTCAATCGACCCGGAGACCAACAAACTAAAGAAAGCCCGGTTTTCGATTGCCGGTTTACCCGGTTTGCTGGCACGACATGATTTGCTGATTGAACCGTGAGTTGAAAAATTTGTATCTTGATGGCATGCATCGGATTTTGATCATCTTAATTTTTGTAGCCTGTATGAGTCCCCAACCCGAACTTACGTATGCCGATGGCAGTGCCAACCGCTATGTTATCTCGTCCACGCAATTGAATTACATTCCGGTTAAACCGGAAGAAAGTTCTACGGGTATGTACAGTGGGGGTGAGCCGGCAACGGTTACTATCAATGCACAACAATATGCTGCGTTGAAAGCACTCTTTGAAAAAGCGCTGGCAGAGACTGATCAACAAATTATTGATCGCATTAAAACAAGTGGGTTGGTTGCTGTAGGCGATAAGCAGGTGATTTTAAAACCGGGGTCGGCTATTAAAGCCGAGATAGAAAACAAACTTAAGGAGTTGTTGAATCGGTAGAGTTGGGACACAAGCCATCTATGAAACGTCATTCCGGAGGAGCGAGAGAATAGTTGATTGAAACTTGTATCGAATAATTTTACTGAAACGTGTTGTTAGACTTGCGAATTCCGGAATCCCGTGCAGCAGCGCAGGCTATTATGAAATACATTTCATAGTTAGTTCACCAATACTTTGTTGGGATCGCGGTATGGGATTTAAGCCTTCAACTAAATAATTAAAAGTAAGCCACCCAACCGCGATGACCGCGTTGTGGGTAGGACGTACAACCTATCTATCTATGAAACGTCA